>OHRO01000474.1_pt1 | contig 11572 bp, 7 predicted proteins | sample 1578461 | NCBI WGS metagenome assembly OHRO01 (sample SAMEA3879545, study PRJEB24766) | human gut metagenome | biome: human-associated habitat; feature: feces | place: USA | collected 1985/1987
AAAATATTATCCCGAAGTTTTTATGCAGAAATCCTTGCGCTGCAAGGATTCCCGGCTGGGCTTCGGGCTTCTTATTTTATTCGGGATAAGTCTGGTTATCCTGAATTTCGGAATAACCAGACTTTCAGCATTGCAGGATCCCGAAAAGGATTCGGAGATCCACGCGGCACTCTCTTCTTTGAACTGGCCCGCTTGGCTGAAGCCCGGAAGCCTCCGTATTTGCTTTTTGAGAACGTGGTGGGTCTCATCAATCATGACCACTGCAGGACATTTGCGACGATCCTTAACACGCTGGGCCGACTGGGGTATGGTGTGGAATGGCAATGTCTTAACAGCAAAGATTTCGGCGTTCCCCAGTCAAGAAACCGCGTGTACATTATCGGATATCTTGATGAGCGATGTAGAGGAAAAGTATTTCCTTTCACCGAAACAGCAGGAAGTTCTCTTATTCAAACCCACGGTGGCCACCAAGGGGAGCGCGTCTACTCCCCCGAAGGATTAAGCTGTACGCTGGCTGCCAATCCGGGTGGCTTCGGTGGCAAAACCGGGCTGTATGAGGTGAGCGTACCAATCAAGTGCGCAACCAAGACCGGCTACCAGATGGCACAGGTCGGTGACAGCATCGACCTGAGCTACGCCACAGTCAACAGTCGGCGCGGACGGGTTGGTAAAGAGATTGCGCATACACTTACAACGGGCTGCCAACAAGGCACTGTTGATGTTCGCCCGGTTAAAAATCCCATCAAGTCCGACCTCGCCCGCAACACCGAACGCACCGGTAAGCCTGGCGCACCCATGCATACACTTACCACAAAAGACCGTCACGGCGTTCTGTGCGAGGGGCGCATCCGCCGCCTGACACCGCGTGAATGTCTGCGCCTACAAGGATGGGCGGATGACCGCATCGACACGGTGCTTGCCATCCAGAGCGATAATCAAGCCTACAAACAGGCAGGCAACGGCGTGACGGTCCATGTGGTGGAAGCCATCGGACGGCGCATTGCCAAGATGGATGCGGAACTGCGGGGTGAGACTCCTGCCCCTTGATTTCAAAGACCAGTATTTTGGCTGTGAAATTGAACTGACCGGGATAAACCGCGCCACGGCAGCCCAAACGCTGGCCGACTTATTTGGCACCCGCGCCGAGCATTCCGGCGGTGGCTACGATGCCTACAGGGTCAAAGATTTGGACGGTAAAGAATGGAAAATCGTCCGGGACGGCAGCATCCATCCCGAATGCCGTAGGCGGTCTGTTCTTATTGGAGAGACCTACAAGGTCGAATTGAACTCTCCGAAACTCGAATACGGCGAGATGGAAAAGCTGCAGGAGGTTGTCCGCGCCCTGCGCCGCGCAGGCGGCATTGTAAACGACAGCTGCGGAATGCACGTCCATGTGGATGCCAGTAAGCATACTCCGCAGAGCCTCAAAAATGTGCTGTCCATCATGTATTCCAAAGAGGATATTTTGTTTGCAGCACTCAAAGTAAACCCTGCCCGCATCGACAGCTACTGTCAGGCGGTGGATGAACCAATTCTGGAAGAAATCCGCAAGCTGCCCAGCGGCGCGAGTATGGATCAACTGAAAGACCGCTGGTATCAAGGGAGGGATGGGAGTGATTATCACTACCATTCGTCACGGTACAGGGCTTGCAATATGCATTCTGTATTCTATCACGGTACAATCGAATGGCGGTTGTTCAACTCCACGCTCCATGCGGGTGAAGCCAAAGCAAACATCATTCTGGCTATGGCGATCTCGGCGCAGGGCATCAACCAGAAGTACACGCAGTTCCGGAAAACGCCCATCGGGGATAATCCGGCGTTCACCTTCCGCACCTTTCTGCTGCGGCTGGGGCTGATCGGCCCGGAGTATAAGAATGTGCGAATGCACCTGCTGAAGAACCTGCCCGGTGACAAAGCGTGGCGGCACGACAAGTCGCTGTATCCCAGCAATCAACCACGGCCCCGCACTGACGAGGTCAGATAAGGAGAAACCCAATGTCTCGAAAAGAATACTTTGCCTATGGCTCCAATCTGAATTTTGATCAGATGGCCTACCGCTGTCCCGAAGCAACGGTGGTAGGCACTGCCAAGCTGGATGACTATGAGCTGGCATTCCGGCGCGGCTACCTGACGATTTTGCCCAAAGAGGGCGCAAGCGTCGAAGGGCTGATCTGGTCTGTCACCGACCATGACGAATCACAGCTTGACTGCTACGAGGGCTACCCGACATTCTATGACAAGGAAACCATGACGGTTACGGATGCAGATGGCACGCCGCATGAAATCATGGTTTACACCATGAACGCACCGTACCGCGACCAACTGCTCCCCGTCAGCAGCCGCTACAATGCGGTTGTCATGCAGGGGTGTCTGGATGCCGGTATCTCTCCGCAGCAGTTCTATGATGCTGACGAAAAATACCGCAAAGCCTACAAGGCCAGAGCCGCGCCGGTCCCTAAGAAACACGCTCCCGAACGCTAACCAAGCCCGCTGCACCGTGCAGCGGGCTTTTTCTTTTGCAACAAAAGGAGAAATTCGTATGAAGAACAAACACAGAATAAAGCAGGGCTTGTCGCTGCTGCTGGCGGGTGGAATTGCGCTCACAAATCTGGGCGCAGCGCTGCCCGCTTTTGCCGAGGATGCCGCAGCCACGCCGGAGACAGCTTCAGCGGCCACACCGGAAACTGCTGAAGCCAATGTCCCGACACCGAATCTTTCGCAGATCACTGAAAATCTGTACAACGATCTGCCGGACGCGCCTACCGGCAGTTACCTTGGCAGCATGGGTCTGCCCGTGGCAACCGGCGAAACAAAAATCGGTATCTCCGCGTGGGTTTCTGACCTGTATGACGGTGTAGATGCCCATATGGATGCCGATGCGCTGAACGCAGATGAGAACACGGTCACAATCGGCAAAACTCCCGGTACAGACTATGCCATTGTTCCACTGCTGGCGCAGGTCGAATACCCGGCAGACGGTGCGGTATCTGAAATCATACTGCCGGACGGTGTAGAGCTTTTAAGCTACCGTTCCACCGATTATGAGCCTATCCCGGCAGACGAGCAGGAGCAGGTTGAAATCCTGCACCAGACATACTCGGAGCAGTCGGCAGCAGCAACCGGTTTGTATGTGAAAGCCTCTGCCGATTTTACGGCGCAGCTGGTCTATACGGATTCGGACGGCAGTTCGCAGTCAAAATCTATTCATGTACAGATCAGCGAGGATGCTGCACCTACACAGATGTATGCCGACACCGGTGATGACGGCATTGCCGCCTATGCTGCAGGACCGACTCCGCCGTATGCCACCGGCAAAATCACAAGCATCGCCAAGGAGGGCGGCACATGGCTCATTTGGTTCAACGGTCAGGAAGCCTACTGCTGCAGCCACGGCCTGAACGGCCAGCCCAAGGGCTGCCCCACCTACAGCTTCTCTCATGTGTCCCGCCTTGAACCCGGCCAGTATACCCCCGGCAACCACTATGCAAACCAGGTCAACATCTGGGGCGGTCTTGGTCAGCTGAGTCTGGATATGCTGGATGATCGTCCTGTTGTGGCAAGCCTTGAAGATGATCCTGAAGGCTGTGAAGAACAGCCGGACATCCTTGGCAGCCTTTACGATGAAACCCAGCAGTGGATCATGGAAAACTATCCCGACAGCTACGCGGCGCAGACCTATATTGCTGCTGCGGAAGAACTCGTAAACGGTACAGATGCGCAGTCCGGGGAAAACGGCTACTACACCTACATCTATAACCCGCCCGCAGGGTATGCGTGGCAGGTTGTGGCGCTGGTCGGTGAAGAAATTGCGGGCGGCACTGAGATCCCGGATGTGCCGAGTGTTCCGGAACCGAAGTACTATTCCGCTGCATGGACAGCTCCCGCCCAGACTGCTGACGGCAGTTTTGACCTGACATTCACTGTCGACACCGACAAGTACCAGCTGAACACGCTGGAAAAGGTGGACGGTGCGGTCATTACCGTCACGCCCAGCCGGACCGGCGGCAGCGTGGACGGCGGCAGTTGGCAGATGACTCCTGCCGGGGCGCAGACCATTACCACAAGCGGTCACACGCAGGATGACAGTTTTCATGTCAACGGCGGTGACGGTTCTGCCACATGGACGGTGCATTATGAGGTGTCCAAGACCAGCACCAGTACGCTCAGCGGGCAGGAAGGACCGTTCACCAGCCAAGCAGAAGCGGATGCCGCTGCCGAAGCTGCCAAGAATGCGGCCATCGGGCAGCTGCAGAACGAAGCGCAGGGCATGGTGGATGCCGCTATTGCCTCGGCGCGGGCGCAGCTTGCCAATATTACATTCAGCTACGATGAAATCACCATCCCGCATGGCTTCGATTCTACACCCGGTGCGCTGGGCAGCCACCAGACTATTACTGTTCCGGCTAATAGTTCCAATGACTATAAAATGCAGAATGATGAATGGTCGGTAAAGGTCAGCATCGACAAAATCGACAGCGAAACCAAGCAGCGCATCAAGAGCGATACCGAGTTTAAGATTTTCGAGTGGGATGCGGTTCGGCAGTGCTATATTCCGTTTGGCGGGTACAATCGGTACAAGGTCGAGCGCCAGTCGGATGGCACCTATACGGTCATCAACCACAGCGACTATGCAGGCGGTTCGGACGATTTGTTCTACACCCAGCGCAACGAGGGCAAGTTCGTCATCGTGGAGAGCCGCGCACCCAGCGGGTACTACGGTGATTGGACGGATGTGAACACTCCCGGCGCGGCAGGCTCTGTTCTCGGCAAGCGGGCGTATGCCTTTGAAATTACGAAAGCGTTTGATGGTCAGACGATTTGGCTGGGCAACGCCGATTATAACGCCGACATCACCACGACCAACAGCGGCGGCACGCTCATCGACACCGGCGAGGGTGTGGTCACCATCACCTTTGGCAGCCGCAAGGCAGATAAGACCTACGCCACAGACCCCACGGGCATTGCCAACAACGAAGATTCCTACACCATGCACGCCAATGCCGACAAGATGCAGAACGACCGTGTCCTCGGCAATATTCTGTTGACAAAAGTGGACTTGGACGCCGCGCGGTATCTGGCTGCGGGCAGCAACGGAGATACCACGCTGGAAGGTGCTGTGTACGATCTGTACGCCGCTGACACGATTGAACACCCGGACGGTGTTTCGGGTGTCGTAGATTATTCAAAAACCACCGATGCCAACGGACAACCTATCTGGCACACCACTGTCCTCACCAATGGCGGCTGGGATACGGATTACCTGCCCATCTTGCAGAAAGACAGACTGGTAGCGTCTGCCAAAATCACAGACGGAAAGCTGGCGTTTGCAAACCTGTATATGGGCAGATATTACCTTGTGGAACGTGCCACCGGGCTGGTGCTGCCCATTGACGGAAACGGCAAGCTGTATGTTACCGGAAAGTATCCGCAACTAAACAAGAAGCTGGAACGCACCGGCAAGTACAGCAGCCTTGCCACCAAGGGCGGCGAATACACCGACTACATCTACAAAAACCAGTATTCCGCCGTAGCCGAGAGCCGCAAGCTGAACGGCAGCAAGGCGTGGGATGGCTACTATCTGTCTTATGCCAAGGGCTACCTCTGCGATGAGGTCAATCATTACAAAACCCTGTCCTATGCCGACGAGTCCGCCTACCACATCCACGCCGAGCAGGAGAGCCAAGACGAAGTGCTGAAATCCGGCTTTAGTTTGCAGAAGTTGGTTTCGACCACCGGTCAGCCAAGCCCGGCACTGAAGCTGGAGGGTGCGGGCTTTACCGTTTACCGCATTTCCAAACTGAGCAAGGCCGCGCAGTTCAAACAGAACCCGGATGGAAGCTACGATGCACAAAGCATTTTGGACGCCTACCGCAAAGACAATTACGATAACGCCACACTAAAATACGATTTCACCGCCGAAGGGCAAGCCATCGCCAATATGTACGAGAGCAGTACCGAAACAGTCAACGCCTATAACGCGACCTTGACCGCAGACGGTGACCACGCCAACGGCAAGGGCAACGGCTGGATGCCCACGGATCAGCCCGCTGAATATAGGCTGGGAGAAATGTTCACGAACGATGAGGGCATCTTCCGCGTAGAAGGGCTGCCCTATGGGCAGTACCTTGTCGTCGAAACCACCATCCCCAAGGATGTGTTCCAGTGCGACCCGTTCATCGTGACAGTGGATGCCAACAGCCCGCAGAGCCGATTCACGATTCCTGCTGGCAGCGTCACCACCGCCAGCAACAATTATATGACCTTTAACGTGCTGGACGAGGAACTGGAAGGCTATTTGCAGCTTATCAAGACCGATACAGAAACCGGCAAGGCGGTCAAAATCGCCAACACCTCTTTTGCCTTGTACAAATTGGATGACAAGGGTAATAAGACCCGCATTTCCATGATCGACCCAGCCAACGGCAGCGCCACCAAGAAAACGGATGTGTTCTACACCGATGCAGACGGTCTTATGAAAACACCGGAAAAACTGCCGCTGGGACGCTATCTCATCGAAGAATTGCAGGGGCCGGAGGGGTACTATAACGATCCTGCCTACTCGGTAGAATTTGAAATCAAGTCCGACCGCGTCTGGCAGGTTGTGGGCAATGCCACCAACGACATGGATGAGTACATCGTCACGGAGAAATACTGCAACCACGAAACCCTCGGTCAGCTTACCATTCGTAAGCTGGGCAATGTGCTGACTGACTATAAGGATGGTCAGTTCATCTACACGCAGGACAACCTCGCAGGCGCGGTGTACGAAATTCACGCTGCAGCCGACATTGCCACACCAGACCGCCAAGGCACCTACTGGTACAAATCCGGCGATTTGGTGGCAACTGTTACCAGCGGCGCGGAGGGGCAAGTGGATGAGGTGAAATTCAGCCCCACCCGTACACAGGCTACCTATGATTTCTTGAAAATTACCCATGATGGCACCAAAGGCGAAGTCACCGTGACCCTGCCGCTGGGCAAGTACACCATTACCGAGGTTCAAGCGCCGTATGGTTTTGTGCTGACCCAGCAGAGCTACACCGTGGAATTCGGCTGGGACAACCAGAAAAATGACATTGTGCTGGCAAAAACCATTGTCAGCCACGAGCAGGACGGCGACAAGGAATGTTCGTACAGCATTGTGAATGTCAAGGACGCCTCGAATGCCCACAAGAATGGGCAGACGCTTGTGTTTGAAAATGCCCGTGTGCTGCCTGTTCCCGAAAAGCCCGGCGATAAGGTCAGCAAAATCGGTGTAGGCATTTACAAGCAGGACCGAGAGGCGCTGACCTATCTGCCCGGTGCGGTGTATGAACTCTACACCGTGGATGACATTTATTCCGCGGACGGTACAAAGCTGCTGGACGCCGGTACAAAGCTGGCCACCAGTAGCACAACCAACGCCAGAGGCTTTACTTGGTTTGATGTGGACATTCCCATCCGCGCAAAAACTTATCCGGATTCCGGCAACAGCGGCAGATACCGCATTGTGGAAATCACCGCCCCTGCGGGTTACCTGCTGGACAGCACCCCTATGGAAGTTTCATTCACCTATGAGGGTCAGCAAATCGCGTGGCAGGTCGTGGACGGAACAAATACAAATCTGCGCACCACCGTTGATATTTCCAAACAGGACATCGCCAACGGCAAGGAACTGCCCGGTGCAAAGCTGGAAATCCGCGATGCAGACGGCAGTCTGGTCGAGGGCTGGACCTCCGGCAAAGTGCCGCACACCGTGCGAGGTCTGGAACTTGAAAAAGAGTACACCCTGACGGAGAAACGTGCCCCGGACGGCTATGCCGAAGCCGAAAGCATCGTGTTCAAGCTGGTGCAGGAAGGTACAGAGCAGGTCAATGAGGTATATGTGAAATCCGACGATGATTGGGTAAAACTCGACGATGCCACCGTCATTATGCAGGACGCACCTGTACTGGATATCGACAAAACGGACATTGCGGCTAATCTGCTGCCGGGTGCTACGCTGACGATCCGTGATGCTGGCGGCGAAGTTATTGACACTTGGGTGACAGATTACAAAACCCATCATGTTCCCATTTCGGATGATTTCCTCAAACTGTCGGACGACAGCAAGGAGTACATCTACACCCTGACCGAAGATGCCGCCCCGGCCGGCTTTGAAATTGCAAACTCTGTGCAGTTCAAGTTGGAAACCGTTGATGACGGGATTTCTCTGTTCGTCCGCGAAAATGCCGATGCCGAATGGGTGTGCGCCGACAAACGCCTGATTCAGATGATAGACGAAGCTACGCCCCGCGAGGACACACCCACACCGACCCCGGCACCCACACCACAGCCGACGCCCGCTGCAACTCCGGCGCCCACTCCTGTTCCCACGCCGGTTATTACGCCGCGCAAGGTGCAGACCCTCCCGCAGACAGGAGATGGTTTCCCGCTGCTGGCTATCGTGGTCGTTTCCCTTCTGTCCGCAACAGGTATCGTGCTGCTGACCGTTAGGCAGAAAAATGCGCTGAAAGAAACTTCTGATGAGGAGGATGCCGATGAAAGTTCTGATCGTTGAACCCGGAAAATACCCCCGCGAAGCCGACATTGAACACACCCTTGAAGCCGAGCAGGCAGTTGTCGGCGGCACCATCGAGGCCGTGTACCCTTGGCGGGATAGCGCCTGTATCGTCTGTAATGCGTAGTTATATGTTATGTGTAGCATAATTGACATCTCCTTTCGTACCTCCTGATTTCATTTGTATTTTAGCCGGTAGCTTTTTGTGATACTCTACATAATGTAGAGACACAATGCTCTGCAACAGAAACCTACTTGCGGGTCGATATTGAACATATGCGGTTATGTTCGCTGAGTTTGGAGGGATTACTATGAAACAATTTACTTTCACAAGCCAGCTTGCGCCAATAATATGGAAATATCTGGAATCTCGACAAAATGAGGGATATACCTCCGTGCATTGCGGCTATTATATGCAGGAACTGGACTGCCTTTCAAAGGAACTCTCGGATGCCCCCGTGGTGACAAAAGAGCTTATTGACGCATGGGATTTATTAAAGCCATATCTTTCAAACCGTTCGAAAATAGTCAGACATAATGCGATACGCGCTTTTGCAAAATTTGCATACACGCAGGACGGAATCTCCTATGTCCCGGATACCAGCAAACTAAAGAACAGTTCGACTTTTACCCCGCATATATTTACTGTTGAAGAAATACGGCGATTATTATATGCAGCAGATAATCTGCCGGTCAGGAATAATGCGCCAACAAGGCATCTGGTCATACCTGCTGTTATCCGGCTTTTATATTGCTGTGGTTTTCGTATAGGTGAGGTGCTCCGGCTAAGAGTGAAGGATGTCGATTTGGATACAGGCATTATTACTGTACACAACGGGAAAGACCTGCTAACAAAAGTCAAGTAGAAATTTCAGGTTTTGGGAGCAGCGAAAAAGGCAACACAAAATCAAGCCGCTGAGCAACTCAAAATCGAAACGGCGGCCAGCCAGATGGTATAGCGCAGGGAAATCAGTCGTGTTCCAGGGAATCCAAATAGGCTTTCACAGAAGCGTAGTAGATACGCAAGAACTTGTTGGCGGATGCCATCATGTAGACACGGTATGGCTTGCCCTCAGAGCGTTTCTTGTTCATGAACTGGTAGACCGGCTCATCCATTGGGGCACATTGCAGGAGGACGCCCATCACCAGGAAAAGTGTCCTGCGCAGTGAGGCAGATCCCCTCTTGGAAATGCTGCGGCTGCGGACATCTATTTGGCCAGATTGGTAGGGCGGGGCGTCAATGCCTGCAAAGGCCACCAGCGCTTTCTTGGAATGAAAACGGCGCACATCGCCAATTTCAGCTATGAGTTGGGGGCCGAGTGTAGGGCCAACACCAAACATTTCCATCACTACAGGATACTCCGGCAGAGAAGCTGCCAGAGACTGCATCTCCTGCTTGAGAGCAGCTAATGCGGCGGAAGTTGTCTGGAGTTGGGAAATGGCCTGTTCTACCAAAAGTTTTGCCGTATTTGTTTTCGGCATGACACCGAAGCGTCCACAGGCAGAGGCATAAATATCCAACGCCTTATCTTGGCTGAAATTGTAGCCGTGCTTTCTGCACCACTTCTGGTACTTGGCGGTAAAGGCTTTCTTAGACAGACCACAGACACACTCGCAATGCCAAAAAGTGGCGACAAAGTCCACCCACTTCTCACTGCCATCGGCGCGGGGCGGACTGGTAAACAGGCGGTTTGCGTCTGGGAAAGCGGTGTCCAGCAGGGAGATCAGGTTGTTTTTCAGCATGGTCTGTACTTTGGAATACTGCTGGTACTGCCGGTAGCAGGTCTTCAGCATGAGCCGGGTGTCCTCTTCCGGAACATATCTCGGAAGTGTGAGCCAGTGGTCAAGGCCGTAGTTGGCCAGCTTCACGGCATCCTTCTTGTCGGTCTTGCCCCGTCTTAAACTGTTGTTCCCGTAGTCGTGCACCAGCATTGCATTGACTACGGAGACATAAAACCCCGCGCCGTGGAGCAGCCAGGCCACCGGCGCATGGTAATTGCCCGTGGATTCCATCACCACGCGGGTCTCACCGTCCAGGTTTTTGAGCAGCCTTGCCAGCTCGCTCAGTTCGCTGGCGGTGTGGCGCACTTCAAAGGGTGAAACCACTACCTCTCCGAAGGGCCGCATGACTGCAATCATGCTCTTACCTTTGGAAACATCGATGCCAACGCAGTTCATTCACATTCCTCCAACACAAAGAATCTGCAACCGGAAATCCATCTTTTCTCGCTGCCGATTCAATCTATTGGGTGACACGAACTCTCCGGCATCCGGTGGCTCAACCTGCTCAAATCGAACGCTGCAACAAGAGGATGGCTAACAGTCTTTCCAACGGACATAAAAGCCCAAGGAGGCAAGGGTCAGCCAGTTGCTCCTCTTATTGTAGCTTAGGCACGAGATGGAAAGAAAGCCGGACTGGCTGCCCGGCTTTCCTGTCCAAATTTATTGTAATAGGAGGTAAGGATAGACTTGTCCCTGTCCACAATAGCGTAATAGAGTATCTCCGAAGCTACTCTGCTCAGTTACCAGATGAAAGAGAATGGTTCTTTCCATCTGCTTGTGGCCATTATTCTATTAAAACAATCTATGATAATTTTCGCGAGCTGCTATTCGCATGCAATATTCCTCACACCGGCAATGGCCCTCGTGTGCATGATTTTCGGCATACATTCGCAGTTCATACACTGGAAAAACAACTTTCTGATGGGTATGATCCCATGGTAATCGTTCCTCGCCTTGCCGCGTATTTGGGACATAAGAGTTACCGTGAAACCTGTTGGTATATTCACCTGACGGTTGCTTCGTTCCCGGAACTTTCCCAAAAACTTGACAGAGCATTTGTCGGCATTATTCCGGTTGGAGGTGAGACGGATGAGGAAAACTGACTTTACCAAAGCACTGACCGAGTATTTCTCAATCTATCTGCCTACTACATGCGGGGTGAGTCCCAATACCACCAATTCATACAGAGATACTTTCAAGCAACTCCTTCTATTTTTTCAAGAAAAGAAAGGCATCTCCGCAAATTAT
>OHRO01000476.1_pt1 | contig 11527 bp, 8 predicted proteins | sample 1578461 | NCBI WGS metagenome assembly OHRO01 (sample SAMEA3879545, study PRJEB24766) | human gut metagenome | biome: human-associated habitat; feature: feces | place: USA | collected 1985/1987
CAGATAGTTATTTTCATACAAACATGTAAGTATTCTGCTGTCTCTGGTATAATCTACGATCACCTGGCCCAGGGTTCCCAGGTCTCTGAAGATATTAAATGCGTATATTGTCCAAACAATTAGAACAGTTTCCAACATTCCAACCACAATACCTAGTAATTTGTCCAGGCTATGTACTATAGGTAGTTTCACAATCATCTTTGCCGAGAAAAATACGATATTAAGAAGATGATGCACCAAACCGATCGCCGCCAGCAACAGTATTGTCAGGATCACATTGAATATCTTTCCATCAAAGTAACTGCTCAGACCATTCCCGATCAGGAACAGCACCACACAGGTAATCAGCAGGGAGATCAGAGAGATCAGGGATTTTACCATTCCCTTCTTGTAGCCGTCCATCACCATGCAGATCAATACTACTGCCATGATGACCAGTAATAAATTCAGATTCATTGGTATACTCCTTTATTTTAACTGTATCGTATCTATTGTACTATCTGTCACCAGATAATATTTGTAGGAACCTCCTGCAGGAAGCAGAAGCCGGGCACTCTTACCGAAGCTGCCATGGTATTTTTCCACACCGTCCGTTGTAAAGATCTGGCACTCCGATTCGTTGTAGATCACCATGTCATCATCCCCGAAGAAAATATCCGTATAATCCACATCAAAATAGTAGCTGCCCACCTTTGCAGCCGAAGTATTGTACACATCCATGCGGTACTTGGTCTCCGCCTGGTCCGAAAGGAACACCAATCCTACATATTTATCACTGTAGAAAACCGACTGGATCTCGTCGTCATATAGGTATTCTCCCGCCGTCACAGGCTTCTGGGTACCCGAATAGATCATAAGGCGGCTGTCTCCTACTGCAAACGCTGTATCATTATTCATAAACTGCACTTTCGGCACGACCAGGTCGGAATAAGAATATGCGCTGACCATATAATCACTCTGATTCTCGCCCACCGGTCCGAAATTGTAGAATGTCACATTACTTTTTACTACGCCTGCATCCACATACAGGTAACTGATTGCCAGAAGCTCTCCGTCCGGTGACAAACTGACGGATACCGGATAACCTCCATCCGTCATATGCGCCTGTCCCGTGTAGCTGTTGGTACCGTCCGCTTCGTAAGTCATGATCCATGCCACATCCGTATCCGCCAGCACTGTTGTCACTCTTCCCGTTTCCGACACTGTGATATTTCGGATCGGCATGGTCGTTGTAATAGTTCCCAGTTGCTTGTCCGTATTCTGCACGTAGATCTCACGGCCGTTATAACTGCCGATAGCTGCCACATCGCCACAAGTAGCGATCTTCACATCCTGGATCACATAAGTCTGATTCCACTTTACATTTCCCTTGGCATCCGTACAGTGAGCGCCGTCTTTACTATATGTAAGAATACTGTTTTTCAACCGTATGTCTGTGGCATCCGATGAGACCTCCCGGCTAGTGGAAGATACGGTGTCATATCCCGTATAGATATGTCTCTTTGCCTGTACCACCACAAGAGCAAGTGCCGCTCCCAAAGCCGCCACCACCAACAGCACCCGGTACACGATTTTCAGCCGGTGTTTACGGATCTTTTTCTTATAGTCATCCTGACTCTTTTGCCGCTTTTCTTTTTCCTTCAGATAATTCTTGATATCTGCTGCCATGTATCTGTTTCCTTATGTATTATCGTAACTATTAAGAATCGCATTCGCAAAATTACTGCGGCGCAGTCTGCTTTTTGCTCATGTAGTTACAGTATAACACACTTCCCCTTTTTGAAAATAAGTTTTTTACGGGAGAAGGATTTCCTGACCGATCTTGATATCATCGGGGTCAGCAATACCGTTCAGGGAACAGATCTCAGATACTTTACTGTTGCTGCCGTAGTTCCGCAGAGAAATACCGATCAGTGTGTCCCCTCTCTGGATAGTATAATGTGTGGGTTGAGCAACCGCCTCCACTGTAGGAGTCTCTGCCACTGCAGGTTCTGCCGTCTGTGTCACATCCTGTATTGTTTCCTGTGTCGTGTTCTGTTCTGTTGTCTCCGTCACATCTGTCGTATTTTTTGTGACATTGCTGTCCGCAGAGGTTCCATCCGCTACACTGCCCGTATTTTCTTCCGTCGGATCTACAGCACTGTTCCCTGTTCCATCCATTGATGCATTTTCCGTGCCTTCCGGCATCACTGTCTCTGCTGCAGTCCCAGTAGTATTTCCCGCCGCAGCATTTTCCTGTCGCAGGGCATCCTCCAGCTTGTCCTCCGCCACCAGTGTGCTGATCTGGCTCTGTTCCTCCACCGCATCCGGCAGTTTCTGCTCCATCAGGTTGCTCATGGCCTGCCTGGCTGTCTCCCCCAGGGATTCTCCGGTGCTTTCCTGCCGCATCAATGCCAATGCCATCACGCAGAGCAGAACAAAGACACCGGCAGCCGCCATTTTCATACGACGCAGTCCAGTCGTTGGCATGGGTATAATATTATCCGGTTCCCTGCGTCTGTTCTCTACCGCTCTGCGATATTCCACAGGTGCATTCTCCGTATGTCCGGCGGCACGGAAGGCATTTCCGCTCTCCTGTCTCTGTCTGCGTTCCTCCTGCCGTTTCTTCACCACTTCGTATTTTTCCTGATCCACCTTCTCCGGTTCTGCCTCTTCCCCCCGGTTCTCCAACATATACGCCAGCATACTGTCATTTTTTTCATAGAACTGCGCATACCCCGCCACATACCGGCAGATCTCCTGTTCGCAGATCTTGAAACCTTCCACCATCTCACCATTCAGTATCTGGTAGCCTAAAAAGGTCATTTCCGAAAAATACTTTCTCCGCAGCTTCTCAATCTCCTGTTCCTGCGCCTGGGACAGGTGCCGCACCGGCTTCTGCAGGAAATTCAGCTTTGCGGAGCCATAGGCGAATAGATATGCCACACCGTCCTCTGCTGTCTTCCTGCCGTATAATGCTATGGCAATATCCTTGTTCTGTGCCATTCCATTCATTTGTTTTATGTAAGATACCACATAATCTTCCACATAGATTCTGCAGTGCTTGTCCGCCTCTCCGATCTGCGTTATGTTCTTCGGTAATTCCATACAAAAAACACCTCCCATGCCGTTTCTATCAGTTATCACTAACTATAGCATCCGCACAGGAGGTATTTTAGCGTTCTTTGTCGCACCTCTTCAAAAACAGTTCGACAAAGTTTGCACCATATTCTATGTATTCTTAGCTATGCTTCAAACTTATATACGGTAACAGAATCGTATTCTCTGCCGTTCTCCCCGCCAAATACATAGGAGGGGAAATTCTCATGATGAATGGTATCCGGGAAATACTGGGTCTCCAATGCAAAACCGCAGCGGTTGCCGTAGGTCACCCCATCTTTTCCGGGCTGTACATCAATAAAATTGCCTGCATAAAACTGCACTCCTGGCAGGGTGGTGTATGCCTTCAGAACTCTGCCGCTCTTCGGGCCTTTTACTGTGGCAATATGCCGTAATGTACCGTCATCGTTCCATCCATCGATCACGAAATTATGGTCATAGCCTCCGGTCAGGAGTAACTGCTCATAATCTTCCCGGATGTCTCTGCCGATCTTCTTGGGCTGTGTAAAATCCATGGGTGTGCCTGCTACCGCACGAATCTCACCGGTAGGGATCGATCCTGCTGCCACCGGAGTAAAGTGAGAGGCTCTCAGCCACAGTTCATGCTCTTCAATGCTGCCTGCACCGTGACCGTCCAGATTGAAATAGGAATGGTTGGTCAGGTTGATAATGGTCTTCTTGTCACTGGAAGCATGGTAATGCAGAGTCAGCTCATTCTCTTCACTCAGAGAGTAGGTTACGGATACCTTCTTATTGCCTGGAAATCCCAGCTGCCCATCCTCATCCTCCAGAGAAAATGTCACGCTGTTCTCTCCGATCTCCGCATCCCAGAGTCTCTTATGGAAGCCCAGTTGCTTATGGGTATGTAAATTGTTGGCACCGTCATTTTTGTCCAACTGATAAGTAACGCCATCCAGCGTATACTCTGCACCGCCGGTACGGTTCGCACAGGGGCCGATCACCGTGCCGAAAAAGCTGTCGTTGCCGTAATAGCTCTCACCATTGTCAAATCCCAGCACCAGGTCGTCCAGCTTGCCCGTGGCATCCGGTACCAGTACGCGCACCAGAGTAGCGCCCAGATCCGTTATCTCTGCTTTCATCCCTTGATCATTACTCAGGGTATACAGAGATATCTCTTTCCCTTCCGGGCTTTTCCCAAATAAACTTTTTGTTACTGCCATTGTCTTTCCCTCCCACTTTTATCCATTTTTATTTCATGCATACTGTCTATAATTCCACTCTGCCCTCTAAAGCGCGGAGTAATGTTACCTCATCAATATATTCCAGATCTCCGCCTACAGGGACACCACTGGCGATTCTCGTCACCTTGATTCCTGTGGGCTTGATAAGCTTGCTGATATACATTGCCGTAGTCTCGCCCTCCAGACTGGAATTGGTCGCAATGATCACTTCCTGCACATCTCCCTGCAGGCGCTCCATCAGTTCCTTCAGCTTGATGTCACCGGGTCCCACACCCAGCATCGGGGAAATGGCACCATGCAGTACATGGTACACGCCCTCATATTTGCCGGTCTTCTCATAGGCCGCCAGATCTCTGGTGTTCTCCACCACCATAATGGTACGATGATCCCGTCTGGGATTCGCACACACCGGGCAGAGTTCCTTATCCGTCAGAGTATAGCATTCCTTGCAATAGCGGACATTGGCTCTGGCTTCGATCATGACGTTTGCCAGTCTGTCCACACGGTCCTTCGGCATATTGATCAGGTGAAAAGCCAGTCGTTGTGCGGACTTACTGCCAATCCCCGGAAGGGCTGCCAGTTCTTCTATTAATTTATTGATCTGTCCGCTGTAGAGTTCCATTAGAAAGGAAATCCTCCCAGGCCGCCGGTCATTTTGCCCATAAGCTCTGCATTGGCTTCATCCGCCTTGCGCAGTGCTTCGTTGGCTGCTGCCACGATAGCATCCTGCAGAGTCTCGATATCCTCGGGATCCACGATCTCCTCTGCCAGCTTGATGGATGTGATCTCTTTTTTACCGTTGATGGTCACTTCCACAGCTCCGCCACCTGCGGATGCGGAGAACTCCTTGGTCTCCAGTTCCTTCTGTCCTTCTTCCATCTGACGCTGCATTCTCTGTGCCTGCTTCATCAGATTATTCATATTTCCGGGCATTGCGCCTCCGGGAAATCCACCTCTTTTTGCCATGTTGCTGTTTCCTCCATATTATTTATAATTGAGTTATTATTCTATCTTACCTTATCTGCAAGTCTGCCGCAATCCCAAATTCACGCAGGATCACTCTTCCTCATCGATCTCCATGTTGATGACCTTACTGAGATCCACATAGTTGTCTTCGAATTCTCTGCTGCTTTCCACCGTCTGGATCGTCACTTCAATCTCTTTGCTGGAAAAATCGGACAACAGCATTTCCAGTTGCTGCTTGTTCTGCTCGTGAGCTTCTCCTTTGAAATAATCGGAAGCCAGTCCGTCCTCCAACACCACCATGAGCTTGTTGTCTCCACCCAGACTTAATCGGGCGTTTTTCAGATACATCTTCATGGGATTCTCAGCATTTCCCACGATGGCCGGCCATTTCCGTACGATCTCCTGGATATCCTCGGGGACCGCCTTCGGCAACTGTGGCTTCGGCTTTGCCACACCGGCCTGCGGCACTCCCTGTGCTCCGGGAGCTCCGGCAGGCATCTGGGCCGCCGTGACTACAATACCGTTCTCGACCTTTTCCTCCACCTGGCGGATTCTATCCAGGACCGCCTCCTGATCCGTCTCCATCTCCGGCTTGCACAGCTTGATCAGCGCGATCTCTACCAGAATACGCTTCTGTGCCGCATAGCGGATCTGGCCGGACAGTTCGGAGAAAATATGAATATAGCGGATGATCTGGTCCATGGACAGCATGGAAGCTTCTTCCTTCAGATTCGCCAGATTGTCCGTAGACATGTCTATGACATCCTCCAGATTATCCGCTGTCTGTACCAACATCAGATTCCGCAGATACCAGGTAAAGTCCGTGACAAACTGTACCAGCTCCCTGCCCTGCATGACGATCTCTTCCAACAGTTCAATGCAGCCTAACACATTCCGGTCCATAACAAAGCGCAGCAATCTGCTGAACACTTCTGTATCCACTGCCCCCAGCACATCCAGGGTCATATCGTAGGTCAGTTCTTTGCCCAGATGGAAGGCAATACACTGATCCAACAGGCTCAAGGCATCTCGCATAGAACCGTCCGCTACTTTCGCAATGTAGCGCAGAGCTCTGTCCTCCACCTGTACCTGCTCGGTGTCCATCAGTTCCTTCATACGATCCGTGATGGTATCAATGGAGATTCGTTTAAAATCATATCTCTGGCAGCGGGACAGGATCGTAATGGGGATCTTGTGCACCTCTGTGGTCGCCAGAATAAAAATAACATAAGAGGGCGGCTCTTCCAGCGTTTTTAACAATGCGTTGAAAGCTCCGGGGGAGAGCATATGCACCTCGTCGATGATGTAGACCTTGTATTTTCCCTCCGCGGGAGAATAGGATACCTCGTCGATGATCTCACGGATATTGTCCACACCGTTGTTGGAAGCCGCATCGATCTCGATGACATTCATGCTGGCTCCTGCTGCGATTGCCTTACAAATACGGCATTCCCCACAGGGGCCGTCCTCTGTGGGGTGTTCGCAGTTCACTGTTTTCGCAAAAATCTTTGCCACCGTGGTCTTACCGGTACCTCTTGTTCCGGTAAACAGGTACGCATGGCCGATCCGGTTCGCCCGCAGCTGATTCTTCAATGTCGTCACGATATGCTCCTGACCCTTGACATCGGAAAAAGCGTCCGGGCGGAATTTCCGGTATAGTGCTGTATATGACATGTTTTTTCTCTCTTCCTTGTAACTATTCAGAGCCATCAAATATTAGCAGATGCTTGGCGAAAATAATTACTCATTCATTTTCTGTCTTAATCGCCGAAGCAGATGCCCAGCAGCTTCGCTTCCTGTACGATGGTAGCATCGGGATCCACGGTCTTTAACTTGCCCGCTACATCCTCTAACGGAACCCTTACGATCTCACGGTTCTTGTAACCTACCATGAATCCATACTGATTATCCAGGATCAGCTTGCCTGCCTCGGAGCCCAGACGGCTGGCGAATACTCTGTCATACGGGCAGGGGCTTCCGCCTCTCTGCATATGGCCGGGTACGGTGACACGTACTTCTCTGCCGGTCTTCTCCTGGATCTGTGCAGCCACTTCGTAAGATACGGAAGGGAACGGATATTTTTCCATCTTTTTCTTGTAGTCTTTTTTGGTCAGGGCAGCATCTTCCCTGGAAATCGCACCCTCAGCCACGGCGATAATGGTAAAACGGCAGCCCTTTTTGTCCCTGTCTTCGATCTTCTCGATCACCTTATCGATATCATAAGGGATCTCCGGGAGCAGGATGATGTCCGCACCGCCTGCCATTCCGGCATTCAGGGTCAGCCACCCTACTTTATGTCCCATAACTTCCACGATAAATACTCTGCCGTGGGAAGCTGCTGTGGTATGGATGCAGTCGATGGCATCCGTTGCAATATCCACCGCACTCTGGAAACCGAAGGTCATATCGGTGCCCCACAGGTCATTGTCGATGGTCTTGGGCAGGGTCACGATATTCAGTCCTTCCTTGCGCAACAGGTTCGCAGTCTTGTGGGTGCCGTTACCACCGAGAATTACCAGGCAGTCCAACTGCAGCTTATAATAATTCTGCTTCATGGCTTCGACTTTATTCAGTCCGTTGGGATCCGGATCCTGGATCGTCTTGAAGGGGGTACGGGAGGTTCCCAGGATCGTGCCGCCCTTGGTAAGGATGCCGGAGAAATCCTTGTCTGTCAGCATGCGGAAATTACCGTAAATCAGTCCTCTGTAGCCATCGAGGAAGCCATAGATCTCGACCTCTTCCTTACTGTTCGCCAGGGTCTTCACCACACCTCTCATGGCAGCATTTAATGCCTGGCAGTCACCACCGCTCGTCAACATTCCGATTCTCTTCATCGTAGGATCCTCCGTTTTCTATATTTCATTATTTTCTCTTGCGTTTGCTGTAACTATGCAAAACTGTCTTCGTTCTGCCAATACTTATTTCTATTTTAATACATTTATTTTCATCTGAAAATAGTTTGTTGTAATTTCCGGCAGATTTCTCCCCTATGGCAAAACAAACCTCAGAAGCACCGGGCCTCTGAGGTTCGCTTATCATCTTATCATACGTTATTTGAATTTAAACTTTCCTTTGATCATGGTCACGTAGACAGCTGCGCCGCCACCGCCGACCACTACGGCTCCGGCTGCTGCCGCTGCCGCCACGCGGCCTGCGTTCGTTCCCTTACCGGAGGTCTCCGTTATCTGCTCTGTGCCGGATTCCTGAGAGTCGGAAGTCTGGGCGGTCATGGAATCTATCCGCTCCTCCTGCGGTGCTTCTCCACTCGATTCCTGCGTGTCCTGTGCCTCCCCGGAGGGCTTTGCCGCATCTTCCTTACTGTTTTCGTCCGCAGCGGGTGTTGTCGGGGGCACGGGAATTACAGAAGGCTTTACCACACCGGGTGTGGCAGGCGTTGCCGTGGCTGCGGGAGGTGTTGCCGCGCCCGTGGCCTTCTGGTCCGTATTGGACGCCTGACTGCTGTCATCGTCGTCATCATCGTCATCGTCGTTACTGGCAGCAGGCTTCTTCGGTGCGATCTCATAACCGCAGACGGTACAGATCTCCGCCCGTTCTGTGGTGGCCGCGCCACCGGATGCATGCTTTTCCGTATTGCTGGTGATTCCACAGACACCACACTTATGCCAGTGTCCGGTCATATCGGACAGATATCCTTCTGCCCAGCTATGATCCGTCTTCGGAAGAACGATCTCTGTCGCTGTTATGCTCTTGCTTCCGTCCGCGGATGCAAAATACAGTCCGCAGACGTCGCAGGTCCAGTATTCGATACTTCCCTCTGCCTGACAGGTGGGTTCCACCCGGTCGTGGCGGTTCAGCGGGCCGTGACCGGAGTTCCATGTCTTCGATACGGCGGGGCTTGCGTTATAATCATCGGTTTCCGCATAGCGGATCCGTGCAGTCACCTTCTCGTTGTGACCGACTCCGGTGGATTTGGTCTGCCCCCAGTCCGTTCCATCAAAGCTGAATTCCACGTCAGTGCGATCTGTGGTGATCTGCGCCGCCAGATCATTGCCGCTGACGGTAAAGGTCATGTCAAAGGCATCCGGATCCGGGGTATCCTCGCGGTCTGCTCTTGCGGTGCGAAGGATGTGCACACAAACATGGAAATTCTCATAATTCTGTGACTGTAATTCAACCAATAATGTGGCAGTCTTGCCGATATCTTCCACAGTATTTTCTCCCAGGGTAAATATCAGCTTTCCTTCCGAATATTCAACCTTGGAATCTGCTGCCAAAATGTTCCCTGAATCCTCTCTCGTTATAACAGTCATTACTGTTTTTCCCAGATCTTCGGGCAACCCCGGTATTTGCACAGCCCTCTCTTCCTTGGCTGCCCAGCTGTATTGCAGTTCCAGATCTTCAAGGTTCCAGGCCGATGTCGGTTGAATCATCAATTTCACCGGTTTCGTCAAAGATTGATAGTATTCTGGATACTTCGGAATAAATGTCGCCGTGTAGGTCTCGCTGTCGCCGACATAAGGAACCTTGTCATCATCGCTCTGGATCTGCCAGGTTCCGTCGATCGTCTCACTCCCCAGTTTTGCCGTCAGTCCTGTCACTGTGAGTTCACTCAGCTTATTGCCATAGGTTCCACAGGCAATGCCCTCCCCTTCTACAGTAAGTGGAGCCGGGGCGATGTCAACGATCAGATTCTTCGTCTTCTCAGAGAAGAAAGAATTGTCATTTCCTTTGTAGACGAGGGTAAACGTGGTCGCACCTGCAGTCCGCACATTGTAGGTTGCGGTGCCGTCCCGGAATTCTGCCGCATTTACCACCGGGGTATCCTCGATCCGGATCTCAAAGCTGCCCTCCGTATCTTCCGCAGGAATGAGTTGTCCGTCCGCCTCAAAGTTTACCAGTGCCTTTACCTTAAAAGTTATATCCTGTCCATAGATGGGCGTAGCGTCATCTGCTCTCTCAAACTGCAGACCGGTGGTGTACTTTACACCAACTGCATTATTCTCCCCAAGAGAAGGGTAGTAGGCGGTTCCGGTCTCTTTGTCGTTGGCTTTCTTCGTCCAGATGTCAGGGTTAAAACCCTCATCTTTTATTAGCTTTTCAAAGAAGTCGGGTGAGGTCAGTTGCAAGGTAGAACGTCCCCGTTTCCCCTCTTCCTCTTCTTTTGCATCATAAACATCATTATTGAAATAGCAATTCGTTGTACCGTAATCTCCACTGTTCACTATTCCTGCACAATCTTCATCACTTGTAACAGCAGCTATACTAATGCAATGATCAATAACTTTAAATGGACTATAACCACAGATTCCTGCCGCAGAATCCTTTCCCTGTACGTCTCCTGCAAAAAAGCACTGGGAAATCTTAGTATATTGTCCAACATTGCCGCAGATTCCACCTGCTGTATACCCTTTTACCGTTCCGGTAAAGGAGCAGCCATAAATTTCGCCCACAGACAAGCTTTCGCAAATTCCTCCTGCCTCGGTATTCGAAGCAATCACTCCGTTGGCAGCCAAAAGCATTACTTTACCGCTTTCGCTGAGCTGGTTTTGCGTGTAGCCAATCTGGGCAAACAAACCAGAACTATAAACATCATTTTCTTTTGTCATATCCACATGGCTTATCGTATGTCCGTCTCCACTGAATTTTCCTGTGTACGGAGTTCCTGGATCTCCAATGGAACTGAGTTGTACTCCACTCACATCAATATCGTTCCCCAGGACATAATTTGCACTCCATTTTGCTTCATCCCTCACCTGTCCGATGGCTGCGAATTCCTCCGCCGTGGTGATCAGGGTATAGATATCCCAGTCGTCGCCATTCGTTGTAACATAGTTGTATACCGGTACGGGAGCAGTCTTCGTCTCTTTGATATCTGCCACCTTTGTCAGATTGATGTAAGTCCCTGTGGCTGTACCGAATCTGCCCTGTGTAGCCTTTGCAGTGCTGGTATCGACACTGCCCTCTTTCCAGATTGTAGAATCCAAGCCATCCGGAAGTGCACCGCAAAGCTGCCCTGCCGTTAATGCTGTTCCAGCGTCAAAGCCTCCGGTAATTGCATCCATATTGTAATAACAATTTGAAATATGCCCCGTACTACTAGTCTCTGTTTTTCCTACAATTCCGCCAAAAGATTCTCCTCCACTGACTTTCCCCAGATTTACACATGCAGTAACCCTCGCAGACGTAGTGGCATCACCAAAGATGCCAAATATTCCACCACAGGCACTTCGATAAGCTTCACGTATAATCGTTATCTCACCGGTATTCAGGCAATTCTCGGCAATACTACCCATCCCGGC
>OHRO01000479.1_pt1 | contig 11459 bp, 7 predicted proteins | sample 1578461 | NCBI WGS metagenome assembly OHRO01 (sample SAMEA3879545, study PRJEB24766) | human gut metagenome | biome: human-associated habitat; feature: feces | place: USA | collected 1985/1987
TGGCTGGATTCTACCTGGAATGTGATTTCACAACAGTTGGAAGTGGACAAGATTTATCTGGAAACACACCGGGACTTGCTGGTTGTGGAGGATGCCACTCTGGAGCAGGCAAAGAAATTCTTCCACGACCGGGGTATAGAGACTGCCGGAGGCATTACCTATACCATCAACGAGGCAAACAGTTTCGAGACATTCTGCTATTCCAATCCCGAACACCGCAAGATGGTGCAAAAGATTGCGGAACACACGGCGAAACACTTTGATGAGTTTATTCTGGATGATTTCTTCTTCACCAGCTGCAAGTCCGACATAGAAATAAAGGCAAAAGGAATGCAGAGCTGGACGGACTACCGCTTGAAGCTGATGACCGAGGCCGGTCGTGACCTCGTGCTGAAACCTGCCAAGAAAGTGAATCCTCAGGTAAAGGTGATTATCAAATATCCCAACTGGTATGATCACTTTCAAGGTTTGGGATTTAATTTGGAGGAAGGTCCCCAGCTCTTTGACGGTGTCTGGACCGGTACTGAAACAAGGGACCCGGCAGGTAATCAGCATTTGCAGAACTATCTGAGTTATAATATTATCCGTTATTTCGATAACCTGCGTCCGGGTTATAACGGTGGGGGATGGGTCGATGTAGGTGGACTGAACATGGGTATGGACCGGTATGCCGAACAGCTTCATTTGACCATGCTTGCCAAGGCTCCCGAGATTATTCTCTTTGCCTATCACCAGCTTCTGAATGTGAAGTTGTCTCCTAAATACCGTACTCCCTGGCAGGGAATGGGTACCAGCTTTAACTATGATGAGGTGACCGCTCCCATCCGGTTGGAAGACGGCTCTTTGGTAGAACCTACCACGATGGCCCGTATAGCCGGTGTTGTGCTGAAACAAACGGATAAGTTGATTCATAAGCTGGGGAATCCGGTGGGTATAAAATCCTACAAGCCTTTTCATGCCGCCGGTGATGATTTCCTTCAGAACTATTTGGGCATGATAGGTTTGCCGATGGATATGCGTCCTGTTTTTCCGGAAGACCAGCAAGTGGTTCTGCTGACTGCACAAGCTGCACAGGATACGGAAATTATGGCTAAAATCAAGAGACAACTGCAAAGCGGGCGTGATGTGGTGGTTACGAGCAGTTTGCTGAAAGCCATTCCTGAGAAGCTTACAGAGGTAGCCGAGTTGCGTTGTACTGATTTGAAGGCTCTTGTCAATGATTTCGGCCGTTACGGGCAGTCCGGACGTGACCTGTTGATTCCGCAGGTGCAGTATTATACGAATGATGCTTGGGAGATGGTCAGTGCCGGTCGTCCGCTGACGGGTGGAGTTTCGGGCTATCCTATTCTGTTGAGAGCCCCGTATGCTACCGGTAATCTGTATGTTCTTACCATTCCCGACGATATGGGCAATCTGTATGATTTTCCGGCCAATGCCTTGAATGAAATTCGTCGCATTATGAGTAAGGACATAGGAGTCTGTCTGGAAGCTCCCTCCAAAGTAGGCCTGTTTGTATATGACAATAAAACGCTGGTGGTAGAGAACTTCAATGACGAACCGGTAGAGGTGCGTATCGTGACCGGTGATAAGGTGATGAAGCTGGAAAGCTTGGAGGATGGGACTGTTTTGAGTCCTCTTCCTGCCGGACCGGTGATACAGACCAGACGTCCGGTTACGCCTAAGAATTCTTTCCGTTTATTACTGTTGCCCCATTCATATAAGGCATTCCGATATAAATAATGGGTAAGAAGATTGCCGGGTGACTATTTGAAAGAGCAAGGAGGCTGGTTTACTGTAAAACCAACCTCCTTTGCTTATTCATGAGCATGCTTATGCTCTCCCAGTATTCTGTGTGGCAGTGTTCCGTGTCCCAATAACTCTATCGGGCAGTTGAAGTTCCGTTCCAGCCACTCCTCCGTGACACCGGTGTCGGGGTGGTAATCCAGCGTTTCGTTGACGCAAGCGATAGACTTGACTTGCTGCAATACCGTACCGATGTCATGGCTGACGAGGATGATGGCACATTCTTCATTGATTTCTGTCAGTAGTTCGTAGAGGCGGGCTTCAAAACGCTTGTCAATGTAGGTACTGGGCTCATCAAGAATCACGACCTGTGGGTCGGAGATGATGGCACGTCCCAGCAAGGCGCGTTGCAACTGTCCGCCGCTCAAGGCACCTATGGCGCGTTGTTCCATGCCTTCCAGTCCCATGCGGGCTATCACATGGCGGGCCTTTTCCCGGTGTCGGGTATTGAAGCGCGAAGCAAGTGGCTTTTGGCTGCTGAGGCCTGAAAGGATGACTTCTTCTACTGTAATGGGAAACTTCCGGTCGATGCTGCTGTACTGGGGCAGATACCCCATGGATAATCGAGTGTTGAGGGGTAGGCATTGAGAACCGGCTACTTCGGGTGACGGGGAATCGGTATGATAAAGTATCTCTCCGGCAGTGGGCTTCAGCAGTCCCAGGATGCACTTGATAAGTGTGGTCTTTCCTCCACCGTTGGGGCCGATGATACCCAGAAAATCACGTTCGTAGATAGTCAGGTTTACATCGTGCAACACAGTCCGGTTATCGTATCCGGCACTGAGGTTCTTTATTTCTATAATAGGAGATGCGAGCATGTTTTTTTCTTTATTCTCCTTCTCCTTTAGGGGAACGAGGGGTGAGCAGTGCTTGGGCCGTATTCATCATCTCCTCCTCCCAGTCGTATGAGAGGGGATTGATAGCCACCACCCGGGTTCCGGTCTGCTGGGCGATAAGGTCGGCATTGCGGCGGTCGAATTCCGGCTGTACAAAGATGACGCGTACCTTCTCCTTCTTGCAGGAGTTTATCAGGTTCTTCAGATGGGTGGGAGAGGGTTCCTTTCCACCGGCTTCGATAGGAATCTGGTGCAGGTTGTAGTCGCGGGCAAAGTAGGAAAGTGCCGGATGATAAATCATGAAGGCACGGTCGGCATTCGGGCTGGAAAGCATCTGGCAGATGAGGCTGTCTGTATGCTCTATCCGCCGGATGAGTGCGTTGTAACGTTCCATGTAGGCGTTTTCATTGGCTTTGTCTATGGCGCAGAGTGCATTCAGAATATTTCCGGCAATGATTTGGGCGTTGATGGTGGAATTCCAGATGTGGGGTTCCACACCACCGGCGTGCGTATGGCCTTCGTGTACATGCCCGTCTTTATGATGATGTGCATGGGTATCGTCCAGAATAAGTTCCACATTCTCGGACATATCGAAGAATTGCAGGTGGGGAGCATTGTCCGTCAGTTTTTCCGTCCATGTCTGCTCGAAACCGATGTAGCCGATGCGGAAATAGGCCTTGCTTTGGGCAAGGTCGACAAGCTGCTGGGGCGTGGGGTCGTAGGTTTCCGGACTTGAACCTTTGGGCACCATGCTGACGACGGTGAATTCATCGCCGGCAATGGCTTCGGTGAAATACCGCAGCGGCTCGATGGTGACGGTAATCACGGGTTTATCGTCATTCTTCTTGTTCTGTTGGCCTCCTTGCTTGCACGAGAAGAGCAAGGTGGCTATGAGGAGTAAAAAACAAAACTTTTTCATTTACAATTTACTATTTACAATTTACAATTTGGCTGCGCTGTGGCAGGGGGCATCAACTATTCATTATCAACTATTCCTTATCCATTATCACTTCCTCTTTCCTTCCCCTCAGTATCTCCCGTTTCCCTCCGGGGGGGCCTGGAAGACGCTCTACCTTGAATCCTACGGCTTGCAGCATGCGGCGTACTACTCCTTTGGCGCAGTAGGTGGTCAGCACGCCATCAGTGCTCATGGCGGCATGGATATTCCGGAAGACTTTTTCCTCCCACATTCCCGGTTGCTTTTCGGGTGCAAAAGCATCGAAGTAGACAACGTCGAACGGAGATTTATTAATCATTAACAAACTGTCAATGCTTATTGTTTCGACATCTGCCCGCACTTTTCTCAGTGTGAAATAAGGAGTTATGGCAACTTCTTCTTCCCACGCAGCCCGATGCAGTTCCTCGAACAGAGGATTGTCGCTATATTTTAGCGCATCCACCTCCGGCCATGCAAGCGGATAGAGTTCGATACCGGTATAGTGCACAGGTCTCTTTTCCTTTTCGGCAGTTTCCAGTGTAAGCAGGGCATTCAGCCCGGTGCCGAAACCGATTTCAAGGATATGCGGGCGGGCAGTAGCGGATGCTTTCAGTCCCATGTCGATGAAGATGTGCTGTGACTCTGTACGTGCCCCCTTTACCGAATGATAATGTTCATTCAGTTCCGGTACAAACAGTGTTGCACTTCCGTCTTCCGTCTTCTCTATGATTCGTTGCATCACTTCTGCTTTTGTTGAATGTTTTTGTTTAGTTTAATTCTCTGTGATTCAGCGTGTTGTTGCGCCTATATATCCAGTGTGCTGCATCTATACATCCAGTACGTTGCATCTATACATCCAACGCGTTGTATCTATACATCTATTGCTCAAACTCACTACATGTCAATAATTCATCATCGAAATGGCTCCTTGCAGTGCCCACAGCATAGCTATGTAGCGCACCAGTTTCCCTGCAAACATGGACGTGGTGGTCAGCATCAGATTACTGCGCATGAAGCCCAGTGCAATGGCTATAGCCTCTCCCACAAAAGGCAGAAAGGCGAAGAAAGCCATCAGTGCCCCTTTCCCTTGGAGGAAATGCTGCATCCGTTCTATCTTTTCCCTTTTTACCTTGAAATATTTCTCAATCCAGTCTATACGTCCCAGACGTCCCATGTAGTAGCACGTCATGCCTCCCAGCGTATTTCCCAAGGTGGCAGAGAGTACGCACAGTGCCGGGCTCAGACCGACCTTGACCAGTGCTACCATCACTATCTCGGAACTGAACGGAATGATGCTTCCTGCCAATAGGGCAGAGATGAACAGACCGACATATCCCCAGTCAATCAGCAGCTGTACGAGTGTATCTACAAAAGCGTCCATATGTTGAATCCTAATAGAATGAATAATCCGATAAATGCACAAATGAAGAATATATTGGAACTGCGGCTATTTGTCAGTACAAACAAGTGTCCCGCCAGGATGCTGACACCGATGAGCAGGAAGGACATCAGGTGGACACTCAATACCGGTTGCAGTCCGATATAGACAAAGATGCAGAAATTCAGCAGGATGAGGAAGTGTAGATAGCTTCGGGTGCGTATCTTGTCTTCATAGCCGGCAATGAGACAGTGTGCCGCGCTGACGATGAACAGAACAAGGAGATACCCGAGGGTGGCGAGTTCCCACGGCTGATAGTCGAACCGGGTGGGAGCGAAGGTCACCAGCTCGCGGAAGGGTTGGCAGAAGAGTTCCATTTGCCCGTAGTAGAGGGCGTGTCCCAGCAACAGCCAGTAGGGTACGCTCCATCCTACCAAGGAAGCGAAGAAACTTTTGGGTTGGAGAGACTGGAAGTTGTAGGCACCTATCCAGAAGATGGGGACAAACAGCATGAGCTGCGGAAAAAGCAGGCTGCCCAGTCCGATGAAGACAAAGGCGTGGAAGAGACTGCCTGTGGGCCGTGCCTGCTGGTAGCTCTTGAAGAGGAAAAACAGTGCCACCAGGAAGGAGGCGGCTGCCAAGTCTCCCGCATACAGCATGTGCAGGCTGGGGCAGACGGATATCAGCAGGAAGTAGACAGAAGTCTGTACCGATGCCCGCATCCGGATGATGGCGAACGTATTGTTGAGCTGTATTAGGAAGTACCCGATGACGGCATACAGAATAAAGCTGAAGAGACGGTTTGCCCAGGTGGGGATGCAGAAGTCGCAGAATGTTTCCCAAAGGGAATATCCGCTTTGCTGTGTCTCCGTCTCGGGCAACAGAACAGCGGTCAGTATCCAGCAGGATACTGAAATCAGGATAGCGGTGGGTAGTGTGAACCGCCCTGCCGTTATCCGGTTCTGGAATCTCTTCGTTCTCATTTATAAGTCAAATCCGATGTCGCGACGGAAATATTTCTTCTCGAAGTTTATCATGTCGGCCACGCGGTAGCTCTTCTGCAAGGCTTCTTCCTTCGTTTCACCATAGGAGCAGACGGCGATGACACGGCCACCGGAGGTTACGGTCTGTCCGTCTTTGGTGGCTGTTCCGGCATGGAAGAGGATGCTGTCTGTTTCGGCAGCCTTCTCGAATCCGGTCATCACCTTGCCCTTTTCGTAGGCTTCCGGATATCCTCCGCTCACCAGCATGACGCAAGCGGCTGTGCGTGGGTCGAATTCCAGTGTACGCTGGTCGAGGTCGCCCTGGGCAACGCCTTCGAGTAGGTCTACCAGGTCGCTCTTGATACGCAGCATTACACTTTCGGTTTCGGGGTCGCCCATGCGGACGTTGTATTCAATTACCATCGGTTCGCCCTTCACGTTGATAAGTCCCAGGAAGATGAAGCCTTGGTAGCCGATTTCTTCTTCCAGCAGACCGTTTACGGTAGGTTCGATGATGCGGGTGCGTACTTTTTCCATAAATGTTTCGTCGGCAAAAGGTACGGGAGTAACGCTGCCCATACCGCCGGTGTTGAGGCCTTTGTCGCCTTCGCCGATACGCTTGTAATCTTTGGCTACGGGCAATACCTTATAGTGGCGGCCGTCTGTCATCACGAATACGGAACATTCGATGCCGCTGAGGAACTCTTCAATGACTACCGTGGCGCTGGCATCGCCGAACATGCCGTCCAGCATTTCCTTCAGCTCTTTCTGAGCTTCTTCCAGTGTGGGGAGAATCAGCACGCCCTTGCCTGCACACAGTCCGTCGGCCTTCAGTACGTAAGGCGCTTCGAGGGAAGCGAGGAAGTCGAGTCCCTCCTGCAAGTTGTCGGCGGTGATGCTCTTGTAGCGGGCAGTGGGGATGTTGTGGCGCATCATGAAGCCTTTGGCAAATTCCTTGCTACCTTCCAGTGTGGCACCTTTGGCGGTGGGGCCGATGATGTCGATATGGCAGGTGGCAGGGTCTTCCTTGAAGCTGTCGAAGATGCCTTGTACCAACGGGTCTTCGGGACCCACAACAATCATGTCGATTTCTTTCTCAAGGGCAAAGGCCTTGAGTGCGGGAAAGTCTGTCGCCTTCAGGTTCACATTCTCGCCTGCTTCGCTTGTACCTGCATTGCCGGGCGCAATATATAGTTTCTCTACTTTCGGGCTTTGGGCAATCTTCCATGCCAGAGCGTGTTCACGGCCACCGGAGCCTAATAATAATACTTTCATGGGTTCATTTACAATTTACAATGTACAATTTGTCTGTGCTGTGGGGCATCAGGTAAGTTGTACAGATTGTTATACTTAATGATTTATTCTCTCTTTTATTCTCTTCTTTCTTCTACCATCTACTCCCTATTTGCACGCCCGCACTGCATAGCAAATTGTACGGTACATTGTACATTAAAGATATTCTTCAAAATATCTTGTTATCTTCTCGTGCAGATGCACACGGTCGCGTCCCAGGACGTTGTGCTTGTGCGTGGGATAGATAAACAAATCGGGATAGGTACGGGCATCCACGCACGCCTTCATGAATGAAAGGGTGTGCTGCGGCACGCAGGTGTCGTCGTGGTCGTCGTGTATGATGAGCAGATGTCCTTTCAAGTTACCGGCAAGGTTTTTCAGATTTGTCTGCTTGTAGCCTTCCGGGTTCGCTTGCGGAGTGTCCATATAGCGCTCACCGTACATTATCTCGTAGTATCCCCAGTCGATAACCGGTCCGCCGGCAACGCCTACCTTGAAAATTTCGGGATAGCGCAGCATCAGCGCCGTAGTCATGTGTCCTCCGAAGCTCCAGCCGTGCACGCCGATACGCTCTCCGTCCACATAAGGCTGGCTTTTCAGGAATTCTACGCCCTTCACCTGGTCTTTGCCCTCTTCGATGCCCAGCTGGCGGAAGGTGGCGTTTTCAAACTCCAGTCCACGGTTGCTGCTGCCACGGTTGTCGAGGCTGAACATGATGTAGCCTTTGTTTGCCATGTAGATGTCCCAGCCGCGGGCATCGTTCATCCAGCCGTTCGTTATCATCTGGGCGTGCGGGCCGCCGTATACGTAGACGATGGCGGGATACTTCTTTGCCGGGTCGAAGTCGGTAGGCTTTATCAGGCGGTAGTATAAGTCTGTCTTGCCGTCGGCGGCTTTGATGGTGCCTACTTCTATGCTGGGCATTTCAAAGCCTTCGTAGGGGTTCTTGGCTGTCAGCAGTGTGTGTTCCCGTTGTTTTTTCGGGTTGGTGGACATCAGTTTTATGATACGGGGGCAAGTGGGCGAAGAGGCATTGTCGATGAGGTAAGTTCCCATGAAACCGGAGATTTGTGCCGAGTGCATGCCGGTTGGGTCTCCTATCAAGCTGCGTTTGCCATTCTTCAGGTTGACAGCGTAAAGGTTGCTCTGCAAAGGAGAGATTTCCGTACTCTTGATGATGAGCTCTTTCGTGTTCCGGTTAAAACCTACGATGTCTTGTACAAGCCAGGGGCCGGAGGTGAGTTGCTTCAGCAGTTCCCCTTCCGTATTGTATAGGTATAGATGGTTGAAGCCGTCACGCTGGCTTTGATAGATGAACTTGTGGCTGTCCCATGGCAGGAATAGAATGGGAGATTGCGGCTCCACATATTTGGGATGTCTCTCTTCGATGAGCACTTGTTGCAGCTTTCCGCTTTCCGCATCGTACCGGCACAGTTTGGAGTGGTTTTGGTCTCGGTTTAGCTCTATCAGATAGAGGCTTTTACCATCCGGTGCCCAGGTGATGTTGGTGAAGTAGCGGTCTTTTGGGTCGCCCATGTCCAGGTAGATGGTCTTTTGAGTAGCCGGATTGTAGATACCTACCTTTACCTGATGGCTGAGCATGCCGGCCATGGGGTAGCGTATTTTATCCACCAGTGCTATTCTTGTCGTGATGTCAACCAATGGATAGGGGGTGACCATGCTTTCGTTCATTCGATAAAAGGCCAGCAGGTCCCCGGCAGGATTCCAGAAAGTGCCTTTTGAAATGCCGAATTCATTGCGGTGCACACTTTGTCCGCAGACGATACCTTCCGGTTCGTTGGTGACTTTCAGGGTTTGCCCGTCACCGGTCATCACATAGAGATTATTGCCGATAGTATAAGCCAAATGGCGGCTTACCTCGTTCCAATCCTCATTTGCGGCTTGGGCGGGGCAAGGCTGGCTCCAGATGACTTTTTTCTTCTTCCAGTCGACGAGGGCACGGTACTTGCCGGTGTTCAGCAGCAGGAGTGGGTCTATTTGGACTTGAATACCCAGATTGACGCCTCGGGGTACGTTGACAGCCTTTGCAGCATGAAAGTGACGCAGTTTTCCAAGTCCTTTTTCTTCCAGCAGCGCGTTGGCTTCTTCCAATGTGATGGCAGTGAATTTCTCTCCGGGCTTGGCACCTAATCCTTTGACAGCCCATGTACCTTCTATATTGTCGATGCCAAGTTCCAGACAAGCGGCATCGCCCCACCACTGGTACGATTTGTTTTCCGGTTTGTGGTAGGTCTCACCTCCGGGAATCAGATCTTCCAGGGTCGGCTTTTTTAGTTCTTGTGCCATAGCGTTTGTTGCAAGCAGAGCAGGTACTGTTATCAGCAGTGCAAGAATGCTCTTACTTATTTTCTTAGCATTCATTCTCCTTGTCATTGTTCGTGTTATTCTTCTTCCTTCTTTCCCGCCTCTCTTCTTTTGCTTTCCGGGTAAGACTCACCCGACCTTGTTCTGCGTTCTCCACCGAATTCACGTCTTTCCCTCGGTCTGAACTCCCGTCTTTCCCCATCCTTGAACTCTCTTCTTTCACGCGGACGGAATTCGCGCTTTTCGCCGTCCTTGAATTCTCTTGGTCTGCGTTCGCCGTTGAACTCGCGTCTTTCGCTACCGAATTCACGTCTCTCTCCACTGAATCGGGGACGGAATTCGCGTCTTTCTCCGGGTTTGAACTCTTTCCGTTCCCCAGAAGCCGGACGAAATTCTTTGCGCTCCTTGCTCAACTCCTCGCCTTCGGCACGGAATTCCTTGTACTTTCCATCGAAGATTTCGTACTGGCGGAATTCGCATTCCAGCGCACCATTGAATAAAGGTATCTTGGAGGTGGCTTTTAGCCCGATTTGGTCGAAGCACTCTTCCCGGTAAGAAAGAATCCATGCGGTGTTGCCCGTAAAGGCATGTTTCAGACGCTCGCCAATCATGGAGTAAAGGCCCAGCAGGTCGTTGGTAGAGATACGCTCACCGTAGGGAGGATTGGTGATGATGATGGATTTCTCCGCAGGTTGCTCGAATTGCTGGAAAGGTTGCAGCTTCAATACCACGTCCTTGCTTACGCCGGCAGCCTTTATATTGTGTGTGGCAATTTCGTTTGCCTTCGGGCTGTTGTCGTAACCGTATATCTTATGCGTAAATTCACGTTCCTGGCTGTCGTCATTGTATATCGTGTCGAACAGCTCCTGGTCAAAATCCACCCACTTCTCGAAAGCGAACTCCTTGCGGAATACGCCCGGAGCGATGTTGCGTGCAATCAGCGCCGCTTCGATGGGAATGGTTCCCGAACCACACATCGGGTCTATCAGGTCACATTCGCCACGCCAGCCGGTCATCAATATCATGCCGGCGGCCAGCACCTCATTCAGCGGGGCCTCTACTGCTTCCTGGCGATAACCGCGGCGGTGCAGCGATTCGCCGCTGGAGTCGAGAGACAGCGTACATTTGGTTTCGGCAATGTGTATGTTCAGCAGCACGTCCGGTTTGTTGACACGCACGCCGGGACGTTCGCCGGTCTTCTCGCGGAAATAGTCCACGATGGCATCCTTCACCTTGTAGGAAACGAACTTGGAATGACGGAACTCTTCACTGAATACAACCGCGTCCACGGCAAAGGTCTTGTCCGTATCCAGATAGTCTTCCCATCGGATGGCTTTAATCTGTTCGTAAACCTCGTCGGCATCCTTGGCTGTGAAGTGTTTGATGGGTTTCAGTATCCGGATGGCTGTACGCAGGCAGAAGTTTGCCTTGTACATCATTTCCTTATCACCACTGAAAGATACCATGCGGCGGCCTATTTCTATTTCGTTGGCGCCCAGTGCAGTCAGCTCTTGTGCCAGTACCTCTTCCAGTCCTTGGAAGGTTTTGGCAATCATTTCAAATTGTTCGCTCATAAAAATGGATAACATGCCAGTATGCTAATGTTCCGGTAATGAACCGGGCGACCGGCGCTTTAATGTTGTTAATTATATTATTTTTTCGCTTTTGTCTGTACGATTCTTGCCCCTGCCGGTATGTTCTCTGTCACCCAGATGTTACCGCCTACGGTCGCATCACGCCCGATGGTAATCCGGCCCAGAATGGTGGCATTGGAGTATACAATCACGTTATCTTCCAGAATCGGATGACGTGGAATTCCTTTAATAGGTTTGCCGTCAGCATCCAGGGGGAAGCTTCTGGCACCCAATGTCACTCCCTGATAGAGTTTCACATTATTACCGATG
>OHRO01000483.1_pt1 | contig 11378 bp, 12 predicted proteins | sample 1578461 | NCBI WGS metagenome assembly OHRO01 (sample SAMEA3879545, study PRJEB24766) | human gut metagenome | biome: human-associated habitat; feature: feces | place: USA | collected 1985/1987
TTGAAAATTAGTTTATACTATTCTTAAGAATTAGTTATACTTAAAATCACGTTCTTGCACCGCATCTGCTCGCCCTGCACTCAGTCACATAGCTGAGTACAGAACAAGCAGCTACAGTACAATAACGAAATTTTAATGTATAACTAATTTCCAACATCTACTTATGATAAAGTAAAAGACCGCGTTCTGTATATTGAGTGAAGACTTGAAACGGAGTGTCAGAGCCAATGCAAAGAATATCTTGCCATATAGAAAATGGAAAACTCAAAATGGAGAGGCTGTTTCCTAAACTCTTTCCATTCAAGCGAAAGAATTTATAACTGCTGACCTGTCTATATGATTATCGGGTTCACTTTCATCGTGTCCAGATTCAGGTACAATCCGTTATGCTCGATCACTCCGTTTCGGAACATCTTCCATAGGATGCCGCATCCGAGTTGTGCCAGTGTGGAGTTAATAAACAGGTCCTGTCTTTCCAACGCTTCAGCCAGCGAACAACTCGGGCCGGAATCGGTTTCCTTCACTCTCGCGTATTTCACCATGCGGGTGATGACTTTTAGCGAATTGACGGTTTCATAAAGTTTGGACGCCGGCTGTTTGATTTTCTTCGGTACGGTACCCAGCACGACTTGCCCCGTGGTCTGCGTGTTTCCGAAATCCATCCAGTACAAGGGGGTCTCGTAAGTGCAGTATGTCGGTTGCGGCAAAGCCCTCAACAGATTCCACAAGTCGATCCGTGACTTGATGTTATCGGTACAGGTAATCGTGATATTGGCCAGGTTGTCCCGTCTGGTATCCTTCAATACTGCCGGATAGATGTCCGCTTGCGCCTTCCAGTCATTCCCGAAAAAGTTGTTTATCCGGGTGACGAGGCATTGTGCCTTGTTCTGTCCCAGGTCGGACGGTCCGAAAAGCTGGCGACCGATGTTGGCTTCCGTCACGGTGTCGGGGTCATACAGTGTAACGAACAGTCCCGGGTGTCCGAGTCCCCTCAGAGCTGTGTCAAGACGTGCCAGGCAGGTGAGTACCTGCGACCCGGTTCCTCCCGCTCCGATCAGGTTTACCGTTACCGGATGCTGCGGACTCATCAGGTAACTGTCGGTATAATGTACTCTTTTCATGTCAGTATGTCTTTAAGTTTCATATTGTTCAACGGTTTCAACTCTTTGAGGTCGAATGGTTTGTTCCTGGCCGCTTTCGTTACTAGCACAAGGTTCGACCGGGTCGGATTTCCGTTGCCTCCCAAGTGCGAAAACTCCGTCAGCCAGAATTTCTTTTCCCAGTATTGCAGCAGGCTTTCGTATGTCAGGTTCTTTGGCAAGTCTATATTGGCAGAGCCCAGGCATACGCTGGAGCCGGTCACGTTGAAGAACGGCGCGACATATAGCAGCGTATCCTTGCCGGGCATGTCATCCTTGTAAGCATATATCCTCATCCCATGTTCCCCCGCCTCGTAAATCACTCCCGGCAGGTTGTATTCCGCATTTTCTATTTTGAGGTCGGAGCTGAAGAACATCATCCGCTTATGCGGGGGATTGTACCATACATACCGCTCGCTGCCCTTGCGTGAATCGCAATAGATTAGGTTGGACGGTACTTTTCCGTAAGGCGTGCTGCTATGCCTTTCCGAATATCCCTTTACAAGCTCGTTCATGAATTCCTGCGTTATAGGCCTGCCTTCCGCCATGTTTCCACGATCGTTTATGTCCCGTATCTCCAGAAAAAAATTCTTGTCATCCTCCGAGGCGTAGGCTATCAGTGCCGCCTTGGGGATAAGCTGGGTCTTCAAAGTTCTTGTAAGTTCGTTTGTCTCCATCATAGTGTTCAAATTATTATGTTGATGAATTTGTCCGCCCATTTGAAAAAGCGTTCCGGGTAGTCATCCATGCGGAACAGCTCTCCCGTTTCGGGAGACAGGGCGAGTGTCGTGACCGGTATGATGTCGTAAGTCTCCCTACTGTGGGAATTGTAACAATTCACGAGATAGTCCGTCACCATATCGTAACTGTCATAGATTACACGTATCTGTTGGTAGAGGTACATGGGGTGGAACTCCGGTTCCTCCTCATAAAAAGGATCGTAGCAGTATTCCATGATGCCGCGTTTCGGTGACAGGAATTGTAACCCCTCCTTCATGGCGGAAACCAGCGACCGTTCGTAGTCGTTCCGAGCTTTATACCTGTCAAGTGCCTTCGGCAGGTTCTTGTAGTAGCACTTGCGTTCCACCCTTTGGAGCAGCCTCTTTATTCTGCCGTTCTCGTAGGAGTGCAGGAGCCTCAGCCGTTTTTTCCTTTCCTCCGGGGCCTCTTCCGGTACTTCCTCTGAAATCCAGGTCAGAACATATTCCGTGTCGTCCTCGTCTAGAACGGTCTGTATTCCGTTTGCCTTCATCAATTCATGGATGAACGTGATGGAGATACGCCTCAATTCCGGTCCGAGAGCCTCCACGAATTTCATCGGGAAATAATACAGTGTCAGTTTTCCCCAATGATGGGCTTTCCAGAGCTTGAACAGCAACCGTCCGTCTTGCTCTTCAATATTGACGTTCAGCCCCTCACCGACAAGGTCATCCATCTCCTCGTGCAGCCTTGCGATCCCTTCCCCGAACGTCCGGCCCGGGGTATGTACCGCCTCCTTCTCCATCAGATAGGCATATCTGAAGAAGGAGTCACGCAGAAATCCGTAGTTCTCCCGCGTGATGAGATTATGCCTTTTCCCGTCGGAATCTTCCACGACAAGACTCGGTAAAGGTTTTGGCTGAAACGTGGCGTTCAGAAAAGAGGAACGGCACCCCCCGGTGCCGTAATCCTTTCTTTCCTGTCCGTACTGTAACGGATATTGCGTACGGTCTGTCCGATGATGAGCCTTGCAAGCCGTTCCACCTGCTGTTCGTCCAATGGTACACATGATTTCTTCTGTTTTTTATTGTCCTTTCCCATTACTTTTATCCTTTTATCCCGATGGTAGTTTTGAATTCATACACCGCCTTGTCTTCCTTGATGACCGGCCCGTGCACCGTTGCCGTGGTCAGTTCCGGATAGAAGTTCGAGTAGTAGTTCATGACCATTTCGGGGCTGTCCGACGTGTTCGGGTCATCGAGTGTGATCATACCGTTGCCTTTCTTGAATGTGAATGAACGTGTCATTCCCTTGATTTCTAATGCCATAATATTAAATGCTTTGATAATGTGAAACATTGGGTTCTAACATGGATTGCGGAAAATCGGGATATTCCTCATAATCTTCCGGGCGGTAGGTAGGGACTTCCTGTCCCCTCTGATAGTACGGATAGAGGTCTTCGGGATTTTGCTCCTGTTCCTGCCGGTATGAAATCTGTTGTTCCGCATATACAGGCTGTGGAGGGAGCTGGCGGCTCATCGGCCGTTGTCCGGCGTATTGCGGCTGTGGGGGAGCCTGATGCGGTGCCGGCCTTTGCGCAGGCTGCTGTGGCGGCCACATTGTCTGCTGCTGCCCGTCAGGAATTTGTCCGCCCGCCGGTCCTGATGCCTGGGATTGCGGTGGACAGTGCGGTGCAGGCTGCAACTGTTGTGCCGTTGCTGCCGGTGGTTGTGACCGAAGCTGTTGCGGTGCAGGCGATTCTTCCATCAGCTCGAACAGGCTTCCCCGGTTCATGGCCTTTTTCTGCTGCTCAAGCATCTCGTCAATCTTCTTCTGGTCCTGCGGCTTGGCATAAAGTCGGGCCTGTCCGAGAGCCGTCACTGCATCCTTATGGTTTCCTGCGGCAATCAGTTCCTCAGCTTTCTTGAGATGCTTCTCGTACTTCTCCCGTTTCTCTTTCTCCTCTTTCGTCTCCTTGGCCTTTGCATCCTTCGCCGCCTTGCTCTCGGAAGCGGCCTTTTCCGTCTGTGCCTCGAACTGCGCCATGTTGGTGATCAGTCCCGTGGCTTTCTGCACCGGCCGGGCGACGGCTTGCAGGAATCCGGTATCCAGTTCCTGCGGAACTCCCTTGAGGGTCAACGGGATAATGTGGTTCTGGGCTTCGTCTTTCAGCCCGTTTGACTTCGGCAGTACGGATACCGCCATTTGTCCGTTCGCTTTACGGATGACGAGTGTCAGGTCGACTCCTTCTGTCATCATCTGGTTGATTGCTGTAAAAAACATAATTATATGGATTAAAGTGTGAATAACCGTATTCTTTCTATCTGTTGAAGAACTCCGCCAGCAGCCTGTTCCGGTCAGGATGACTGCTTATCTCCAGTATCGGGTCCAGCAGTGTGGAGATGTGTACGGGTCCGCCCTTTTCCCGTGGAGGGAATTTGACGGTCGGTTCCGGGACATGGTACTTTCTTCTTGCCGGTATCGGCATTGGTATCTGTACCGGTGCCGTCGGCGGTCTTGAGATGATTGCTTGATTCATGACTTTATCATTTTAATTGTGGATACTCGGGCTTTGGCAGCCCGTTGAACTACATGGGCTTTACGGCAGACGCTTCCGGAAAGGCAAGGCTTTCGGGAAAAATACCGCAAGCCCTCCGGGCGAGGATGATTTTTCCGCGAAACCCGAAGGGTCCCGGCCTTGCCGTCCGAAAAGAAGCGTTTGCCAACTTTGCCCTGTAGTTCCCGGTCTGCCAATGGCTGTATATGCCTCTCTTTCCTTTCCGTCCCTGATCCCGTCATCCTTGTCTTCATAAAGTATGGGATACCAAAAGAGCCGTCCGTTGGGACAGCCCTGTCCTGCAAGGTGTTGCAGTGGTTTATATGCCGCATTTGTTTCATTTCCCGATATTGTATGCCGGTGGAATCAGAATACCAGGCAGCTGAGGATGCAGAAAAGTATCGCCGCCGCTACCAGAAGGCAGGCGATTTTATAGAGGAAGCTGAAGAATCCCCTGAAACAGACGATGGCGACTGCCGCCCATACCGGTGAAATCCCTCTTGAATAAAGATAACTGAACATTATGAAGGCTGCGGCGGCCAGTGCCATTCTTTTTATCCATTTGCCGGTTCTCGGTTTTTCGATACATTCCTTTGCTTTCATGATCATTTGCTATTAAAAGGTGAAACATGTCATTTCCAATTTCAGGGGCCAGGATGCGGACCGCCTCCACAGGCAAGGTTTTCGGGGAAAATACCGGAGCAGGGCGAGGATGATTTTCCCCCGAAACCTGCAAGGCCCGACCTTGCAGGTGGAAACGGGCGGTTCCGCTACCTTTGCCTCGGAATTGGAATGACGGTATCATTTACCTTTCCCACCCTTGGATTTTGGAAAAGAAAGTTTCAGGTTAAAACTTTCGTCAAAAATGATTGCCGCATCGAAAGACACCCCTTTCTTGCCCTTGAAACCCTTGATCAGTCGGGTGGAACCGGAAGAGAAAAGCTGTTCGAGATGCTGGTCCGTCAGTTCCTTGTTCAGAAAACGGCGGAACACCAGCAGTCCGCATCCTTCACGGTCGCATTTCGCGACTTTGGACTTCACCACCACGTTGCCGGTCTTGCACTTGGGGCAAGCAAGGACGCATGATGACGGCTCCGGAAATTTGAGACGCAGTATCTCGCCGGTCACTTTTCCCGTGTATTCCCTGATGGAGAGCATGAAGCTTTCCGGATCGAGGGTACGCCCCTCTATCTGTTCCAGTGCCTTTTCCCATGTGCCGGTCAGCTTCGCGTCAGCCACCATCATGTCCTTTACCGATTCATAGAGATAAAGCCCCTTTTCCGTCGGACGGATACTCTTGCCGGAACGCTCGATGTAGTCACGTTTGAGCAGGGTCGTGATGATGGCGGCACGGGTGGCAGGCGTACCGATACCCGTATCCTTCACCGCTTCGCGTGCCTGTCCGTCAGTGATTTCCTTGCCGCAGTTCTCCATGGCCGTGAGCAGGGTGGCTTCCGTATAAAGAGGTTTGGGCAATGTCTTTTTCTGTGACAGTCCATGTCCCATGACCGGTATTTCCTCACCCTCTGTAAAAGATGCTGTGCCTTCGTCTCTTTCCGGCTCGTCCTTTTCCCGGTCCTCCTTTCGGGAGAACACCGCCCGCCAGCCCGGATTGGCGATAACAGTGGAACGGGAGTGGAAGTCCAGTCCCCCGCATACGCACTCCATGAGCAGCAGTTCTTTCTCGCAAGGGGGAGAGAAGGCTTCCAGCATCCTGCCGGCTATCAGAGTATAAACCATGGATTCCGCTTCGGACAATCCCTCAGGGACGATACCGGTGATAATCAGCGCATGGTGCTCGGTCACTTTTGCGGCGTCCACGCTTCGTGTATTCAGGGCGGAAAGGTCTAAGCTCCTTCTGTACTCACGGAACTCCGGCATGGCTGTTATCTTTTCCAACAATACCGGAATGTGCGCCATGACATCCTGCGGAATATACCTGCTGCCTGTCCTCGGATATGAAACCAGTTTTTTTTCGTACAGGGACTGTGTGATGGCAAGGGTCTTGTCTACCGGAAGGTCGTAATGAATGTTACAGTCCTTCTGGAGGGCTGTCAGGTCGTAGAGAAGCGGGGGCTGTTGGAATGCCCTCTTGCGTTCCGCCTTGGTGACTGCCGCAACGGATTCGGAAGATATTTTTCGGTATGCCGCCTCTGCCGCTTTCTTGTCCCTGAACTCCTTCGGGTGGATGAACTGCCGGTGCGCCTCTCCCTGCTTCAGCGTGATGTGCAGCTGCCAATAGGGAGTGGAAATGAAGTTGCGGTTCTCCTTGAAGCGTGCGCATATCATGGCGAGTGTAGGGGTCTGTACCCTTCCGATGGAGTTGTTTGCCGATCCGGAGGCTATCGCCAACGCGCGGCTGGCATTCATGCCCACCAACCAGTCCGCCTTTGCCCTGCTGTCCGCTGCGGCATAGAGGCTGTCATAATCGTTTCCGTCCTTGAGGTTTGCCATGCCTTTGCGGATGGCCTCGTCCGTGAGCGAGGAGATCCACAAGCGTTGGAACGGCTTGGTATAACCCAGATAGGCATATATCCACCGGAAGATAAGTTTCCCTTCACGGCCTGCATCCGTTGCCACGATGATGTCGTCGCACTTGGAGAACACCTCGTCGATGACCTTCAACTGCCGGGAGGCGGCAATGTCCGTCACCATCCCCCTGTCCGTCCTGATTTGTCTGGATACCAGTCGGAACGGGTCCGGTATCATCGGGAGGTCTTCGGCAACAGCCTTTGTGTAGCCGTATGTGTCGGGCAGTGCCAGCGACACGAGGTGTCCAGACGCCCATGTGACCATGTACCCGTTGCCTGTACAGTAGCCGTCCTTTTTTTCCGTTGCGCCGACCACACGGGCTATGTCCATACCCACACTCTGTTTTTCTGCTATGATTGCTTTCATGTTAGGATAAAATTTAAGCCGTTCCCCGTGACCGGAACCGGAAAACAGGAAACGGCGGTTTGACATTTTTTAATTTTAACTCGTCGGATTGACCGGTAACGTGCCGCTATGCCGACGGCTTGACACCGAGGATCTCAATCAGCGGCCCGCCGTCCTTGCGTACCAGTTGCAGGGTGGCGTCCATCACCACGTCCACGCCGAGGAGCACGAGGCTGAGCGGCATCACTTTCGTTTTCTCTCCCCTGAGCAACGTGTCAAGTTCTCCCGACATTTCCAGTTCGTCCTTCAATATGCCGATGCCTGCCAGCTCGTCCCAGTTCACATCTTCCGCCTTGAAAGGCGTGGTGTTTCCATTGTTCATTTCCATATTTCCGATTTTTTTAGGATTCCACATTCGTTTGATTCACGCATCATGCGATACTTGCGCCTTTGGATTTCCGGCTGCTTTGTTCCTGGCCCTGCTTCTGTACGTTTGCCACCACGTTGCGCTGCGAGGCATCACGCTTGCGGTCCGGATTCTCGTTGTAGAAGTCCAGTCTGCCCTGGTTGAAGTTCGCCTTGACATATTGGAAGATGGTCTTGCCGTCGTAGCCCTTGATGCCCTCTACCAGTACTGCTTTGCCGCTCTGGAGGTCGGCTCGCTGTTTCCGGCTCAGCTCCACGTCCCATACCTTGTCGGGGACCTTGAACTGCTCGCGCTGCTCGAACCCGTCCGGCGTGCGTGAATAGCTGAGTCTTCCCGTTTCCAGGTCGGCTTTGATGAATGACGAAAACTCCTCGCCCTTGCGGTTCACCATGTCATTTAGGAAGATAGCTTTTCCCTCCCGCAGTTGCTGCTGTTCCTCGGCAGTGATTTTCACGCCGTTGATTTCATTCGGGATATAGATTTCGCGTGCGCCTTCCGGGGAATCCGGGTTGTAACGGGTATATGCCGGCCGTCCGGTAGCCTCGTCCAGCTTGACATACGAGGAGAATACCTCCCCGTCCTTGCGCTGCATGCCCTCCACGAAGATGGCCTTGCCAGCATTCAGGTCTTCAATCTGCTTCTGGGTAAGTTCCACGCCGCCCAACTTCTGGCGGTTGAAGAGCTTGTCGTTCTCGAAGATGTATTCGATGCCCCTGCGTTCGGCATTGATTTGTATGTGGGCGTCGAACTCGTTGCCTGACTTGGCGATCATGCCCTCTACGTAAATTTTCTTTCCCTCGCGCAGGTCATTCTGTTCCTGTTCGGTCAGTTTCACCCCACTGATTTCATTGGGAATGAACACATTCTCTGCCTTCATGGCCACAATCTCGTTGGTGAGCTTGTCGATGCTGACGAAAGAGGGGATGTATTCGCCGTTGCGCCCTTTCAGTTCCACGACACGTCCCATGTTGCCCGTTTCAAGCAGGTTCTTCTTGTCCTCCTCGGAGAAGATGTGCCCGAAATACGGACGGTCAAGTTCGGGTTTCTGCCGGATTCCGTGGATGCCGAGGACAATCGGTCCGCCGACAGACTGCTGGAACGACAGGCGTGCGTCGGTACGCAATACGGCGGAGCCGAAGTTCATGCTGATGGGCACGACCTGGTTGGTCTTGTAGCCACGGAGCATCTGGTCAAGGAGTCCGCGCTCATGGAGATACTCGCGGGACAGCCCGAACTTCTTCAGTTCCTCCCAGTTGATCATGGACTCGTTGTAACGGTACTTGGGGTGCTGCTGGCCACCGTCCTGGGCTGCCTGCTGCGGGGTCTCATTTTTCTTTGCCATTTCTTCTTGATTTTGATGGTTTATACTTTGGTTTTCCTTGTCGCGGGGGACAATCTCGTATTTCTTGAGAAATTCCTCCACGGCTTTGGTCTGCTTTCCTGCCGCGATGTCCTCGACCGCCTGCCTTACTTCCGGGTTGTCCAACGTGTCCTCCTTGACGGAGAGGATGCCGAACCGTGTCGGGTCTTTGAGCTGGCTCCAGAAGTTCTTCAGGAAATTCTCGAACATATTGGCGTAGCGGTCGATTTTCAGAAAGGAATTTTGGTGTTCCTTGTCTGCCGGAACCGTCTTGTACCTGCCGTCCCTTGAGATTTCGGACACGGCTTGTAAAATCAGTTCCATTTTGTCGAGGATAAACACGATGTCGCTCATCTGTTCGTTCTCGGAGACTTGCGGTTTAGGGGGATCGCCCCTTCCATTTTTCTTTGCCATAATTTTGGTTTTTAGAGTTGGTAACTATAAATTGTCAGTGCAAATATATAGGAGAAATTTTGATAAATGATTAGTTTGCAATGAGTTATGATATGTATTTCATCACTTGTCATCGTGTTTCACCGCAGGAAGAAATACGCAGGGCGGAAAAATGGAAAATGCAAAGGCAAAAGCAAGGAAAAGCACCGAATCCGAGGGGTAAAAGAGGGCATAGGCACGCAAACGGAAAACTCCACGCAGGAAAAAACGGCAGGGACGGAAAGTGAAACGGTAGAAAGCGGCAGGAACGGCACGAAACCGACAAAGAAAAAGTTGTATTATGCAGAGTTGGGAGCGAGCTGTCTTTAGTCCCCGCTTCCTTGGGGTACTTTATAAGACCGGCAGCAAGGAAAGTGTGGAAGCTATAGGATGGCAGTATCCATTGGGACATCATGTATCGGCAAAATACCGCCGACAACTGTTTTTTTGGTTTTGTCCTATGCGTCGTAGGTCGCTTCACTTGCTAAGTCCCGACCGTTTACACAACTCGGACGGCGATACCGGAACGTTTTTTCGGGTGAAAAATTACCGTAGGGAATTTTTTGCGCGAAAACCGCAGGCTTGAACGCGGATGGTATCGTCCTCCGAGTTATCTTCTTGAAGGGACTTGTCAAGGGAAGCGTGGCTTAAGATGGATTTTTATGGAGGAATATGGAAAAATTACCTGATGCGGGATATGTTTCTATAAATCAATATACATGATGGGTGTTTGTTTCAAAAAAAATGAGTAACTTCGCACTTGAATTCAAACTTTAATGAAGAAAGCATATACGATAGACCAACAAATCGCCAGACTGAAATCAAACGGTATGGCATTTGATGATGAGGGGAAAGCAAAAGAAATTCTCCTTGATGTCGGCTATTACCGACTTGGATTCTATTCTTTCCCATTCGAGATAAAATTTCCATGTTTAGAATATCGTGACCATAAACTAAAACCGGGCACTACATTCAAAAGCGTTTATGATCTTTATGAGTTTGATACCAAACTCAGAAGACTTTTGCTTAATGCCCTTGACCGAATAGAGGTCAATATCCGTACAAAACTCATCTATAATATATCGCTCTTGTATATAGATGACCCTTGTTGGTTTGTGAACCGCAAGTATGTGGTTTCTAAATTCGCCAATGATTTTGAGGAACAAGTTTATGCCTCCATGCGCAAGAACCCCATAATCCAGCACCATCATGCAAACCATCCGGGGATATATGCTCCTGCATGGAAGACCATAGAGTTTATGACAATCGGCAATATCATAACACTATATGATTCGTTGAAAGAACCGGAAGCAAAGGATTTGGTGGCTAATGCCTATGGCTGTTCAAGAGGTGTTTTTTACAATTATATGGAAACCATACGTGTACTACGCAACAAGTGCGCACACGGAGGTTGCATTTACCGTATGGACTTCCCTAAAGGTATCAAGCGTTTACCGGCTGACATTTCTGCTGATTGCAGACATAATATAAAAGGTGGCATAGATGTTGTCAGTTATATGTTGGGGTGCATTTCAAAGGCCAGAAAAATGGAATTGGAGAATGAAATTCATAATCTTGTCAATTCCATTCAGACACCTGAGACTCAAGAAATTGTAGCACAAACTTCTAAAATCGAATATTAAAGTCTCATTTATTTGGCAGAATAGCAAATAATGCTTACCTTTGCATCAGTAAAAGTGCCCGTGCGAGCTTAGTCGTCGCATCTGCACTATAAAAAGGAAGTAGAGAAATCTCGGTCATTATGACTGGGATTTCTTGTTTTTATACCTGTATGCAACCATACATTGATACAAGAAAACTGCAATCATTTTGAGTCAGTAGCTTTTTAGTGGGGATACGCATATAGTTTAGCAATGCGGAAAAGGA
>OHRO01000487.1_pt1 | contig 11339 bp, 8 predicted proteins | sample 1578461 | NCBI WGS metagenome assembly OHRO01 (sample SAMEA3879545, study PRJEB24766) | human gut metagenome | biome: human-associated habitat; feature: feces | place: USA | collected 1985/1987
GGTTCGTCACGGTCGCGGCCCACACGCCCCGCGCCATGCCCGCTGAGACGCTGGCCGAACAGATCCGCGCCCGGGGCGGCAGGGCCGAGCCTGCTCCCACCATTGAAGCCGGTGTGGCCCGGGCGGTCGCCCTTGGGGGCACCGGCCCCGTGTGCGCGCTGGGCACGCTCTACTTCTCCGGCGATGTGCGGAAAGCGTTTGCAAAATTGAACCAGTAAAGAAGAGGGGCTGCGGCACACGGGAAAAACCGGTGCAGCAGCCCCCTTTTTGCGGACTGGCTTACAAAAAAATGCCCCACTGTTTTGTGATGCACAGAACAGCGGGGCAATATCATTTATGGGGCGGGAATGTGCTCAGGAGATGCGCTTCTGCTCAGGCTTTGCCTGCGCAGCCGAACAGCTCGATCTTCTCCTTGCACTTGTCAATGATGGCCTGGCAGCCGGGAGCCAGCAGCTTGCGGGGGTCGAAGCCCTTGCCCTGCTGATCCTTGCCAGCCTCGATGTACTTGCGGGTGGCCTCAGCAAAGACCAGCTGGCACTCGGTGTTGATGTTGATCTTGGAAACGCCCAGGCTGATGGCCTTCTGGATCATCTCGTCGGGGATGCCGGTGCCGCCGTGCAGGACCAGAGGAATGTTGTTGGTAGCCTTGTGGATGCGGTCCAGAGCCTCAAAGTCCAGGCCCTTCCAGTTGGCGGGGTAAACGCCATGGATGTTGCCGATGCCGGCAGCCAGGAAGTCGATGCCCAGATCGGTGATCTTTGCGCACTCGGCGGGGTCTGCGATCTCGCCAGCGCCCACAACGCCGTCCTCAACGCCGCCGATGGAGCCGACCTCGGCCTCGATGCTCAGGCCCTTGGAGTGTGCCAGCGCGACCAGCTCCTTGGTCTTTTCCACGTTCTCCTCGATGGAGTAGTGGCTGCCGTCGAACATGATGGAGGAGAAGCCGGCCTCAACGCAGGCCTTGCAGCCCTCGTAGGTGCCGTGGTCCAGGTGCAGGGCGACGGGAACGGTGATGCCCATGGTCTCCACCATGGAGCTGACCATGGCGGCAACGGTCTTGAAGCCGGTCATGTATTTGCCTGCGCCCTCAGAGACACCCAGGATAACGGGGCTCTTCATTTCCTCACAGGCAGTCAGGACTGCCTTGGTCCACTCCAGATTGTTGATGTTGAACTGGGGCACACCATAGTGGCCATCGCGTGCCTTGATCAGCATTTCGGTTGCATTTACCAACATTATTCATTACCTCCGCAAAATCATTTTGGGGTGAAAAAGCCGTTTTGGATACAAGATTGCGCATCCTTTAACGAACCTAAGGGTAGTATACCCCAATTACAGGATAAAATCAAGGCGGTTCCCGCGGCGTTTTCAACACAAATTCACATTGGGCATTTTGATGTTGGAGATTCTGGCAAAAACCACTGGATCTCCCTTCAAAAAATTGTCATAATTCCGACTTGAATTTTACAAAAAGTACGGCGGAAAGTTTGCGTGTCGAACCTGGGAGGTTGAAAACTCGGTGGAAACTGTGGAATTCCACCCGGAAAGTGGGCGTACAAACTTGATTTTTGAACATTTTCCACCGGGTTTTCAACATGTGGAAAAATTTGAGCCGAATTACCGATTGTATAGCCTGCTGAATGTGGAAAACTTTTGCCTTCGGCAAACATTGCGAAGAATGCCGGGGTATGCTATACTTTAGAATGTATCAGTGTCAAAATATAGTAAAACTGAAACGGAACGAAACCATGGCGCGGCTCAAACGGCCCGCCTTGCCATAGAATGGAAGGAGAACACATCAATGGACGAACAGAAAATGCCGCGCCGCCCCCGCCGCAGCAGCACGGAGGAGCAGCCCAAGAATGAGAGCCTGGTCTACGGCAAAAATCCCGTGACCGAGCTGCTCAAGAGCGGTTCCGGCGTGGATACCGTGCTGATCGCGGAGGGCATGGCCCCCGCCGTGGCAGCTTACTATACCGCCATGGCCAAGGAGGCCGGGGCCACGGTCAAGCGGGTGCACCCCAACAAGCTGCGCCTGATGACCGGCACCGAGAGCCATCAGGGCGTGGCTGCCTTTGCCAGCGAGATCGAATATGTGACCGTGGAGGACCTGCTGAACGTTGCCAGAGAGAAGGGGGAGCCCCCTTTCCTGGTGCTGAGTGACGGCATCGAGGACCCCCATAATCTGGGCGCGGTGATGCGCTCTGCTCTGCTGTGCGGAGCTCACGGCATCGTCATCCCCAAGCGGGGCGGCGCGTCCGTGACCCCCACCGTTATCAAGTCCAGCGCCGGTGCGGCCGAGCGCCTGCCTGTGGCCCGCGTGGCCAACATCGGCGAGACCATCCGCCGCCTGAAGGATCAGGGGGTGTTCGTCTACTGTGCCGATATGGACGGCGTGCCCCTGCGCAAGAACAACCTGACCGGCCCCATCGCACTGGTGCTGGGCAGCGAAGGCAGTGGTGTATCCCAGCTGGTGAAAAAGCTCTGCGATGGTGTGGTGCGGCTGGATATGGCCGCTCAGGGCACCGGTGTGGACAGCTTCAATGTCTCGGTGGCGGCTGGCATCATCCTGTACGAGATCCAGAGCCAGCGCGCCGCAGAGTAAGAAACAGCGGCCAGACCGCCGTGACCAGAACAGGGAGGGACTAGGATGCCAAAGGATGATAAGCGCAAAGAGCTGACACAGGAAGAGATCGATGCGCAGAACGAGAAGTTCCGCACGTTTTTCAGCACCAGCGTGGCACAGGTGCCCGAAGAGATGAAGCGCCGCGATGAGGAAAAGGAGAGCACCGGCAGCCTGCTGGGCAAGCTCTTTCACCGCGAAAAGGACAAAGAGGAGCCAGCCGCCGCCCCGGCCGTGCAGAATGAGCTGCCGCCCACGGGTGAGATCGTGCTGGGCCATGAGGAAGAAGCCGAGGCCGGCCTGGAGCTGGCATTGGAGCCCGGAGAGCTGGAGGAAGCAGAGCCTGTGGCTCTGCCCACCGCGCCGGAAGCCCCCGCAGCGCCGAAGCCGGAACCCCGGCCCGCACCCCAGCCCGAGAAAAAGCCGGAGCCGCCCCGCCGCCGGGAACCCCTGACCCCGCAGGAGCAGCAGGAGGATGCAGAGATGGCCGAACTCAAGGCCATGCTCTATGGCACCCCCAAGCCTGCCCCGGTGGAGGAGGTGCAGGATGCCCCCGAAGAGGTGCTGGCCGTGGAGCCGGAAGCTCCCGCAGCGCCTGAGGGCCCGGCCATCCCCATGGTGTTTGCCGAGGATCAGTCGGTAAAGCAGGCAAGGTCTGCCCCGGAAGCCGCGCCAGAGGTTGAGCCGGAACCGGAAACGGCTTTCCAGTTCTTTGGCAAGGGCGCGGACGAGAACGAGCCGCAGGCCCCTACCCGCACCGAGGCCCCCAGCAAGGACGACAGCATGAGCCTGCCGCTGATGGGGCTGGAAGAGGACGAGGCACCCGCCCGGCCTGCCGCACCGGCAGAGGAGGCCCCGGCCCAGCCTGCTGAGGAAGCGGCTCCTGCCGCGCCGGAGGCTGCGGAGAAGCCTGAAGAGGAAGCCGAGCCGGAAACGCCCGAGCAGGTGGGGGAGAAGCTCCGCCGGATGGGCGCGGAGCTGACGCTGCGGTGTGTGCTGGAGGGCATCCTTGCCGTGGTACTGCTCCACTTTGGCCTTGTTGCCGAGGGGCTGCTGGCCCCTGTGGCCTCCCTTGACCCCGTGATCGCCCCGGCGGCGTTCTATGCCGCCAACCTGCTCTTTCTGGCCGGTGCGCTGGCTGTGGGCTGGCCTGTCCTGCGGGATGGCCTGCAGGGCCTCAAGGGCCGCCCCAGTGCAGACACCATGCCGGCGCTGGCTGCCTGCGGTGCGCTGGTGCAGGCTGCGGTCGCCCTGCTCAACGCCCAGAGCTATCAGAACTCCAGCTGGACGCTGCTTTCCGGCGTGGCCGCACTGGGCCTGTTCCTGGCCCTGCTGGGCAGCCGTGTCCTGCTGACTGCCGTCAGAAACGGCTATGACCTTGCCGCCCGATCCCCTGAGGGGCTGCAGGGCGCGTTCCGTGTCCGGGATAAGGACCTGATCCGGGTGCTGGCCCGGAGCCTGGATCAGAAAGACCCCTGGGTGCTGCTCAGCCGCCCTGTCCAGTGGGACGAGGCGCTGGTGGAGCAGAGCTTCGGGGAGCGCGCCAGTGAGCGCCGCGCCCGCAAGACAGCCCTGATCCTGCTGGGTGCTGCCGTGCTCAGCGGGCTGGTGTTCCTGCTGTTTGGCGGCGGGCCCAACGGCATGGCCGCAGCCCTGACCTCCATGCTCTGCATGGGTGCACCGCTGTCCTCCACCCTGGTTGCGGGCATCGCGTCTCTGCGCCTGCAAAAGACCGCTGCCGCCGCCGGTGCCGTGGTGCCCGGCTGGGCCGCCATTGAGGAGCTGGGCGGCGTGGACACCGTGCAGGTGGATGCCGACGAGCTCTTTACCGCCGACAGCGTGAATCTGGAGGACATCCGCATCTTCAAGGGCGGCCGCATCGACCGTGCCATCCTCTATGCGGCCAGCATCCTCAACCACAGCTGCGAGACCCTGCGGGGCCTGTTCCGCCAGATCATCGAGGACCGCACCGAGATCCTGTACCCTGTGAAGGATCTGGAGGTCCACCACGGCCTTGGCTTTGCCGCCTGGTGCGATAACAACCGGGTGCTCATCGGCAACCGGCTGTACATGGAGCGGGAGGGCGTGCCCCTGCCTGAGCAGGAGTACGAGGATGAGCACTCCCAGAACGGCACGCTGCAGATCCTGTATCTGGCTGTTTCCGGCAGCCTGCACGCCATGTTCGTGCTCCACTATGTGGGCGGCCGCAACGCCGCCCGCGGTCTGGAGGTGCTGCAGCGGGAGAACATCCGCCTGCTGGTCACCTGTGAGGACCCCAGCCTGACGGCCCGCCACATCACCGAGGCTTATCATCTGCCCGAGGGGATGATCACCCTGCTGGATCAGGAGCAGTGCAGCGCGCTGACCCCTGCCCAGCCGGACGAGACCGCCCGCTGCTGTATGCTGCATGATAAGGGCTTTGCCAGCCTGATCGGCGGCCTGCGCGCGGCGGAAAAGGCCCAGAACGCCGAGACGAGCGCCACCACGGTGCAGATGGTCTCGGTCTGGTTCTCGGTGGTCATCGGTGTTCTGCTGACCTACGCGGGCAGCATCGGCACCCTGTCGGTGGCAGCTGTCCTGATGTATCAGGCGGCATGGAGTGCTTTGAGCATTGCGGTCTGCGCCCTGAAACAGCATAACTGAGAGATATTCTCAAAATAAATAGGAATTATTCTTGATTTCAATTCGGAACTCTGGTATAATCAGTGCAGAAGGAACGCCCCGGCGGTCACCGGCGGCGAAATGATACACCGCACAAACAAAAGGAGAGCACGAATATGGAACTCAAGGGTACCAAGACCGAGAAAAACCTGTGGGAAGCCTTTGCAGGCGAGAGCCAGGCCCGCAACAAGTATACCTTCTTCGCCAGCGTGGCCAAGAAGGAGGGCTATGAGCAGCTGGCAGCAATCTTTGAGGAGACGGCTGCCAACGAGAAGGAGCACGCCAAGATGTGGTTCAAGGCCCTGAACGGCGGCTCCATCCCCGATACCATGACCTGCCTGGAAATGGCAGCCGGCGGCGAGCACGACGAGTGGACCGAGATGTACCCCCGGATGGCCGCAGAGGCCAAGGAAGAGGGCTTTACCCAGCTGGCTGCCCTGTTCACCATGGTGGCGCAGATCGAGAAAGAGCACGAGGAGCGCTACCGTGAGCTGGCCGAGAACCTGAAGAACAACACGGTTTTTGCCCGGGAAGAGCAGCAGGTCTGGCAGTGCCGGAACTGCGGCTACACCTATATCGGCAAGTCGGCTCCCCTGAAGTGCCCGGTCTGCGCACATCCCCAGAGCTACTTTGAGCTGAAAAAGCACAATTATTGATCCTGTCCGGAACGCCGCAGCTCCCACGCCGGGACTGCGGCGTTCTTTTTGCACAAAATTTTCCGGAAAAACTGGCATTCCCGACGAAATCGGGTGCGAAAGCACAGCACTTTGGGCGAAGAACTTGACCCACATTGGCCGGACGTGTAAAATGAATCAGTAGTGAGAAAAATCATGGACGCGAAATTTTTCCATGTGTGCGGCATTCCTTTGATCCCATGGGATGAAACAAGGAGGGAAGTTCGACCCAATGAAATGGAAATTCCAAACCGCGGGGCGGCTTCTGGCCCTGCTGGCTCTGAGCGGGGCCCTGCTGGCTGCCCCTTTGCCCGCGCAGGCCGCGCCCGGTGTGCTGACAGGCCTGACCGGAACCGGCTCCAAGCTGGAACTGGAGCTGACCGAGATGGAGCTGGAGATCACCGATGATGACCCCCGCCCCAAGGGCTACCTGTACACCAGCGGACAGAGCGATTATTACTTCATCGTCTGGATGAGCAGCAACTCCAATGTTGCCACGGTGGATGGCGACGGCAAGGTGACGGGCCGCAATGCAGGCACTGCCATCATCACCGCCATCTCCGACCACGGCGAACGCGCCGCCTGCAAGGTGACCGTGACCCGCAAAAATGAAGAAGCAGCCAGAAAAAAGCCCACGCTGGATACCACCAGCCTGAGCCTTGTGCTGCAGTACAATGACCTGCACCCCACCCATCAGCTCCAGCTGACCAACAGCGACCACTCCTTCCTCTATGTCTACCAGTGGATGAGTAGCAACCCCGAGGTTGCCACAGTCAGCGATAAGGGCCTTGTCACGGCTCAGGCGGCGGGCACCACCACCATCACGGCAATGGTCTCCAACGGCCAGGCTTTGCGGTGCAGCGTCACGGTGACTTCGGATATCGGCAAGGTGACCTTGAACAAGAGTGACCTGCTGCTCCGCACCGTGGGCACCCAGGAACGCCTGACGGCCACCGTTGCGGTGGAAGGCGGCGGCAGCGTGCCCATTACATGGGTCAGCAGCAACCCCGGTGTCGTTACCGTGGATGCGGATGGCGTGGTGACCGCCATTGCCGATGGAGAAGCCAAGGTTACGGCTCTTTCACCCGCCGGACGCTTTGATGTGTGCAGCGTCGTGGTGGGCATGGCCGCGGAGAAGTACGAATCTGAAGCCGACCTTGCTGACGAGCTCAAGCTCCCTGACCCCTACGTTGCCGTAAGGCTGAATAAACTGGCATAAAGAAAAAGCACCCGCCCATGGCTGTTTTTGACGGCTATGGGCGGTTTTTGCGTGTATGGAAACGGATGCGCTGGGAAAAACTTGCCAAAGAGGAATTTTTTGCAAAAAATATTTTGCGTTGCGTGTTGTGGTGTACCTGACACATCCGGCTGCCTCCGGCAGGTGAAAAAGGACAAAATGGCCCGAACGTTGTTTTAGACAGGGAGTGGCTGCCCCACGGAGCGGCGAAATCCCTGAAAAGAGGCGGTTGTCCGGCCTGTTTGACACATTTTACAAGAAATTGACGTAAATGGATTGGATTTGCAACTCTTGACAGAAGGCAGGACAAACCATTATCCTTTTATCAGTGGAAAGTATTATATGCCGCCAGGCGTTGAAATGCCTGGTGGACAAGTGTGTGTCAGGAGGGAAAGAATATGACCAACTACCGGAACCGAATCGGGGAAGCCATTGCCTTTGCCCGGAATGTGGCGGGCAGATCCCAGCAGGAGCTTGCGGATATGCTGGGGCGGGACAAGCGCACCATTCAGAAATGGGAGCGGGGCGAGATCCGCATTGCGCTGGAGGATTATCTGGATGTATTCGATACTCTGCACCTGCCGGTGGGGCCCTATGAAATGTGGATCCGGCATCCGGAACTCTTTCCGCGCGGCATGGAGGATATCAAGGGCTTCAGCACCGAAAAGAAGCGGCGGGTACTGGCGGATTATTACCTGCATCAGGCTGCACCGCTGGAGATCGAGCAGGAGTATTACATCCTGTTCGGTGACCACGGCAGCAACAGCTGCGGCATCCGGCAGGAGCTGCTGGCCAACCTGCAGACTCCGCTCCGTGACCGCAAACGGATCGTGAACCAGATCATCGACAACTACTATGAGGCCCGGGCCATCGGACATCTGACCGACCCGGAGGGCCAGCAGCCAGTGATGCCCATTCTGGAAGCCTGCTACGATGCCAGTGCACGGAGCGTGAAAGCCAACGAGAACCGGTACAGCATCGGCAGCATCGAGAACTATCTGGACGATGCGGAGAAACCGGCAGAAGAGTGAACCGAACAGCAGACGGCCATGTGCAGCCGCCTGCTGTTTTTGCGTTGGGCTGCCTGCGGGAAAATATTGTGAAATTTGCGGATTCCTGCTATACTTATCCTATTGATGAAAAAGAAGGGTGAGATAAATGGCATACAACATGGGCGGTCGGCGCTTCCGGCCGGTGGGCAGCGGAAAAAAGCGGACTGCGCCGCAGTACGGGCCGGTGGGCACAGGCTGCCCGTTTGTGGAGGAGGCCGTGGCGCGGCTGTACCGGGAGCAGAACGAGGAACATTTCTGGAGCCTGATGAACGCCCTGAACTATGCGCTGGAATTGCAGACTAAGGTACTGGTTCCGCTGGATGCGGCGGTGGACCCCCAGAGCGGGGCCGCCCCCTGGGCGCACCTGCCCATCCCGGAGGAACGGGCCGAGGGCCTGCAGCCCTGGCTGCTCCACACCCGGAAAGAGCGGAACTATCTGCCGCTGTTCACCTCGGTAAAGAACGCCGAGGCGGAAAAGGCCAGCGCCACCCGCCCCATGGTGGAGCGCAGCCTGCGCAGCGCCATGGAGTATGCGCTGGAAACGGACGGCATCGATGGTGTGGTGCTGGATCCGTGGACAAGCTCTGCCACGCTGGATGTCTCCCTGCTCAGCGGGCTGCTGAAATCGGAGCGGGGGAGCGACAACCCCGGCGCTCAGGAGCTGGAAGCCGGGCACGCCGCCGCCCGGGCCGGGGATTGGCAGGAAGCAGCGGCCCGCTACACTGCCGCTGCCGAGGCTGGCAGCGCCGAGGCGCTTTCTGCCCTGGGGGACTGCCTGTATTATGGCCGGGGTACCCGGAAGAATAAGACCCAGGCCCGGCGGATGTGGAAAAAGGCCGCGCAGGCCGGGGAGGTGCAGGCCATGATCGCCCTGGGGGATGACTGTGCCGCATCGGGCAGGGAGATGGCGGAGACCCTGCAATACTACCGCCGCGCCCAGAGCGCTGCCCGGGAGGTGCCGGACATCGCCTACACCCCGCAGGTCTGCCTGCGTCTTGCCCAGTACGAGACCCAGTACCTCTCCCGCAAAAAGGCGCTGCTGCAGGTGGCGGAGGCCGTGCAGGGCTTTCGGATCCTGCAGGCCGAGGGCGAAACGGATGCTGCCGACTGGCTGCGGGAGGCTGAACTGCTGACCGATCAGCTGCTGGCCGACGATAAAAACGCCTGAAACACAGTTTCTTTACATTTGTTCTAAGAAATCGTCATAGGAAACCGGTAAGATATTCAAGGAAATATTCTGCGCCGAAGAAAAGAGGACAAGCACTATGAGCAAAGTGATCGGAATCGACCTTGGTACCACCAACTCCTGCGTGGCGGTGGTGGAGGGCGGCAAGCCTGTGGTCATCACCAACGCCGAAGGCGAGCGCACCACCCCCAGCGTGGTGGCCTTTACCAAGGACGGCGAGCGTCTGGTGGGCGGCGCGGCAAAGCGCCAGATCGCCACAAACTCAGGCCGCACGGTGTCCAGCATCAAGCGGTACATGGGTTCTGATCACCGGGTGCATATCGATGGCAGAGACCTGACCCCGCAGGAGATCAGCGCCATGATCCTGACCAAGATCCGCCGCGATGCCGAGAGCTACCTGGGCGAGCCGGTGACCGAGGCCGTCATCACGGTGCCTGCCTATTTTGACGACAGCCAGCGCAAGGCCACTCAGGACGCGGGCCGCATTGCGGGCCTGAATGTTCTGCGCATCATCAACGAGCCCACCGCCGCCGCAGTGGCCTATGGCCTGGACAACGAAGCCCCCCAGAAGATCCTGGTCTATGATCTGGGCGGCGGTACCTTTGATGTTTCGATCATCGAGATCGAGGACGGCACCTTTACGGTGCTGGCCACCGGCGGCGATACCCATCTGGGCGGCGATGACTTTGACGAGCGCATCGTTGAGTGGGCTGTGGCGGAATTCCGCAGGTCTGACCGCATCGATCTGACCAAGGACCCCGCCGCCATGGGCCGCCTGAAGGAGGAAGCGGAAAAGGCCAAGAAGGAGCTTTCCAGTGCGCTTTCCGCCCAGCTGAACCTGCCGTTTATCGCGGTGGGCAAGGATGGCCCCCACCATCTGGATCTGAGCCTGGGCCGCCCCCAGTTTGAGATGATGACCGGTGACCTGCTGGCCCGCACCGTTCAGCCAGTGCAGAACGCCCTGCGGGATGCCGGGATTTCCGCCAGCCAGCTGGGCAAAGTCCTGCTGGTGGGCGGCAGCACCCGGATGCCTGCTGTGGAGCGGCAGGTCCGGGAGCTGCTGGGCTGTGAGCCCAGCCATACCCTGAACCCCGATGAATGCGTGGCCATGGGTGCCGCCGTGCAGGGCGGCCTGCTGCAGGGCGGCGGAAAGCTGGCCGGTGCCACCGGTGCGGCCGCGCAGGGCCTTGTGCTGATGGATGTCACCCCGCTGACGCTGTCCATTGAGACGCTGGGCGGCGTGGCCACCCCCCTCATCACCCGCAACAGCATGATCCCCACCCGCAAGAGCCAGATCTTTACCACGGCCCGCCCCATGCAGACCAGCGTGGAGATCAACGTCCTGCAGGGTGAGCGGCATTTCGCCCGCGACAATAAGAGCCTCGGCAAGTTCAAGCTGAACGGCATCCGGGCCAGCTTCTCGTCCAAGCCCCAGATCGAAGTCACCTTTGATATTGATGTCAACGGCGTCGTGAAGGTCTCGGCCAAAGACCTCGGCACCGGCCGGGAGCAGAACATCACCATCACCGGCAGCACGAACCTCTCGGAGAATGAAATCCAGCGCGCCATGGCCGACGCGGCCGCCTACGAGGCCGAGGACAGCCGCCGCAAAGAGCGGCTTGACCTCCACAATCAGGCCGAGGTGCTGGCCTACAAGGTGGACGAGGCCCTCTCCAAGTGCAAGAAGGAGCTGGATAAAGAGGAGAAGAACCGCATCAAGGCCGATGTGGCCAACCTCCGCCGCTGCCTGCGGAAGGATAAGCCCGAAAGGATGAACGAGACGGAGGAAGCGAACCTCCGTCAGGCCAAGAGCCAGCTCGAAGCATCCGCAAACCACCTGATGGTGCTTTATGCATCGGAGCAGAGCGAGAACGGCTCGGACGGGACCATTTGATAAACAGTAAGA
>OHRO01000496.1_pt1 | contig 11234 bp, 8 predicted proteins | sample 1578461 | NCBI WGS metagenome assembly OHRO01 (sample SAMEA3879545, study PRJEB24766) | human gut metagenome | biome: human-associated habitat; feature: feces | place: USA | collected 1985/1987
AGGAGTTCAAAAACCCCGTAGACCTGATGTTTGATGCACTGGAAGCCGAGAAGCCCAACCACTTCGCCGTCCGTCAGTACAAGAAGTACAAGCTGGCTGCCGGAAAAACAGCCAAGTCGATCCTGATTTCCTGTGGTGCGCGCCTTGCGGTATTCGACATTGCAGAGCTGCGTGAGGTCACGGCCTATGATGAGCTGGAGCTGGACACTCTGGGAGACCGGAAAACTGCCCTGTTCCTCATCATGAGTGATACTGACGATAGCTTCAACTTCCTTATTTCCATGTGTTATACCCAACTTTTCAACCTGCTCTGCGAAAAAGCCGACGATGTGTATGGCGGCAGGCTCCCGGTCCATGTGCGCTGTCTCATTGATGAAGCCGCCAATATCGGGCAGATTCCTCGTCTGGAAAAGCTGGTCGCCACCATCCGAAGCCGTGAGATCTCCGCCTGTCTGGTGTTGCAGGCGCAGAGTCAGCTCAAGGCGATCTATAAGGACAATGCAGATACCATCATCGGCAACATGGATACTTCCATCTTCCTGGGCGGTAAGGAGCCGACCACCCTCAAGGAGCTGGCTGCCGTGCTGGGCAAGGAAACCATCGACACCTACAACACCGGAGAGAGCCGTGGCCGGGAAACTTCCCACTCTCTCAACTATCAAAAATTGGGGAAAGAGCTGATGAGCCAGGATGAGCTTGCTGTTATGGATGGCGGCAAGTGTATCCTCCAGCTGCGCGGTGTGCGTCCTTTCCTTTCGGATAAGTACGACATCACCAAGCACCCCAATTTCAAGTACACTGCCGACGCGGATGACAAGAACGCTTTTGATATTGAAGCATTCCTGGTCGCAAGGCTGAAACTCAAGCCCAATGAGGTCTGCGATGTATATGAAGTAGACACAAAGGGCGCTTAACTTCGTTCCGCTTTTGAAGGGAGTGATTTTATCTATTCGCCGCACCTGCCCTCTACGGGCCATTGGCGTACAAAGCGGACAATCACAAGAAAAAATAATGAAAAAGGAGGACAGCCGGAATCATGCCCCCGGAAACCGGGCGGCAGATTGTTCCGGCTTTTGTATGCCTATGAAACATGACAAACCTATTTTTTAATCAGATTCCGGCTAACAAACTATATGGCATTTTTTGAACAGGCAATCACCGTTCTTCAGACCCTCGTTATCGCGCTCGGTGCCGGTCTCGGTATCTGGGGCGTTATCAATCTTTTGGAGGGCTACGGCAACGACAACCCTGGTGCAAAATCACAGGGAATGAAGCAGCTCATGGCCGGCGCTGGTGTAGCCGTAGTCGGCATGGTCCTTGTACCTCTGCTCTCCGGGCTTTTCTCTGTCTAAGCGTCTCTGCATGAAATCCTTGCCGCTCCCGCAGTTTTGCGGGGGCGGCGGAAAGGAGGTTGACACCGTATGGATTTCTTACTTGAAGCCCTGACAAATTGGCTGAAAGAAATGCTGGTGGGCGGTATTATGAGCAACCTTTCGGGGATGTTTGACAGCGTAAACCAACAGGTCGCGGATATATCCGTACAGGTAGGACAGACCCCACAGGGATGGAATGGCAGTATTTTCAATATGATTGAGAATCTGTCAAACTCCATCATGGTGCCGATTGCAGGTGTGATCCTGGCTATCGTGATGACCGTAGACCTGATCCAGATGATTGCAGACAAGAACAACCTGCATGATGTGGATACCTGGATGATTTTCAAGTGGGTGTTCAAATCAGCTGCCGCCATCCTCATTGTCACAAACACATGGAATATCGTGATGGGCGTCTTTGATATGGCGCAGAGCGTGGTGGCGCAGGCGGCAGGGATTATCAATTCGGATGCGTCCATTGACATTTCCTCAGTTATGACCGATCTGGAACCGAGGCTGATGGAAATGGATCTGGGACCGCTGTTCGGGCTTTGGTTTCAATCCCTCTTTATCGGCATTACCATGTGGGCGCTGTATATCTGTATCTTTATCGTCATTTATGGCCGTATGATTGAGATTTACCTTGTGACTTCGGTGGCTCCCGTCCCAATGGCTGCCATGATGGGCAAGGAATGGGGCGGTATGGGACAGAACTACCTCCGTTCCCTGCTGGCGCTGGGCTTTCAGGCGTTTCTCATCATCGTCTGCGTGGCAATTTATGCTGTGCTGGTGCAGAACATCGCTCTGGAAGATGACATCATCATGGCGATCTGGAGCTGCGTGGGATACACCGTACTGCTGTGCTTTACGCTGTTCAAAACCGGCAGTCTCGCAAAATCCGTCTTTCAGGCACATTAAAACGGAAGGAGGTTTCCACATTGGCTTATGTACCCGTACCCAAAGATTTAACCAAAGTCAAAACCAAGGTCATGTTCAATCTGACCCGAAGGCAGCTGGTCTGCTTTATCGCCGGGGCGCTTATAGGCGTACCGCTGTTCTTTTTGCTCCGTGAGCCTGCAGGAAACAGTATGGCCGCCATGTGTATGATGCTGGTCATGATGCCCTTCTTCCTGCTGGCCATGTATGAAAAGCATGGACAGCCTCTGGAAAAGATCGTCGGCAACATTCTCAAAGTGGCTGTGATCCGTCCCAAGCAGCGTCCCTACCAGACCAATAACTTTTATGCCGTATTAAAGCGGCAGGAAATGCTCGATAAGGAGGTGTATGACATTGTTCACCGCAATGAAAAGCTGGCTGCGCCGTCTGCTGGGAAAACCGGAAGAAAAGACCGTGCAGCCGGTAAAGACAAAGAAAAAGCTGTCCCGCGCCGATAAGAAGCAGATCGAAGCGGCCATTGCCCGCGCCAACCGCACGGACAAAAAAGGAAAATCGGCACAGGACAGTATCCCCTATGAACGGATGTGGCCGGACGGGATCTGCCGCGTATCGGACAGCCACTACACAAAGACCATTCAGTTTCAGGACATCAACTATCAGCTCTCCCAAAATGAAGATAAGACCGCGATCTTTGAGGGCTGGTGTGATTTCCTCAATTATTTCGACAGCTCGATTCACTTCCAGCTGTCTTTTTTGAACCTTGCGGCATCGGAGGAGACCTTTGCCAACTCCATTTCCATCCCACCCCAGGGGGATGCCTTTGACAGTATCCGTGAGGAATACACCACGATGCTACAAAATCAGCTGGCCAGAGGCAACAACGGTCTCATCAAGACCAAATACCTGACCTTTGGTATCGACGCGGACAGTATCAAAGCTGCCAAGCCCCGCCTGGAGCGTATTGAGACCGATATACTCAATAACTTCAAGCGTCTTGGTGTAGCCGCCAGAACACTGGACGGTAAGGAAAGACTTTCTCAGCTTCATGCGGTATTCCACATGGACGAACAGCTCCCATTCCAGTTTGAATGGGACTGGCTGGCCCCTTCCGGCCTATCTACCAAGGACTTCATCGCACCAAGCTCCTTTGAGTTCCGCACCGGCAAGCAGTTCCGTATGGGCAAGAAATACGGGGCTGTTTCTTTTTTGCAGATTCTTGCACCGGAGCTGAATGACCGTCTGCTGGCTGATTTTCTGGATATGGAAAGCTCGCTCATTGTGAGTATGCACATTCAGTCGGTGGATCAGGTGAAAGCCATTAAGACGGTAAAGCGCAAGATTACCGACCTGGACCGCAGTAAGATCGAGGAACAGAAAAAAGCAGTCCGCGCAGGATACGACATGGACATCATTCCCTCTGACCTTGCCACCTACGGCAGTGAGGCGAAAAAGCTGTTGCAGGATTTGCAGAGCCGAAACGAGAGAATGTTCCTTGTCTCCTTTTTGGTGCTGAACACAGCGGACAATCCCCGTCAGCTTGGCAACAACATCTTTCAGGCAGGCTCTATTGCCCAGAAGTATAACTGTCAGCTGACCAGGCTGGACTTCCAGCAGGAAGAAGGGCTGATGAGCTGTCTGCCCCTGGGACTCAATCAGATTGAGATCCAGCGAGGGCTGACCACCAGTTCTACGGCTATCTTTGTACCGTTCACCACACAGGAATTATTCCAGAACGGCAAAGAAGCCCTGTACTACGGCATCAACGCCCTGTCCAACAACCTCATCATGGTGAACAGAAAGCTGCTGAAAAACCCCAATGGCTTGATTTTGGGTACGCCGGGTTCCGGTAAGTCTTTCAGCGCCAAGCGTGAGATTGCCAACTGCTTTTTGCTTACCAATGATGATGTCATCATCTGTGACCCGGAAGCTGAGTACGCACCTCTTGTTGAGCGTCTGCATGGGCAGGTCATCAAGATCTCGCCTACCTCAACCAACTACATCAATCCGATGGACCTGAATTTGGACTACTCGGATGATGAAAGCCCGCTGTCCCTCAAGTCTGACTTTATCCTCAGCTTGTGTGAGCTGATTGTGGGCGGTAAGGACGGATTGCAGCCGGTGCAGAAAACCATCATCGACCGCTGTGTGCGTCTGGTCTATCAGACCTATCTCAACGACCCGCGCCCGGAGAATATGCCGATTCTGGAGGACCTATATAACCTGCTCCGTTCACAGGAGGAAAAGGAAGCCCAGTATATCGCCACGGCCCTTGAAATCTATGTAACCGGCTCCCTTAATGTGTTCAATCACCAGAGCAATGTGGACATCAATAACCGCATTGTCTGCTATGACATCAAGGAACTGGGCAAGCAGCTTAAAAAAATCGGTATGCTGGTGGTACAGGATCAGGTGTGGAACCGCGTTACCATCAACCGTGCCGCCCACAAGTCCACCCGTTACTACATCGACGAGATGCACCTGCTTTTGAAGGAGGAGCAGACCGCCGCCTATACGGTGGAAATCTGGAAGCGATTCAGAAAATGGGGCGGTATTCCGACAGGTATCACCCAGAATGTCAAAGACCTTTTGAGCAGCCGCGAGGTAGAGAACATCTTTGAAAACTCCGACTTCGTGTATATGCTCAACCAGGCAGGCGGAGACCGTCAGATACTTGCCAAGCAGCTGGGCATTTCCACGCACCAGCTTAGCTATGTGACCCACTCCGGTGAGGGCGAGGGCCTGCTGTTCTATGGCTCCACGATCCTGCCGTTTGTAGACCACTTCCCGAAGAACACCGAACTTTACCGCATTATGACCACCAAACCCCAGGAACTGAAAAAGAAGGAGGATGAATGATGATGAACCCCAACATTTTGAATCAAAACCCGCTGATGTTTTTTGACAGGGCGGTAAATGCCCAGCGCAGCCAGCTGCTTACGGTCATGGCTGATGCGGTAAGTGAGTGCCGCACGGCGGCAGATCAGGCAGCCGAACTGAATGAGACCGGTCAGGTGGGGCTTCTCCGTCTGGCAGAGGTCTGGAGCGCCATCCGTGCCAAGGAAGGCATGGGCGGTCTGGTTCTGGAAGGAACCGAAGCGAAGATCCTGTCCGATGTGGTGGCACAGTTTTATGCCTACCTGTCCGGCTGTATGTTCAACGATCCTGTGGGGATGGCCATTTATGCAGAGCTGCACTACATGATGTCCTCCCTCATGCTGGGAGAATGGTTTGAATAAGGAACCGCGTCTGCGCTTTACTGATGAGGAACGGTCTGACCCTGCACTGGAAAAGCCGATCCGTAAAGCGGAGAAAGCTGCGGCCAGAGCAGATAAGGCGCAGGCCAATATCCCAAAGAAAAAGGTCAGGCAGACGGTCATTGACCCGGATACCGGAAAAAAGACCTCGAAGCTGACCTTTGAGGACAAGAAAAAGCCACCCTCCAAAGTTTCTCAAGGGGTCAAAGAAGCTCCCGTCCATCTGGTCGCGGGCAAGCTCCACAAAGAGATCCGGGAAACAGAGCAGGACAATGTGGGCGTGGAAAGCGCCCACAAGTCCGAGGAGGCGGTGGAGACCAGCGCTTATCTGGTGCGGGAGGGCTATCGCAGCCACAAGCTGAAGCCGTACCGCAAAGCAGCCCAGGCAGAGCGCCAACTGGAAAAGGCAAATGTAAATGTCCTGTACCAGAAATCCTTGCAGGAAAATCCCCAGTTTTCCAGCAATCCTCTTTCCCGCTGGCAGCAAAAGCAGGCCATCAAAAAGCAGTATGCCGCCGCCAAGCGCACCGGTCAGACTGCCGGAAATACCGCCCAGGCTGCGTCCAAAACCGGAAAAGCCGCAAGGACGGTAAAAGAAAAGGCACAGCAGGCAGGGGCATTCGTCATGCGCCACAAGAAGGGTTTCCTGATGGCAGGGGTTTTGTTCCTCATTACCTGTATGCTGATGAATACCATGTCCTCCTGCTCCATGATGGCGCAGAGCATCGGTTCCGTTCTCTCCGGCACCACCTATCCGTCGGATGACCCGGAAATGCTGGCAGTGGAGGCAGATTATGCAGCCAGAGAAGCCCAGTTGCAGGAGGAAATCGACAACATTGAAAGCAGCCACCCAGGGTATGACGAGTATCGCTATGACCTTGGTATGATCGGCCATGACCCTCATGAGCTGGCAGCATTTCTGTCTGCCGTCTTGCAAGGTTACACCCAGCAGAGCGCTCAGGCAGAGCTGGCGCGTGTGTTTGCAGCACAGTATCAGCTGACGCTTACTGAGGAAGTGGAGATTCGCTACCGCACGGAGACCTCCACCGACCCGGAGACCGGCGAGACCACCTCAGAAGAAGTCCCCTATGAGTATTACATTTTGAATGTGAAACTCACCAGCAAGCCCATTTCCGCTGTGGCGTCGGAGTTACTGACCCCGGAGCAGATGGAAATGTATCAGGTTTACCGGCAGACCATGGGCAATAAGCCGCTGTTGTTTGGCGGTGGTTCCCCTGACATGAGCAATTCCGAGGACTTGACCGGTGTACAGTTCGTAAATGGAACCCGTCCCGGAAATCCGCAGTTGGTGGAGCTGGCCAAGCGTCAGGTCGGCAATGTGGGCGGCTATCCTTATTGGAGCTGGTATGGCTTTGACAGCCGCGTGGAGTGGTGCGCCTGTTTTGTATCCTGGTGTTATAACCAGGCTGGAAAAAGTGAACCGCGCTTTGCAGGCTGTGAGTGGCAGGGCGTTCCGTGGTTCCAGTCTCATGGACAATGGGGTGCAAGAGGCTATAACAATCTGGCTCCCGGAGATGCAATTTTCTTTGATTGGGATTTGGATGGGACAGCAGACCATGTGGGTATCGTGATCGGTACGGATGGCAGCCGTGTTTATACCGTGGAGGGAAATTCCGGCGATGCCTGCAAGATCAAAAGTTATGACCTGAATTATCAGAGTATCAAAGGCTACGGCCTGATGAACTGGTAACCGAGATTTATTAGAAGGAGTGATAGACGATGGCAAAGAACAAAATTGAACGCATTGACCAGGAGATTACAAAGGTCCGCGAGAAGATCGCAGAGTATCAGGAAAAGCTCAAGGCGCTGGAGGCACAGAAAACCGAGGCGGAAAATCTGGAGATTGTCCAGATGGTGCGCGCCCTGCGTATGACCCCGGCTCAGCTAAGCGCCATGCTGTCCGGAGGCATAGTTCCCGGCAGTATGGTGGATGACAACAACGAACAGGAGGAAAACAGCTATGAGGAATAAACGATTGCTCCGAACACTTTCCGCCCTTTGCCTGACGCTGGTTCTGGCATCGGGCTTTACCGTTCCCGCTTTTGCCCAGGGCGCAGCGCCGCCCCCGGCAGAGGATACCACCAATGACAGCAATGTGGTGGTGGAAGAAACGGAAAAAGCACCTCCGCTGACCCCGGATGGCAACGCCGCTCTGGTGGATGATTTTGGGGGCAACAAGCAGCTCATTACCGTTACCACCAAGGCAGGCAACTATTTTTATATCCTGATCGACAGGGCCAACGAGGATAAAAAGACTGCTGTTCACTTTCTGAACCAGGTGGATGAAGCAGACTTAATGGCGCTGATGGAGGATGGAAAACCCAAAGAGGAGACACCTGCTGTGTGCAGCTGCACGAAGAAATGTGAAGCAGGGGCAGTCAATACGATCTGCCCGGTCTGTGTAACTGATAAGAGTAAATGTACGGGAAAAGCACCGGAACCTCCGGCAGAAACACCGGAGCCGGAAAAAGAGAAGCCTGCCGGACTGAACCCGGCTGCGCTGATCCTTCTGCTGGCTCTGCTGGGTGGCGGTGGCGTATTTGCCTACTTGAAACTCGTTAAGAATAAGCCTAAGACTAAGGGCAATGACAGTCTGGACGATTATGATTATGGCGAGGAAGATTCCGAGGAATGGGAAACCGAGGATGAGGAGTCGGACGAGCCTGACGCTGACGGGGGCAGCGCAGAAGAAGATGACGAGGACAGCGTGAAATGACCCGTTTCACAGACAGTCCCTATGAACGCATGATGACACGCAGGCCGGAGGGCGGGAAGGAAACTTCCCGTCCTCCCTCTTTGCCCCAAAGCCACCCCTGTTATGGCTGTGGGAATTATGGAAGCCCCTGCGTAGGCGTCTGCCACCGTGAGATGGAACGCTGGCTCAAAGAAAGGAAACGAAAAAAATGAGTGTTCTGATTATATTTATCAAGCTGATTGCTGTTTTTGACCTGCTGGTAATTGCTGTGTATTTTGGCGGCGACATTCTTTCTACCATGTTAAACAAACTCCGGAGAAAACCGAAGCAGGAAGATTCCTTTGATTTCTCTCTGGATGCCGCAACGGTTCCCTTGTCCATAGATTCCATCCGTCAGCTTCATTCAGGAGACGCGGCGGATTTTGTGGAAGAAAAGATCCTGCCAAATGCGGAGAAAACGATGGCTGTTTTGACGGATCAGGAACAGACAGCAGCTCGTCTGCTCCTATCTGCCCTGATCGGTTTTCTTGCAGCAGAAGCTCCTATGGATGAACAGAGCTTTCCTATGATGATGGAACTTCTGAACTGTATGGAAGGGGAAAAAGAAGATGGTTGTCAGGACGCAGTAGAAAGCTTGCTTGAAGATACCGTCCGCAATCCCCACCGCCATGAAGAATATTACAGCAATTATCAACGCTACCAGCTGATGCAGGTGGATAAAACCCGTGTCATTTTGGCTTGCCGCATCATCATCAATGACCTGCTGGGGAAACTGTACCGCTATGACTACCGGTTCGGTTATAACCTGCTGTTGGATGAGGAAAACAGCATAGAGAAAAAACTGCACACGCCTGTGCTGGAAGAATGGGAGGATAAAGAAGATGAGATATAAGTTGGTGATTGCTGAAAAACCGTCGGTTGCCCAGAGTTTGGCGGCGGTGATCGGCGCAACTGCCCGTAAGGACGGGTATCTGGAGGGTAACGGCTGGCGTGTCAGCTGGTGCGTGGGCCATCTGGCCGGTCTTGCGGACGCAGACAGCTATGACCCCAAGTATGCCAAGTGGCGATATGATGACCTGCCTATTCTGCCGGAGCATTGGCAGATGGTGGTGGGAAAGGATAAGAAAAAGCAGTTTGATATTCTCAAAAAACTGATGAATGCCCCGGATGTGACGGAGGTGGTAAATGCCTGCGATGCCGGACGCGAGGGCGAGCTGATCTTCCGCAGCGTCTATGAGCTGGCAGGCTGCCAAAAGCCGATGAAAAGGCTCTGGATTTCTTCGATGGAGGACTCCGCCATAAGGGAGGGCTTTGCAAACCTGCGCCCCGGTGCAGACTATGACGGACTTCGGGATGCTGCCCTCTGCCGTGCCAAGGCCGACTGGCTGGTGGGGATCAATGCCACAAGGCTTTTTTCCGTGTTGTATCACCGCACACTCAACATCGGGCGCGTTATGTCTCCAACGCTGGCACTCATTGTCCAGCGAGAAGCTGAGATCGACACCTTTAAGCCGGCTCCCTTTTATACCGTGGCGCTGGAGCTGCCCGGTCTTACCGTATCCGGGGAGCGCATGGCGGATAAGGCCGCTGCCGAGCAGCTGAAAGAAGCCTGTCAGGGTGCAGCTGTCACAATCAAAAAGGTGGAGTGCAAGGAAAAGTCCGAAAAGCCGCCTGCCCTCTATGACCTGACTACTCTGCAAAGAGATGCCAACCGCCTGCTTGGATTTACAGCCCAGCAGACCCTGGACTATCTGCAAAGCCTGTATGAAAAGAAGCTCTGCACCTATCCCCGTACTGACAGCCGCTATCTGACCGGTGATATGGCAGACAGCCTGCCGGTGCTGGTGAATCTGGTTGCCAATGCTATGCCGTTTCGCAAAGGAATCGCCATTACCTGTGATCCGCAGACGGTAATCAACGATAAGAAAGTAACCGACCACCACGCAGTAATCCCTACCAGAAATCTCAAGGATGCAGACCTTTCTGCCCTTCCTGCGGGAGAAAAAGCGGTGCTGGAGCTGGTGGCCCTGCGTCTGATGTGCGCCGTAGCCCAGCCCCATATCTATTCGGAAACCGTTGTAATTGCAGCGTGTGCCGGTGGGGAGTTTACCGCCAAAGGAAAAACGGTAAAGCACCCCGGATGGAAAGCACTGGAGGACGCTTACCGTGCCAAAATGAAGGATGCAGAGCCGAAAAAAGAGGGCGCAGAGAAAGCCCTGCCGGAGCTGACCGAAGGACAGACCCTTTCGGTTTCTGCGGCAATCGTCAAAGAAGGCAAAAGCAGTCCGCCTCAGCACTTTACGGAGGACACCCTATTGTCCGCGATGGAGACTGCCGGAAAAGAGGATATGCCGGAGGATGCCGAGAGAAAAGGTCTGGGGACACCGGCCACCCGTGCCGGTATTTTGGAAAAGCTGGTATCTGCCGGTTTTCTGGAACGAAAAAAGAGCAGGAAAACGGTGCAGCTTCTCCCTTCCCACGATGCGGTTTCGCTGATCACGGTCCTACCGGAACAGCTGCAATCGCCGCTTCTGACTGCCGAGTGGGAGTACCGCCTGGGCGAGATCGAGCGCGGGCAGCTTGCCCCGGAGGAGTTTCTGGACGGGATCAGCACCATGCTGAAAGATCTGGTGGGAACTTATCAGGTCATCAAGGGAACCGAGTACCTGTTCACTCCGCCCCGTGAGGTGGTAGGCAAATGCCCTCGCTGCGGCGGTGAAGTTGCAGAACTGCAAAAAGGCTTCTTCTGTCAGAATGATTCTTGCAAATTTGCAATCTGGAAAAACAACAAATGGTGGGCTGCCAAGAAAAAACAGCCGACCAAGGCTGTGGTGTCTGCACTGCTGAAAGATGGCCGTGTCCGCGTAACGGGCCTATATTCGGAGAAAACCGGCAAGACCTACGATGCCACTGTGGTTTTGGAGGACGATGGACAGTACGCCAACTTCAAGCTGGAATTTGACCAGCGGAAAGGAGGCAGCCGATGAAGCTCTC
>OHRO01000513.1_pt1 | contig 11038 bp, 10 predicted proteins | sample 1578461 | NCBI WGS metagenome assembly OHRO01 (sample SAMEA3879545, study PRJEB24766) | human gut metagenome | biome: human-associated habitat; feature: feces | place: USA | collected 1985/1987
CCAGGTCGATCTCCGTCGCCTTCAGCAGGCTGCGGTCAAAGTGCAGCCCGCCCTCGACGGGCTTGAATTTGCCGCCGCATCGCTTTAAAATGTCCAGAATGACCTTGTCGCCCTGCTGGCTGTCGGGGTTCAGCCCCGTGACCGTGATGCCGCCGATGACGCAGCCCAGCACGGCCAGGAATGCGGCCTGGCTGTAGTCGCCCTCGACGGCAAAATCGCTGGCCGTATACCGCTGCGGCGCGGCCACGCGGTACATCACACTGCCGTTTTTGCGTGCGCGGCTCGTGACCTTGACGCCGAACTGCTGCATGGCGTCAACCGTCATATCCACGTAGGAGCGGCTCTCGTAGGGGGCCAGTACCTCGATGCTGCTCTCGGACTCCATCAGCGGCGCGGCAAACAGCAGACCGCTGATAAACTGGCTGGACACGTCGCCGGGCAGAGTAAACCCGCCGGGACGCAGCCGCCCAAAGATCGTGATGCCCTCGGGCGTCTGCTCAAATTGCAGGCCCTGGCGCTCAAACAGCATCTGGTAGATGGCCTGCGGGCGGTCAAACAGCCGCCCCGCGCCGGTAAAGCGCACCTTCTGGGCCGTCAGGCTGAACAGCGGGATCATGAACCGCAGTGTGGAACCGCTCTCGTTGCAGAAAACCGGGCGTGTCACCGTCACAAAGCCACCCGCTGTCCCGTGCCCCTTGATGGTCACGGAGTGGGCCTCCTCGGTGATTTTTGCGCCCAGCTGGGCCGCCGCGCCAAGCGTGGCGCGGATGTCCTTGCTGTACTCGATATTCGTGATATGGCTGGTGCCCTCCGCCAATGCGGCGCACAGCACCGCACGGTGCGCTGCGCTTTTACTGGGGGGCACCGTGGCCGTTCCGCCTAAGCGGCTGACATGAATTTTCGCGTCCAATTTACATCTCCCGGCCGATGGCGGCAGCGACCTTGCGGCACTTGGCAATCACATCGGCGAACTTATCCGGCTTCAGGCACTGGGCGCCGTCGCTCCAGGCGTGCGGCGGGTCGTTGTGGACCTCGATCTCCAGACCGTCGGCACCGGCGGCCACAGCAGCCAGAGCCATGCTCTCGATGTACTTATAATCACCGGTGGCGTGGCTGGGGTCAACGATAATGGGCAGGTGCGTTTTTTCCTTGATGACCGGCACGGCGGACAGGTCCAGCGTGTTGCGGGTCGCGCGCTCAAACGTGCGGATGCCGCGCTCACAGAGGATAACGTTCTCATTGCCGCCGGCCATGATGTACTCGGCGGACATGATCCACTCCTCAATGGTATTCGCCAGGCCGCGCTTGAGCAGAACGGGCTTGTGCATCTTGCCGACAGCCTTGAGCAGCTGGAAGTTCTGCATATTGCGGGCGCCGATCTGCACCACGTCCACATATTCCTCGAACTCGGGGATGCGGTCCTCGCTCATCAGCTCGGAGACGATGGGCATACCGGTGGCCTCGCGGGCCTTTACCATGTCAAGGATGCCCTCGGTCTCGAGGCCCTGGAAGGAGTAGGGAGAGGTGCGGGGCTTGTAAGCGCCGCCGCGGAAGAGGGTCGCACCGCCGGCCTTGACGCCCTGTGCGATGCGGAGGGCCTGCTCTTCGCTCTCGATGCTGCAGGGGCCGGCCATGACAGCGATCTTCTCCTTGCCGCCGATCTTGACGCCGCCGCAGTCGATGACGGAATCTGCCGGGTGGAAGAGGCGGTTGGCACGCTTATAGGGGGCGGAAACACGGGTCACGTTGTCGATCCAGGGGTTGGCGAGGACATCGCGCTCGTCGATCTTGGTGGTATCGCCCACGAGGCCGAAGACATTGTAGTCCTTGCCGGTGATGAGGGTGACGTCGAGGCCCTGCTTTTCGAAGCGGTCAACGATTTTCTCGAGTTCTTCCTTCGGGGCACCCTTTTTGGTGGAGATGATCATAAAATCTTTCCTTTCTATCCTTCTTTTCCACGCCCTCTTTGCTCCGCTTTCCAGCAGAAGAGAGTCGATTTTTACATCACTAAATGGGTGTGCGCACTGCCGTCCAGCCGCAGCAGCTGGGCCAGATAGGCGGCAGCGTGGAGATAGCCGCTGATGCCCTCACCGATGAAGTGGCCCTGACAGCCGAACGAGACGATGTCCGTCTTGCGGAAGGGCTCGTGCTCATCGGGCTCGCTGAGCAGCACTTCCACGGCAGGCACACCGCAGAGGCGCAGCGCGTCGAGGATGGCGACGCTGTAGTGGGCGTAGCCGCCCGGGTTCAGGATGATGCCGTCGGCCCGGCCTGCGGCAGACTGGATCTCGTCGATGAGGTCGCCCTCGTGGTTGGACTGGAAAAATTCCACTTCCATGCCCATCTTGGTGCAGCACAGCTCGAGGTAATCCAGCAGGCCGTTGTAATCCAGCTGACCGGTCACGCCCGGCTCGGTGAAGTGCATCATGTTGAGGTTGGGGCCGTTAATGACTAAAAATTTCATCCAGTGCCTCCATTGCGGCGGTCACGGCGTCTTCCACTGTGCCGCTGTTCGGGATAACGGAGTCTGCCGCCGCGAGATACAGGGGGCGGCGCTCCGCCTCCATCTTTTTCAGCGCCTCGGTGCTGGACGAGAGCGGACGTCCGCCGCCCACCGTCAGCGCATCCAGAGGCCGGTCGAGGAAGAGCAGGACGCCGTTCTGATGCAGCGCCCGCAGATTCTCGCCCCGCTTGATGATGCCGCCGCCGCAGGAGAGCAGCTGTCGTCCCTCTTTGGCAAAGCGGGCGGTCTGGGCGGATTCCTTCGCGCGGAAGCCGTCCTCGCCCTCGGCGGCGAAGATGTCGGGGATGCTGCGGCCATCGGCCTTGACGATCTCCTCGTCGAGGTCGATGAACTTTTTGCCCAGCTTTTCGGCCAATGCGCGGCCCACGGTGGATTTTCCGCTGGAGGGCATTCCGATGAGGGCCACGTTGAGCATATCGCGGCGGAGCGCGGCAGTGATGCGGCCGATCTCCCCTGCCGCGTCGTCGAACTTCCGGCTGAGGAAGTATTCGGCGGCGTACACGGCCTGCGCCACCAGCATCTCGAGGCCGCCCACAGCCACCGGGACCCCGGCCTCTTCGGCCCGGAGGATGAGCTCCGTCTTATCGGGGTTGTACACCACATCCAGCACAGCTTCCAGCCCGGGCATTTTTGCCACGTCCAGACTGCACACGCCCACGTTGGGATACATTCCGGCGGGGGTGGTGTTGATGACGATCTGTGCGCCGCTGGCAACGGCTTCTTCATAGGAGAGCTGGCCTTTGGCGGCGTCCGGCGTCCGGCTGACGGTGAGCACTCTGGCCGCGCCCTTGTCGCGGGCGACGGCGCTGGTGGTGTTGTGGGTGCCGCCGGTGCCGAGGATGAGGACGGTCCTGCCCGCAAAATCGACGCCGTGGGCGTCGCACAGGTGGGCAAAGCCGAGATGATCGGTGTTGTAGCCGTAGAGCAGGCCGTTCTTGTTGACCACGGTGTTCACCGCGCCGATGGCCTTGGCACGGGGGTCGATGTAGGTGCAGTATTCCATCACCAGCCGCTTATAGGGGATGGTGACATTGATGGCCTTGAACTGCCGCCTGATGAGGAAAGCCCGGGCTTCCTCTTCGGTGGGAAGCGGGCAGAGGTCGTAGCGATAGCCGCAGAGCATCTCATGGATGATCTTCGAGTAGGAATGGCCCAGCTTCGAGCCGATGAGTCCGTATTCCATCACAGTCCCTCCCTGCGGTAGCTGGTGGGCCGCTCCATCCATGCGGTGCCGCAGCGGGCGGTCATCAAATCGCCCACAGCCAGCGCGGCGGCGCAGGTCTGGACGATGGCAGCCCGCGGCACGATGCAGGGGTCATGACGGCCCTGAATGGAGAGGGGCGCGTCCTGCTTTGCAATGTAATCCACCGTCTCCTGCTCTTTGTAGATGCTGGGCGTCGGCTTGACAGCAGTGCGGAAGACGACAGGCATTCCGTTGGTGATGCCGCCGTTGATGCCCGCGTTGTGGTTGGTGGCCGTGACCACCGAATCGCCCTTCATGCGGAAGGCATCGTTGGCCTCAGAGCCTTTCAGGTCGGCGAAGCCGAAGCCGGTACCGAACTCAATGCCCTTCACAGCAGGCACCGAAAACGCCATGTGGGAAATAAGGCTCTCCACGCTGTCAAAATACGGCTCGCCCACACCGGCGGGCAGGCCGAGAATGGCTGTTTCAAGGATGCCGCCCACGCTGTCGCCCTCCGAACCGGCGGCACGGATGGCCGTTTTCATCGGCTCTTCGACGGAAGCATCCAGCAGGGCGAAGCCCTCGTCCCTGCTTTCCAGCACGCTCACCTGAGCGGCCAGTGCGGCGGCATCGTCCAGCGCAAAGGGCGTATCGGAAATGCCGGCACAGCGGGCGATGTGGGTGGTGATGTCGATGCCGGCGCGGTTCAGCGCACCCAGCACGATGGCACCGCCTGCCACCAGTGCGGCAGTGATGCGGCCCGAAAAGTGTCCACCGCCCCGGGCGTCCTGAAAGCCGTGGTATTTGGCGTAGGCGGTATAGTCCGCGTGGCCGGGGCGGAGAAGGTCAGCCGTCTTGGCGTAGTCGCCGCTGCGGGTGTTCTGGTTCTCGATCATCAGGGCGATGGCCGTGCCGGTGGTGTGACCGTTCACGACGCCGGAGAGCAGCTGTACGTTATCGGCCTCCACGCGGGGCGTCGAAAGCCCGTCGCCCCGGGCGCGGCGCTTATCCATGCAGGCGGCAATGAATTCCTCATCCACCGGCACGCCAGCGGCCATGCCGTCCAGCACACCGCCGATGGCCCTGCCGTGGCTCTCGCCGAAGATGGTCAGCGCCAATGCGCTGCCAAGGGTGTTTTTCATGGCTTTAGTCCTCCATGCCCAGCAGGGGGCGCAGACCCTCCACCGGGATGGTCTCCGCGCGCCAGCAGCCCAGACCCGGCACCTTGATGACGGTGATCTGGCCGCCCTGTGCCTTTTTGTCGTGGAGCATCTCGGCGTAGACCTTATCCTTGTTGTAAGCGGTACGCAGGGGCAGGCCCAGACGGCGGTAGACCGCACGGACGCGCTTCTGCAGTGCCTTGGACTCGATCATCGGCAGCATCCCCAGAGCCACGCACTCGCCGTGGTAGAGGCCCACGGTGCGGCGTCCCTTGACGCCCTTGACGGCCTCGATGCCGTGGCCGATGGTGTGGCCGAAATTGAGGGCCTTGCGCATCCCATGCTCCGTCTCGTCCTGCTCGACGATGCTCTTTTTGAAGCGGAGGCTGCGGTAGATGATCTCGCCGATCTGCTCGTCGATGTCGCCCTTCTCGAAGATGGCGAACAGTTCCGGGTCGGCCAGCAGGCTGGCCTTCACCGACTCGGCCAGACCGTTGATGTACTGGCGGCGGGGCAGGGTGGCGAGGGTGCTGGGGTCTACGATGACCAGCTTGGGCTGCCAGAAGGAGCCGACGATGTTCTTCGTCTCCCCCAGGTCCACAGCGGTCTTGCCGCCGATGGAGGAATCGATCATCGAGAGGGTGGTGGTGGGGCAGTTGATGAAGTCGATGCCGCGCATATAGATGGAAGCGGCAAAACCCGCCAGATCGCCCACGACGCCGCCGCCCACGGCGATGACGAGGTCGCCGCGGCCCATGTTGAACTCCAGCATCTGGCGCAGGACGCCTTCGAGGATCTTCATGCTCTTGCTGGCCTCGCCCTGCGGGACCGTAATAATTTTTGCGTCGCGGCACTGGTCGGCCACACGCTGTGCGTACTCGGCGGGAACGCCTGCGTCCGTCACCACCGCCACCCGGCGGTCGAGGCGGGCAAACTGGTACAGATTTTCCAGTGCGCCGTTTTTCAGGATGATGTCATAGCTGCGCTCACCCAGATTCATGGTGAGCTTGGTTCCGATAAATCCACTCATTTTGTATACACTCCTAACAGCCGCACCGTGCGGCAGGTATGGTCCAGCTCACGCAGCAGCGCGGCGGTCTCGTCGGCGGAGGGGTCGCCCACCAGCTCGACGTAAAAATAATAATCAAAGGGGACATGGGGCAGCGGACGGCTCTTGATGGACTCCATGTCGTAGCCGAAGCGGCCGATGACCTGGATGACCTCAGCCAGCTTGCCGGGTTTGTTGTCCAGTGTGAACAGCAGCGAGAAGCGGTTGCCCGCGGTGGGCTTTTCGCGGCTGAGGACGATGAAGCGAGTGGTGTTGTCGCCGTCGGTGTTGATGCTGGGGACGAGGACTTCCAGCCCGTAGAGGGCGGCTGTCTCGGCGCTGGCGATGGCGGCTTTGGACGGGTCGCCCGACTCGGCCACGAACTTTGCAGCCATGGCCGTGTTGGGCATGGCCGTGGCGGGCAGACGGAACTGCTTTAAGAACGTCTCACTCTGGGCGATGGCCTGCTGATGGCTGTAGACGTGCCTGAGCTGGGCCAGCTGGGTGCCGGGCAGGACGAGCAGGTTCTGGGAGATGGGCAGGTCGTAGACGTCCACCACCCACAGCTCGGGGTGGTTGTAGCACAAGTCGAGGACAGCGGAGACATCGCCTGCGTGGCTGTTCTCAAACGGCACAACGCCGTGGGCGGTGTCGCCCCGGCTGACGGCATCGAACACCTCGTCCCACGTCGGGCAGCTGACGGCCTCCGCGTGGGGAAAGAGCGCCCGCAGCGCAATGTGGGCGAAAGCGCCTTCCACGCCCTGATAGGCGGCGCGGTTCCGGCCCAGCACCTCGGCTTCGTACTGCTTGGCGACGTTCATCATGTTCTGGACATGGTCTTTATAGTAAGGCCGGAGGGCAGCGTTCCGGATGCGGGCCGCAGCCTTTTCCAGCACCACCGCCTCCCGCGCGGCGTCAAAAATCGGCAGGCCGTGGGCCTGTTTGTATTGGGCGACGCTGAGCACAGCGGCCATCCGCCGCTCAAACAGGGCGGCAAGCTGCCCGTCCACCGCGTCGATCTCGGCGCGGGCTTGTTCCAGTGTGTCCATCTTTCCACATCCTTTGGGTAAAATTTCAATTCTTACAGCGATGATACCTAGTAAGTATACCATAACCCGGACAAGGAAACAACAAGCCCGGCTCTCTTTGAGGGTGGATAATATTTCAAATCCGGGGCCGTCAACGCGAAGAGATTGCAACCAAAACGCCCCCTCCGGCAATAACGGAGAGGGCGTTCTTGCTTATTTGCGCAGGTCTTCCCTGCTGCGGGGGGTGCCGAACACCCGGCCATAGGGGTTGTCGAGGTCGGCAGCCTTCAGAGATGCAGTTTTTTCGGCAGGCTTTTCAGGGATGCTGAGATGCTTTGCCTTCCCCCTGGAGAGAACACGGTACCGCATGGCTCAGCCCTCCGGGGCTGCCGTGGAGACAGCGCCTTCGGTCAGCTTCTGCCAGAATTCTTCGCCTCCGGCGAGGTTATCCGCAGTGCCGCTGTTCCACGCGCCCCGCATTCCCACATAGAACCGGGACATATACTCCTGACTGGAACCACTCCTGCTCTGGGTGGTGTCGGGGCCGTAGTCACCGAGGTCGAGTCCCGTCAGGACCGGGCAGTCGTCCCACCTGTAGACCATGTTCCACCAGTCCTCGTCGCTGTCGGCGGCGGGCAGAGTGCCGTCGAGATACCGCAGCGAGCCGGTGCTCTCCTCAAAGCCCGCCGGGTCCCAGAGCAGAAAGACAGAGCTGAGGCCGCCCTGTACGTCGGCGGCCAGCTTGGTGGTGCCGGCCATGGTCAGATAGGCGGCGCTCTCGGTCTGGGTCTCTGTGTCGGAGTAGTCGAGGGTGTAGACGTTGAGGGTCACGACCACCTTGCCGTCGCCGTTGCGGTCTTCGCCGTAGGCGACCAGTGCATCCTGCAAAGCGTTCACGGTGTCCTCGGGCAGATAGTAGGGGGCCACCACGGCCACGTTGTGATCAGGCTTGGTGACAAAGAAATATTGTCCGATGAAGTTGTAGGCCGCAAAGGCCGCGGCGATGCCGATGATGATGACCCATTTCAGGTTATAGTCCCACCAGTTGGCCCAGCGCTCCCTGCGGGTGTACTGTCTTTCCTTGCGGGGGGCAATGTCCTTCGGGTCGATGTCGCGCTCGTAACGGTAGCTTGCCATGAGGCAGTGTCCTCCAAAGTCTTAAAGCTCTGCCAGAATGGTCTGGCGGACGGCGTCGGGCAGCTGCTTCTGCTCGGCCCGGCTCATGCCTGCCGTCCGGATGGGCGGCAGCACCCGGACGTATACCGTGCCGGGGGTGGCCCGGTTGCCGTGGGCCTCGAACAGGCCCCGTGCGCCGGAGATGGCCACCGGCACCACCGGCGCGCCGGTCTTGACCGCGATGCGGAAGGCACCGGCCTTGAACTCACCGGCGCCGCCCTCTTCGCCCTTGTAGCGGGTGCCTTCCGGGAAGATGATGAAGCTCCGGCCGCTCTCCACGATGGCGGTGGCGTCGTTCAACGCGCGCACCGAGGCGCGGACATCGTCGCGCTGGACGAAAACGCAGCCCAGCAGCTTCATCCAGCGGTTGAGCAGAGGAATTTTTCCCAGCTCTTCCTTGGCGAGGATGCCGTAGGGCTCATCGAGGCCGGCCAGCAGCAGCGGGATGTCATAATAGCTGCGGTGGTTCGCCACAAAGACGCAGGGGCCATCCTTCGGGATGTTGTCCAGTCCCTCGACGCTGAGCCGGACGCCGGTGACGTTCAGGATGCCTTTGCTCCAATGGGGGATGTGCTTTTTTACCAGCCGGCGCACCGTCTCGGTGTCGCCTGCGGCCAGCGCACGCTCGGCTTTGCACAGCACACTGTAATGGACGATCATGTACCCAAACAGATAAACGAATAACGCAATGGTGCGGAAAATGCTCACAGAGCGATACCTCCTTCTGGCTCAAAAAGCCGTTTCTATTGTATCACACTCCGCCCCAAAAAGGGAGAGGAAATACTTTTTTTACATTTGGAGGGCTTTGCGGCTTGCAAAATCCACAAAATCCGGGTATATTTATAATCAGAAAGCCAGCACAATGGCGTTTCCTGCCAAAACCGTGCTGCGCAATGCAAGCCGTCTTTCGGGACAGCGAGAGAGGATATCCACACAACATGAGTCTGTTCCCTTCTGCAAACGATTTCAAGTCCGGGCCGGGCGTCGAAAAGGACGCCCCCCGCAAGACCGGCGTGGGCCGCTTCTTCGAGCTGGTGGGCCGGGATATGAGCGGGATGTTCCTTGCAAACCTGCTCACCTGTCTGGGCTTTCTGCCCGTCATCTGTCTGGTGTACATCGGCTTCCTGATGAACAGCCTGCCCGTCATGGTGCTCAGCGCCGCCGTGGGCGGCATCCTGGCCGGTCCGGTGCTGGCGGGCATGTACGACACCGTCCTGCGCGCTCTGCGCGATGAGGCCGGTTACTGGTGGACCACCTACCGCAAGGCTTTCAGGCAGAACTTCAAAGCCAGCATCCTGCCGGGCGTGCTCTACTGCGTCGTGGTCACGGTGCAGGTCTTCCTCGTGTACTTCTGCTTCAACCTGCTCTACCACGGCACCAACGTCGGCGTAGGCATGTGGGTGGCCACGGTGCTCAACCTCGTCATCTTCCACATGCTGTTCTCCTACATGTGGCCCCAGGTGGTCCTGCTGGACCAGCCTTTCGGCCAGACGCTCAAGAACAGCGTCAACTGCATGATCGCTTTCCTGCCCCACGCACTGGCCGCGTCTCTCGTGACGGTACTGTTCTGGGGCCTCGTCATCCTCTGTATGCCGCTGGGCCTGCTGCTCATGCTGGTGTTCGGCTTCTGGTTCCAGGTGGAGATCACCAGCCAGATCGTCTACGGCGACCTCGACCGGGTGTTCCGCATCGAGGAGAACATCCGCAGGCTCCACGACGCCGAGTATGAAGCCGAGATGGCCGAGGAGCGCAGCGACGACGAGGAATAAACGACACACCGACGCGAAAAGGGGATGCGTGCAATGGAACAGCGGAACAATCTGGTGCTGCAGGGCACGGAGACATTTTCCCGCGGACAGCTCGATAATGTGGCGCTGGACAACGGCAGCGTCGTGCTGGACAGCGTGGCCGGGCGGTACCTGCAATACGGCAGCTACACGACGCCCGAGTTCGCCATGCCGGCCTTCTGCAACCTGAACGTCAGCTGGAACGCCCACGCGCCCCAGAACACGATGGTGGAGGTGCGCTGCCGCGTCTACGCAGGCGGCAGCTGGACGGGCTGGATGAGCTTTGGCAAATGGGCGCCGGATTACCCCCGGGCCAGCATCAGCACCCACAGCGACGACGGCCTCATCTTCCTGATGGGCGACACCGTGACGGTGGCACTGCCCGGCGGCGGCACCGGCGTCCAGCTTCAGGTCAATCTTTCGACCAACGACGACAAAGTCACCCCGGCGCTCCGGCTGCTGGCGGCGGCGGTCCGCCCCCTTGCGTGGGATAAGCAGGGCGGCCACCCCATCAACCGCCGCCTGTACTTACCGGAATACTGCCTCTCGGCCCATGACCCCAGCTTTGGCCGGGACATGGACCTGCCGCTGGTGATGGCGGCCCTGATGAACCGCTGGGGCGAGGACATCCTGCCCGAAGAGGTGGCCTACGTCATGGAGGACAAGACCACCGGCAGCACCAGCAACGGCGCTTTCGCCGCCGCGGCAGCGGGCTGCTGCGGTTTTCCCTGCTGGCAGGCGTGGATGGACCTGCAGGACCTGCGGGAGCAGATACACGACGGCTGTTCTGTGGCCGTGCGCATCGAGCGCCGCATCCGGGGCCAGCGGGACCCCATCGGGGTCTGGATGGGTCTGCGGGGCTTCGGCCACGACGACGCGGTCCTCGCCGATTATGTCCTGCTCAACGACCCCACCGCCGACAGCGACGGGGCCGTGAACTGCACGATGGCGGTGACGGATTTTGCCCGCTACTTCACCGGGCGGGCCATCGCTCTCCGCCCCAAGCCCCGGGACACCGAGGCCAACCGCCCCCGGCGGGTCTCCTGCGACTTTGTGTACAGCACCGAGGATGACTGCTGGTATCTGGCCCAGAAGGGCCAGCGGCAGCTGCTCCCGGCCGAATTTTCCGGCT
>OHRO01000515.1_pt1 | contig 11030 bp, 7 predicted proteins | sample 1578461 | NCBI WGS metagenome assembly OHRO01 (sample SAMEA3879545, study PRJEB24766) | human gut metagenome | biome: human-associated habitat; feature: feces | place: USA | collected 1985/1987
CATCCCGAACGCGACGGAGACGCGCCACGACATCATCCAGTGCGTCGAGCTCGGCTCGGCAGAGCACATGGTCGCCTTCTGCAAGGGCATTCAGGCGGCCGCGCCCGTGGACAGCTACGTTGATCCCATCCCCTGGGCCATGCCGGGCTACGACTCGGAGGTCATCATGGCCGCCGGTGCGTTCATCCAGGGCTCGTCCATCGAGCTGTCGGCCGACGGGCCGATCCGCCCGCCCTACGCCGTGTATTTTCAGGGCGGCCTGACGTGGTATCACGCAAAGCTCGGCATTCTCATGAGCCTGCAAAAGCTCGTGGACGCCGGTCTCGTTACACTTGATCAACTGGAGGAGAAATAAAGTATGTGGTTCTGGCTTTCCCTGATTGCCCTGCTGTGCTGGTCGGGCTCGGATCTGTTTTCAAAAATCGGCTGCCGCGACGCGGACGACAAGCTCGCGCACCTGAAGATGGTCATCGCCGTCGGCGTGGTCATGGGTCTGCACGCGGCGTATGAGATCTTCATCGGCGGCGTGAGCATCTCGTGGCACGTCATCTGGACGTATCTGCCCGTGTCGCTGCTGTACATCGTGTCGATGGCGCTCGGCTACATCGGTCTGCGCTACATCGAGCTGTCCATCTCGTCGCCGATCTGCAATGCTTCCGGCGCTGTGGTGGCGGTGCTGTACCTGTGCTTCGGCGGGCTGGACGAGGATCTGACCGGCGGGATGCGCGTCATGGCGCTGGCCGCCGTGGCGCTCGTGTGTCTGGGCGTAATCGGACTGGGCGTCGTCGAGTCGCGCGAGGATGACAAGCTGCGCCGCGCGCGGCAGGCCGCCTCGAACTACCGCTACGCCAAGAGCTGGCTCGCGCTCGCGCTGCCGGTGGCCTACTGCCTGCTCGACGCCGCCGGTACGTTTGCCGACAGCCTCGTGCTGCGAAGCCTCGACCCGGACTCGGCCAACTGCGCGTATGAGCTGACGTTCCTGTTTGCGGCCGTGGTGTCGTTCGTATATGTCAAGTTCTTCCGGCACGACCGCTTCCAGCCCAAGCGCGAGGCGCCGAAATATATCGGTGCGCTCTTTGAGACGGCCGGTCAGTTCGCATACATCTACGCCATTGCGGATGAGGACCACGTCATGTACGCCGCGCCCATCATCGCGGCCTACTGCGCGGCGTCCGTGCTCTGGAGCCGCATCTTCCTGCGCGAGAAGCTCTCGTGGCGGCACTATATGATGCTGGTGCTGATCGTCGCGGGTATCGTGCTGCTCGGCATCCTTGACATCTGAACACGATTCCTGCGCATATGGCCGGAGCTTTCCCTGCCCCCGCAGCGCAGAGTTTCGGTTGCCCCTGCGGCCGCTCCACATCGGAGCGGCCGCTTTTTTGTCAATCGCGTAACGCTTGCAATTGTACGCAGGTGTCTGCTATAATGAATAAACATCTGCGTGGAGGGCGCAGTATTTTGGTGAAATCTGAAGGATCAGGAGGGGTTTTGTGGATACAGATATCAAATCCAAGCGCGGTGGCTGGGGCAGCAACTTCGGCTTCCTTATGGCCTCGATCGGCTCGGCCGTCGGCCTCGGAAACATTTGGGGGTTCCCGTATAAGATGGGCAAGAGCGGCGGTGCCGTGTTCCTGCTGTTTTACCTGGTGCTCGTCGTGCTCGTGGGCGTGACGGTCATGCTCGGTGAGCTCGCGCTCGGCCGCCGCAGCGGCAAGAGCGGTGTGAGCACCTACCGCGCGCTGTCGAAAAAGTACACCTGGCTCGGCTATGCCGGCGTGCTGTGCGGTTTTTGCATCATGTGCTTCTACTTCGTGCTCGGCGGCATCGTGCTGCGCTACGCGGTGGGCTACTTCCTCTCGCTCTTCGGCGGGAGCACGTTTGCATGGTCCGGACAGGGCACGGACTTCTTCGGCTATTTTCTCACGGATACCAAGAGCATGATCCTGTTTTTTGTGCTCTACATCCTGCTCAACATCATCGTCGTGTCCGGCGGCGTGCACGGCGGCATCGAGAAGTTCTGCAACATCGGCATGCCGGCGCTGTTTTGCCTGCTCGTGTTCATCATTGCCTACATCGCCTGCCAGCCCGGCGCTGCCGAGGGCTACAAGTTCATGTTCCGCCCCGACTTCTCCGTGTTCAGTGACCCGAACGTCGGCTTTGGCCGCGTGCTGAAAAACGCCGCCGGGCAGATGTTCTTCTCCCTGTCGATCGGTCTGGGCGTCATGATCACCTATGGCTCTTACCTTGGCAAGCAGGAGCACCTGCAGCGCAACGCCTTCATCGTCTGCGGCGCGGACACGCTCATCGCGCTCATGGCCGGCATGGCCGTCATGCCCGCCTGCTCCGCCTTCGGCGTGGAGTACGGCGCCGGCCCCGGATTGCTGTTCGCCTCGATGCAGACCGTGTTCTCCCACATGGGCAGCGTCGGCAACCTCATCGGCTTCCTGTTTTACCTGCTCGTGCTGATCGCGGCGCTCACGTCGTCGATCTCCATGCTCGAGCTGTGCACGGCCTACGCCGTGGACAAGCAGATCGAAAAGGGGCTCACGCCCAAGCGCGCCAAGCACACGTCCGAGGTCGCGGCACTCGTATTCATCGCGGGTTCGCTCGTCGCGCTCGACGGTCTGGGTGCGGGCGTTGCCGGCGGCGCCGCCGTCGAGACGCCGGCCACCCTGCTCGGCCTGAGCGTGCGCGGCTGGAACGACTGCTGGCTCGACCTGTACGACATGGTTGCCGAGGGCATCCTCATGCCGCTCGGTGCGCTCGTGATGACGATCCTCATCGGCTGGGTGCTCAAGCCCGAGGTCGTGCAGCTCGAATGCGAGCAGAGCGGCGTGAAATACCGCGCGGCGGGCTATTTCAAGGTCTGCTTCAAGTTCATCGTGCCCGTGCTGCTGGCATTCATCCTCTTCTGCCAGCTCACCGATTTCTTCGGTCTGAACATCCCCGGCCTGAGCTGAGGTGCGGGACACGAATCAAAAAACCGGATGCTGCGGCAGCATCCGGTTTTTTGTGCGCACGGATTGCGTTTTTTCTCACAAACCGCTATAATATAAGGTCAGATTCGAAGTTTTCTCCCGCAATGAGGTCTGCCTATGAAACACGACAAGAAAAAACAGCGGCTCTCGATCGGCCTGCTGACGCTCGGCGCGGCAGCGCTGGCGATCTTTGCCGCCGCTACGCTCGACGCGGGCGACGTGCGCGCCTCGCTCGCGGCGCTGATGCCGGGCTGGACGGCTGCGATCGTCGGGTGCATGCTGCTGTACTACCTGTGCGACGCGCTCAAGTACCGGCTCATCACGCGCGCATTCGGCTGCGCGCAGCCGCTCGGCGACAGCATCGACGTGTCGATGATCGGCTTTTTCTACTCGGCCGTGACGCCCGCAGCCGCCGGCGGCCAGCCGTTTCAGGTGCTGCATATGCACCGCCGCGGCATCCCGACCGGCACGGCTACGTCCGTCATCTGCACGGTCTACAGCCTGTGGAACATCGCGCTCGTGTCGCTCGGCATCGTGGGCATGTGCCTGTGCGGCGGCAAGCTCGCGGCGCAGAGCGCGGCGTGGATCCCCGTGCTGGCGCTGGGGCTGCTCGTGCACGCGGGGCTGCTGGCGCTCGTGCTGCTCTCGGCCATTTTCCCAAAGCCGATGTCCGCATTCGGCACGGCGTGCATCCGCTGGCTGTACCGGTGCCGCCCGTTCGTCCGCCGGGGCGCGGACCCCGAGGCGGCCGCCGGGAAATGGTGCGGCTTCGTGGCGGAGTATCACGACGCGTTCGCCGCCGGCATCCGGCACCGCGGCAAACTCGCCGGCGCGCTCGCGCTTGCACTGGGGCAGTGCACGGCGTACATGTCGGTCGCTTACTGCACGTACCGCGGCTTCGGTCTGCACGGCGTGCCGTTCTGGCAGGTCACGGGCACGCAGGTGCTGCTGTACATCGGGGCGAGCTGCTTCCCCATGCCGGGCGCGTCCGGCGCAAGCGAGGGCACATTCTATCTCGCCTTCTCGCCGCTCTTCGGCGACTATCTGACGACCGCCATGCTCATCTGGCGGCTGGCGTCATACTATCTCACGATCGTGCTGGGCTACATCGCCGTCGTGGCCGAGCGCGTGACGCTGCGCCACGCCGAGGAATGAACGGGCGCCCGCCGACGGAGAAACGGAAAAAGCAAAAGCGACAGTTCTCATTGAAGCGACCCCGAAAAGTTAGACAAATATTTATAGAGAAAATTGTTCAAGCAGCTGAAAGGGCTTGTTGTCTGTGAATTGCAGGCGGCAAGCCCTTCAGTTTTGCCTTGATCCTGCGGTTGTTGTAGTAATCCAGATACGCAACGAGTTCCTGCTTGAAGTGTGCCATGGACTGAAATTCTTGCAGATATAGCAGTTCACTTTTGAGCAGACCAAAGAAATTTTCTATCACTGCGTTGTCCAGACAATTTCCCTTTCGGCTCATGCTCTGCTGGATGCCTTTCTCCCGGAGCATCCGCCGATACTGTTTGTGCTGGTACTGCCAGCCCTGATCGGAATGGAGAATGAGGTTTGTTCCGTCCGGAATTTCCCCAATCCGCTCTCTCGCAGCACGAGCCTGATCTCTTCCCCTGTCATTCAGTAGTTCATCCGTCAGCCCCTGCATCCGTTTCCCTTTGTTCAGATTGGTTTGACCATGTCTGGTAACCCATATTTTCATAACATACTGCTCTCCGCATGATTACCGGAATATCTCTTGCTTTTCCAGCCTGTATTACACTGCTCTGCTTGCTCTTAGCTGAAGAACTGCATGATGGACTGGTGACTCTTCCGGTCTTCCCATTCAAAGCGCGATATCATCTGCTTCAGCTCAGGAATGTGCTTTTCATAGATTTCCCTGGGGGTAACGCCTTTATCCACACAGAGACTTGCCGCACAGCCGACGGCCACGCCGTGCTCAGCCCCGTTCGCCATCAGTTTGGTGTTGCATCCGACCACTCGCGTAACACTGATTTGTTTGCCGACCATCATTAGATTTGGCACATCCTTGGAGTAAAGACTGCGGAACGGAATCCAGTATGGCTTCATATCCCGGATGTCCCAAATCCAGGAAGTCAGACGGAAATCATAGGTTGGGTTCTCCATACAGTGGATGCAGATCGCCCCGTCCTGCTGCACGACAGCGTCCGAAAAGATCGCATGCTCGCGAATTTCGTTCTCATTTACGACATAGTCCCCTATAATTCGGCAAAACTCGCCACTGGCAAAGGTATGGTGAATCCACTCAAATTCCAGATTCGCATACTTTTTCGGTTGAGCCTTTTTGACGTTGTACATGGTTCCATAAAGGGCGCAAAGCAGATGATCGCGGATTTCCTCGCCGTCACAGAAGAGATCCAATGTCTGACCATACTCCCAGTAATGGGTACCGGGGAAGAAATCGATAATATCCACCATCGGGAAGCGGTGATACTTCAAGGAGCTCACTCCGAGGCCGGGCAGATTTGCCATCTGCTTCATCTTCTTTCTGCTCAGACGCTGTCCGGTGACATCCGGACCATACTGATTATCTTTTCCAAGCGCTGCAAGCTGTCCGTTCAGGTTGCCAAAGTCCCTGGCAACTTCCAGTGCCCATGGTACCTCCGGAAACTCCACAGGATTCGGCGCCTCATGCAAATGATAGAGAACGGTATGACCGTGGTGCACTTCATCGGGCGCGTCTGGCGCCAGACTCTCATTATAGGCGCTCTTTCCCTCACGCCCGGTACGAATCTCGGCCCCGGCCGGTCTGGCTACTGCGCCCTTGCCGGAGGCGTCGATAAAGACCTTCGCCGCGTATCGCGTCTCACATCCCGTCAGCAGGTTTCTGGCGTCGACGGCGGCAATCTTCTCCCCGTCTTTCTCAACGGCAAAGACCTTTTCGTTCAGGAGAACCGTCACATTTGGCTCTGCCTTCAGCATGGCAATGACCGCCATATCCCCGTTCTCTTCCCGTTCACACATCTGCATGACCAACTCGCCCTTATAGCCACGTGGACCAAGTCCAATCTCTACGCTGGCGTTACCGCAGAGAACCGGTCGATCCGTCAGTAACAAAACCCGGCTACCGGTCTTCGCCGCAACGAGTGCGGCCGAGCATCCGGCCATTCCTCCTCCCACCACGACGACATCATATGTTTCGCCATCAATCGGGACTTCCGAGATACCAAGCAGCTTCTTCCTCCAACTGCGGTCCACCTGCTTTCCTTCCTCCGGTGGTGCATCCTCAGGATCCGTTGAGAAATAGATGGCATCGCAGCGCCCTTCAAACCCGGTGAGGTCATGGAGACAAATTTCATTCTCGCCTTCCCTTAGCTCAACCGTCCCTGCCTTCTCCCAGATCCAGTCATTTTCTCCGCTCTCCCCAAGTGTCATCAGCTTCTGCCCGTTTACAAGCAGATCAAAACGACCTGGATGGTACTTCGGCACCCAGTCACGGACTCTTGCCCACACATAGTATCTTCCTGCCGTTGGGCATGACAGATGGGTCGTCGCATCCGCCACCGGGCGGCCAAGGCCGTGCGCCAGGAGATAGGGAGACCCCATCTCCGTTTCAAACTGTGTATCCAGCGACCAACCGCCGTAGTCTTCAAAGCTCTCAGCCTCACAGAAAATTCGATTTGCGTTGTTCTTCATGTTCTAATCCGCCCTTCATCGCATTGATAAGAGAATAACACTCTGAACGGATTATACGACAGAACCATTGAAGCCGCCATGGTTAAACAGGGCTTTCTCTGGTAATTTCGGTATACTCTGGTATAAAAACTTGCGACCTTTCTCCACCTGTGTTATATTGTACCCGATATCTGATTACATATGGAGGTGGATGAGCATGAGGCCGTACTCCAAACTTGCGCTGGTTGATGCTTTTATGCATCAGGCCCAGACTGTCCCAATCGACAGTATCACCGTGAAAAGTCTTGTTGCGGAGACGGAAATGAATCCCAAGACCTTCTATTATCACTTCAACGGGATCACGGACATGCTAAAATGGAGCTTCGAACGGGAGCTGTCAGCCCTGTTTCCCGACAGCTTAGTCAGCGCGGAGTCGGATTGGGGAAACGACATTCTGAAAATCATGTCTTATCTGGAGAAAAGGCAGTCGATTCTTTGTCAAATCGCCGACTCCAAATACTGGCCGGAAATGCGGTTCTTTTTCTGTCAGATGTATGAGCGCTACTGTGCGTTACTTCTCAAGGGAGTGATTAAAATCGTTGAGAGAACCGACAACATACCGAGCAGCATCAGCGATGAAGCGTTTCAGATCAATGTTCATTATTATGGCTTGCTGTTTTATTCCTATGCAGAACGATGGGTTCTCAGCGGCTGCTCAGTTCCAAAGGAGAAGTATTTTAAAAATTGCATTGACGTAATCGGCGAGAAGGCAATGCACGATGCCATCCGCCGTTTTCGCACACAGATATGACAACAGACGCAAATTCCGCGTGGTCAATACCCATAACCGAGAAAGCCCAGAAATACTGGGCTTTTTCCGATAGGAAAAATTAAAAGGTACGCAGCCGTTTGTATTAACGACTGCGTACCTTTTTGGTGCCGGCGGCGGGGCTCGAACCCGCACGGTGCTGCCACCGAGGGATTTTAAGTCCCTTGCGTCTGCCTGTTTCGCCACCCGCCATATCGTACCACCGGCGGCACATCCCTGTCAAGGGCAGGAAGCAAGGCGCACGGCGGCGAAAAATCGCCCCCGGCGGCGGCAGATAACCAACACGCGCCTCTTGCATCTGCACGGATATTTTGATAGAATAATAAATTATTGTATTATTATAATCGATCGTTTTGGATTTGAGGCACACAGCGCATATGAAATACCGTAACTGGAAAATTCCATATACCGCGCCGCAGCCGCCGGAGGCGCTGCTGCGCGCGGGCTATTCCCCGCTGCTGGCGGTGCTGCTGGCACTGCGCGGCTATGACGACGCCGGGCAGGCGCGCGCCTTTCTCAGCGGCGGCGACCAGAGCGCGTTCGACCCCATGCTCCTGCAGGACATGGACAAGGCCGTCGCGCGCATCCGCGCTGCCATTGAGCGGCGGGAGCACGTGGCCGTGTTCGGCGACTACGACGTCGACGGCATCACGTCGACGTGCGTGCTCACGGACTATCTGCGCCGCCGCGGCGTGCCCGTGCACCCGTACATCCCCGACCGCATCGAGGAGGGCTACGGCCTGAACATGGACGCGATCACGAGCCTTCAGCGCGCCGACGACATCACGCTCATCATCACCGTCGACTGCGGCATCACCGCCATCGACGAGACGAACTACGCCCTGCAGCGCGGCATCGACCTGCTGGTCGCCACGCCGGGCCGCCTGCTCGACCTGATCGGACAGGGATACGTCTCGCTCTCCGACATCCGCTTCTTCGTGCTCGACGAAGCCGACCGGATGCTCGACATGGGTTTCATCCACGACATCAAACGGATACTTCCGCTGCTGCCCAAAGAGCGGCAGACGCTCTTCTTTTCGGCGACGATGCCCTCGGACATCGTCACGCTGGCCAATTCGATGCTCCACGACCCGGTGCACGTCACCGTCACGCCTCCGGCGTCGGTCGTCGAGACCATCAGCCAGAGCGTCCTGTTCGCTGAAAAGGCCGAGAAGCGGGAACTGCTCATCAGCCTGCTGCGCCAACGCTCCGAAGGCTCGGTGCTGGTTTTCTCGCGCACCAAGCACGGCGCGGACCGCATCGCCCGCATCCTCACCAAAGCGGGCATCGAGGGGCGCGCCATCCACGGCGACAAGTCGCAGGGGGCCCGCGAACGGGCCATGAACGATTTCCGGGCGGGCCGCTGCCGCGTACTGATCGCCACCGACATCGCCGCGCGCGGCATCGACATCAGCGAACTGCCGCTGGTCATCAATTACGACCTGCCGGAAGTGGCCGAAACCTACGTCCACCGCATCGGCCGCACCGCCCGCGCGGGCGCAGACGGCACGGCAGTGAGCTTCTGCGCACCCGAGGAGATGGAATATCTGGCCGGCATCGAAAAGCTCAACCGCCGGAAGATCCCGGTGGTGTCCGGCCACCCGTGGGACGGCGTACCCGCCCCCGTAAAAGCAGCCCCGCCGGTGCGGGGCCGCAAGCCCAAGGCCGAACAGCCTGCCCCCGAAAAGGCCGAAGCTCCCAAGGCGGAAAAAGCCGCCAAACCCGCTGCGCCCGAAAAAAAGAGTGCGGCCAGGCCCTCTGCGGCAAAAAAGCAGAAGGCTCCCAAAATCGAAGCAAAAGAGGAACGACTCATGGATGATAACAAGCGCACTCCCGGCGGACGCGACAACAGCCGCCGTAACAATAACAACCGCCCCCGCCGCGAGGGCAATGCCCCCGCACAGGGCGCAGGCCGCGGCAGCAACGCCCAGCCGAAGTTCGACCCCCACTTTGTGAGCGCCCCGGAGGCCACCCCGCTCCGTTCCGCCAAGAAGAACACTGCCACCCCCGCCGCTCCGGCCCAGACCATCCCCACCGCGATGCAGAACCGCCAGCCCGCCCAGCGCGGCGAGAACAATGGCCGCAATGGTGCAGGCCGCAGCCCCCGCAATGAGCGGAACGACCGCGGCGCCCGCCCGGCTCAGCCTGCCCAGCAGAACAGCCAGCGCAATGAGAACCGCAATGGCCGCAGCAGCAACCGCAATGAGCAGAGCGGCGCAGGCCGTGCGCCCCGCGCCCCCAAGGCAGAGCAGTCCGGCCGCAATAACCGCAGCCGCAGCAATAATGTCCCGACGAAGGACGAAGACCCGGGCCTCGTGCTCATCAGCCGCCGCCCGCCGCAGCAGAAGTTCACCAGCTTTGAGGAGTATATGAATGCCCGCGGCGGCGCGACGGCTCCCATCGAGGACCACAGCGAGGAAGTGTGATGGCAGAGGGATTCGCCCCGTGGTGCTGCCCGCTGTGCGGCGCACCGCTTGCCGGGGATAACGCACTGAAATGTTCCTCTGGCCACAGCTTCGACCGGGCCAAAGAGGGCTACTGGCATCTGCTGCCGGTGCAGAACACCCGTACCAAGGCCCCCGGCGACAGCAGGGAAATGGTCGCTGCCCGCCGCGCGTTCCTGAGCGCGGGCTACTACGGCATCTTCGGGCAGGCACTGGGAGAACTCTGCCTCGAGTACGGCCAGCCGAAAGCCGGAAAGCCGCTCCGCCTGTTGGACGCAGGCTGCGGCGAGGGCTGGTATGACCGGTGCATCGCAAAGCAGTTCGAAGAGGCGGGCCGTCCGCTGGAACTGGCCGGTTTTGACATCGCAAAGCCGGCCGTGCGTCTGGCTGCGAAGGCTCTGCCCTCGGCCCGGTACGCCGTGGCGTCCAGTTTCCATCAGCCGGTGCGCACGGGCTGGGCGGATGTGCTGCTCAACTGCTTCTCGCCCTTCGCGCAGGAGGAGTTTCTCCGCGTCCTGCGCCCCGGCGGACGGCTCATCTACGCCGTGCCGGGTGCAGAGCATCTCTTCCAGATGAAGGCCGTCCTCTACGAAAAGCCTTACAGGAACCCGGTGCAGGAAGTGGCGTATCCGGGCTTTGAAGCCATCGGAGAGCGGGAAGTCTCCGGCAGCATCACGGTGCCTGCCGGGCAGCTGGAAGCCCTCTTCGCCATGACGCCCTACTACTGGAAAACGCCCCGGGACGGCGCAGCCCGTCTCGCGGCATTGCCGGAATTGACCACCGACATCTCGTTCCGGTTCCTCGTATTTGAAAAGAAATAAACGAAAAAGGCATCTGCCGTGTGGCCAATGTCATTAAGTTAATCTAAAGACCCAGCCGTTGAGGGGTGGAAAGATGCTTTCCTCTTCTTAACGGCTGGGCGCTTTTTGGGCTGTTGCATTTAATTAACCGCACATTTTGTGCGGTCCATCTTTTTATTGCTCGGTATGGAAACGCATGATATAATGGATTTGACAGCGGTGAAAGAAACCGGCAAATCGGAAATTGTCAAACACAATGCTTCTCCCAACTGAAGGTTGAGTTTAATAATTCTACTTACGGTTCGTGTACAAGAATTGATAGAAATTGTAGAGTAAATCA
>OHRO01000517.1_pt1 | contig 11000 bp, 8 predicted proteins | sample 1578461 | NCBI WGS metagenome assembly OHRO01 (sample SAMEA3879545, study PRJEB24766) | human gut metagenome | biome: human-associated habitat; feature: feces | place: USA | collected 1985/1987
CTCTTGCATGCATATACCATATCATAACAATGGGTCTTTGAATTATATATTCTGAGTCCGACACCATACTCACCATCCGGCTGTGGAGAAGTCTCCCTCGTTGCTCTGGAAGGACATATGAACATATCTTCAATACCTATCCCGTTGAGTACCCGTCTGAAGATCCACTCTCCTTTTAACTGGCGCTGCGGCCTGCTACGATCACCATCTATAAATTTATCTTTATAATCAAATTCCCAATCACCCAGCAATGGTGCAAACCAATCATATTCCTCCGGAATAGTTTCTTCCGATCGTCCATATAAAGCTTCTATAAAGCTATCCATATCTTTATACCTTCCCTATATCTGCATCATATTAATCCTGCAATAATCGCCCTCACATCTTTTATCCCCGAAAGCAATCCTCGACCTGTTTCACAATCGTTTCATCCAGCCAGCCCTTATTCGCCATATCCCACAGGATCTCACAAGCTTTTTCGTGAGACATGCCCTGTTTATAGGGACGACTTTCGGTCAGTGCCTGATAGATATCTATACATGCCATCATGCGCTCCTGCGTGTTCAGTTCTGCGGCGGTCTTCCCGAAAGGATATCCGGTTCCGTCCAGCCGCTCATGGTGGAATGCCGCCCAGTCGCGGATCTCGTCAAAATCATCTACGCCTGACAGAATATAATAGGTATATGCCGCATGATGTTTCATCACAGCAAATTCGTCCTCCGTAAGCCTTCCCGGTTTCTCCAGGATCTCATTTCCTACCGCCACTTTTCCGATATCGTGCAAAGCGCCCGCAAGGTACATTTTCTGCACGGTTTCTTCATCAAATCCCATATAGCGGCTCAACCGTTCCGCATCCTCTGCTACACCGATGGAATGGGTGCTGGTGAATGGAGATTTGTAATCGACGATCTGTGCAAAAAAGCTTGCCAGCTCCTCGATCTGCGCAAAGCTTAGCTCCTGTTTGATGCGGGGGATTTTCTCCCACAGATTTTTCTCAAATCTATCCTCTCCCAGTGTCAGAAAATGCGGCAGGGGAATCTCTGTACTATAATCCGGAAGATTTTTCTTCTGGGGATGAGCGAGTTTTTTCTGTCGCTGACTAACTTCATAACAAAACACGGGCGGTGCATTGGCACCGCCCGCAGGGAAATGGATAAGTGGTCACTATGATGCGTACAACCGTCAGCACACAACCACAGATCATCATCGTTGCCTGCTGCATCACGCTGCGTCTTTGTGTATATCGGCAGACGGTACGGTAGATTTTTTCTCAAACCGGCAAAAATGACGTAGATTCGCGCTGGTGTTTTGTGTAAGATTTGCGTTGTTTTCTTCACAATGTTGTGGTAAACTACGGACATGAATTTATGAAAACGAGGGATGTCTATGAAGCCACTGTCCAAAATTGCCGCAGGAGTGAGCCCGTCCGCGACGCTGGCTGTCAGCGCACTGGCGAAGAAGATGAAAGCAGAAGGGAAGGACGTTATCGGCTTTGGCGCCGGCGAGCCCGATTTTGCCACACCCGACCGCATCAGCTATGCGGGTGTGCGCGCGATCTGCGACGGAAAAACGAGATATACGCCAGCAGCCGGTATGATCGAGCTGCGTCAGGCGATTTGCGACCGCGTGAAGGCGGATTACGGTCTGGAGTATGAGCCGACGCAGGCAGTCGTCGCCAGCGGTGCAAAGCACATGGTCTATATTGCGCTGGCTGCGCTGGTTGACCCGGGCGATGAGGTGATCGTGCCGTCCCCGTACTGGGTCAGCTACTATGAAATGGTGCGTCTGTTTGGCGGCGTACCGGTCGTTGTTGACGTCAGCGAGGAGCAGGGCTTCCAGCTCGCGCCGGAGCAGCTTGAGGCTGCCATCACGGACAAGACCAAGGCCATCATCCTCAACAACCCCTCGAATCCGACCGGTGCTGTCTATTCGAAAGAAGCGCTCAAGGCAGTCGCGGACGTCTGCGTCAAGCACGATCTGTACATCATCTCGGACGAGATTTACGATAAGCTCATCTATGACGGTGTTGCATTCACAAGCGTTCCGGCACTCGGCAAGGAGATCAAGGAGCACACCATCCTCATCAACGGCGTCTCCAAGACCTATGCCATGACCGGCTGGCGCATCGGCTACGCGCTGTGTGCAGCGCCGATTGCAAAGGCTATGGCCAATTATCTCAGCCACTCGACCGGCGCACCGGGCACAATGTGCCAGTGCGCGGCCATTGAGGCGCTCACCGGCCCGCAGGATGAGGTGGAGCAGATGCGGCAGGTGTTCGAGCAGCGCCGCGATCTGATCGTCAGCCGCATCAATGCAATGCCCTACGTGAGCTGCCTGAAGCCGAGCGGCGCGTTCTATGTCATGGTGAATCTCGAGAAGGCCATCGGAAAGCAGATCGACGGCCAGACCATCCACAACGGCGATGATTTTGCAAAACTCCTGCTGGAAAAGAGCCTGGTCGCGGTCGTGCCGGGCAGCGGCTTTGGCGTGCCGAATTTTGTGCGCCTGAGCTATGCGATCTCGACGGAAAACATCGTGACCGGTATGGACCGTCTGGAGGCATTTTTGAACCGGCTTCAGTAAAACTGATTTTTGAGACGCGCGGTGCTCCGCGCGTCTCTTTCCTTATGCGCGGTTGACGCAAAGGTCGCAAAATGGTATTCTGAGAGCGTGTCATAAGCGCCCGTCCTCGCTGCATATTCTGTCAGGAGGGGGGAGCGCCGTGACGAGATTGCTGTATCATCGGCTACTGGTCATACTGCTGGCCGCAATTGTGGTGTTTGGCGGCTGGTTTGCAGCTGACTGGCAGCTCCGACAGGCAGAAGCAGCCGCAAACTGGCACGAGCAAACACAGGTTCTGATCCTTGACGCCGGTCACGGCGGGGAAGACGGTGGGGCAGTGGCACCGGACGGGACGGTAGAGGCGGACATCAATCTGGAGATCGCGCTGCGTGCACGCGCCATCGCAGAGCTAACGGGTGTCAGGGTCGTCATGACGCGGGAGAGCGCGCAGATCGCATACCCGGATGACGCTGCCACGGTCGCACAGCGGAAAAAAGCTGACCAGCATCAACGCGCCGAGCTGGTGCGCGCGACGGACAATGCCGTGCTCATCAGCATCCATCAGAACTGCTATCCGGACAGAAAGCCATCCGGCGCGCAGGTGCTGTACGCGGCGAGCACCGGAAGCGACACGCTCGGGATACAAATGCATGACAATCTGGTCACGTATCTTGACCCGCAAAACCGGCGCGTTGCGGCGCCGATCTCGGAGAAGATTTATCTCATGCACGCAGTGCAGTGCCCGGCCGTTTTGGTCGAGTGCGGCTTTTTGTCTAATGCTTCGGAATGTGCAAAGCTCAAGGACGCTGATTATCAGGCGAAGCTTGCGACCGTTATCATCGCGTCTTACTTACAATACCGGCAGTCTCTGCCGCAAACAGGAATGATCACATGAAAGCAAAATCAAGTGCGAAAACCGTCTTTTATTGCTCGGAATGCGGCAACGAGACGGCAAAATGGATGGGGCAGTGCCCGGGGTGCGGCGCGTGGAACACGCTTGTGGAAGCACCGAAAGAACCCAAGACTGCGCTCGGCACGCGCGCCAAGCGCATCACGCAGCCCAAGCTGATCTCGGAACTGGATGCCGAGGAGGAACTGCGGTTTTCTACAGGCATCGGTGAATTTGACCGCGTGCTCGGCGGCGGTGCCGTGCGCGGGTCACTGGTTCTGGTCGGCGGCGCGCCCGGCATTGGCAAATCCACGCTGCTGCTGCAGCTCTGCGGCCGTATCAGCGAGCGCGAGACGATTCTCTATGTCTCCGGTGAGGAGAGCCAGCGTCAGCTGAAAATGCGCGCGCAGCGCCTCGGTGTTGACCACGGCAGCATCTATGTGCTGGCCGAAACCGACCTGAACACGGTTTTGGCCACGATCGACGATCTGCAGCCGACGGTCCTGATCGTCGACTCCATTCAGACCATGTACGACGCGGAAACGGCATCAACGCCCGGCAGCATCAGTCAGGTGCGCGAGTGCACGATGCGCATCATGCGTTCGGCCAAGGACAGCGGCTACACGGCGTTTGTGGTCGGCCACATCAACAAGGAGGGCAGCATCGCAGGACCGAAAGTGCTCGAGCACATGGTCGACTGCGTTCTGTACTTTGAGGGCGACCAGAGTACTGCATATCGCATCCTGCGTGCGGCCAAAAACAGATTCGGGTCGACAAACGAGATCGGTGTCTTTGAAATGGAGGATTTTGGTCTCCGTGAGGTGACAAATCCGTCTGAAATGTTACTATCCGGACGGCCGAGCAACACACCAGGCACGTGCGTTGTCGGCGTCATGGAGGGTTCGCGCACGGTGCTTGCAGAGGTGCAGGCGCTGATCACGCCGTCTGGCTACAGCGGCGCGCGGCGAAACGCCAATGGCATCGACTACAACCGCGCGATGCTGCTGCTGGCTGTGCTGGAAAAGCGTGCGGGATTTTCGCTGTCGAGCTGCGATGCGTATATCAACGTTGTCGGCGGCCTGCGCTTGGACGAGCCGGCAACGGATCTGGCGGTCATCCTTGCGATCGCGTCGAGCTATAAGGATCTGCCGGTTGGCAGTGATCTGGCAGCAGTTGGCGAAGTCGGTCTGTCCGGAGAGATCCGCTCGGTGAGTCATTTGAATCAGCGCCTGTCGGAGATCGCGCGGCTGGGATTCCGACGCTGCATCATTCCGGCGCATGTGCGCGACGATGTGCAGAAGCAAAACGGTTTGGAGACGATCCCGGTCAAGAACATCCGCGAGGCGCTCAGGGCTGTATTCGGCGCGTGAAGCGGTGAAGCGGATATAGAATGAGCGAGTGAGCACGCAAAACACATTCACACACACAATTGCAAATGGAGCAATCGGACTGTCAAAAACCGCCGGAAGGCCTGAAACGGGCTTTTCGGCGGTTTTCCCCTCCTCTAAATTCGGCAAAATTTTTATTTTGCCGAATTATTTGTGGATTTCGTCAATAGACACTGCCCCGCACTTCTGGTATGCTCATATCAGAAATCGAGGTGGCTGATATGGACGATACGGATGCGCCGCAGGTGCTGCGCGACTTTTTGACTTATCATGAAACGATCTGCGGTCATTCTAAGGCAACCGTCGATCAGTATTATCTCGATCTGCGGATGTTCCTGCGGTTTCTGAAGCTGGAACGTGGGCTCGTGCCGCGTGCTGCGAAGCTGGACGAGATTCCGATCCATGATATTGATGTGGCATTTCTGCGCGCTGTGACACTTACCGAGGTTTACAATTTCCTAGCCTATCTGTCGCGTGACCGCATCAAGCAGTCCAACGCACACGAACCGGAATATGGTCTGAGCGCAAACTCCCGTGCACGCAAGATCGCTGCGATCCGCAGCTTCTTCAAATACCTGACGATGAAGGCAAAACTGCTGGAGGAAAACCCCGTGCAGGATCTCGACTCCCCCAAGATCCCTAAGACGCTCCCCCACTATCTCACACTGGACGAGAGCAAACGGCTTCTGTCCGTGGTGAACGGGAAAAATAAGGAGCGAGATTATTGCATCCTGTGTATTTTTCTCAACTGCGGGCTGCGTATTTCGGAACTTGTCGGTCTGAATCTGCAAGACGATCACGGCGACAGTCTGCGCATCCTCGGCAAAGGCAGCAAGGAGCGCGTGGTCTATCTCAATGATGCCTGCCGCGAGGCGCTCGACCGCTATCTGGCGGTACGTAAAGAGATCGCGCCGCCACGCACGACGGCGATGTTCCTCTCCAACCGGCGCACGCGCATCAGCTGTGACTCCGTACAGGTCATGGTCAAGAAAAACCTGACGCGCGCGGGCCTGGACGCCAGTCAGTATTCCACGCATAAACTGCGGCACACAGCGGCAACACTCATGCTGCAAAACGGCGTTGACGTGCGCACGCTGCAGGAGGTACTCGGGCATGAACATCTGAACACAACGCAGATCTATACCCATGTGGATAACGATCAGCTGCGCACAGCGGCTGCGGCAAATCCGCTGGGAGGATTCTCGCCGGACGAGAATTTGGCAGAAAAAATCTCCGATCCCTGAGCGTGGGATCGGAGATTTTGTGTTTTATTCTGACTTGATCTTCGGCAAATAGTCGCGAACACGGTGGTGCTGCTTGTCAAAACCGAATGCACGGATCGCCATCAGCAGTGTACCGAGCGCGACCGCACCGTCCAAAACGGCGGCAAACCAAAGTGTGCAATAGCCGAGCTCCGCCAACGCCAGAAGCAGTACCTTCACTGCAGCGCCAATCACCAGATGCTCGCGGCAAATGCCCTCGACCCACCCGGCGGTCTCAATGGCTTCCGGCAGCAGGTATGGGTCTTGGCTTGTGAGCAGAACATCAGCATCAAACCGTTCCTCGCTTTCCTCCGGGATAACACAGACGTCGAGGTCAGCGCCCGAATGTTCCGGATGCGTCGTACAGCGACGGTCATAGTAAAGCAAGAGTTCCCCGTCATCCAGCTTTTCCACCTGCTGCGTAAGAAGCCGCTCTTTTTCTTCACTGCTGCATTTGCAGTGGAGATGATCCGCCTGAAGCTCCTTCGCGTTTTCGGATACGGAGTCATTGCTGGCATTGCTGAAGAGTGTGATGGTGTGCACGCCGAGCGCGCGCAGCTCCTTGAGCGCAGGCTTGACATCCGACTGCACGACTTCCTGCAGCAGGATCTTGCCGGCATACTGTTCTCCAACGGATACATAGACCACATATCCGTCCGAGAGGTCTGCATCAGGGATGTCCACCCCCTTGAGAATCATCAGTTCGCGCGTACCGACACAAACGCGCGTCGATTCAATATACACTTCCACTCCGCTCTCAGGAATATCTACCGCGTTGGAGAGATACTCGCTGCGGATCGGACCGGTATAAGCGGCGCAGATGGCGCGCGCCGTGCGGCTGCTGGAGCAGGATTCGGCATTGGCAGCCAGCTGCAGCAGCGCATCCGGCGTCAGCTGATCCGACTTTACACTGACTACCTTCGGGAGCTGATTGTCCCCCTCCCCTTCGTCGACCGCGACAGCACGCACGGCATTGAGCGCGCGCATACTGCGGCAACTGCGAAACAGCACATTGCAGCGATACGCACCGTTGACAGCGCTGTACCACACGAGCGGCACGGAAACAAGCAGCGCGCACGGCGTAGACAGGAACAGCGCGATCATTGCAGCGTGAATTGCCTGAGAAACAGTCGCTACCTTGAGCACACTCTCAAGCACGGCAACCAAAATCGCAATGCAGAGCCCTGCCGGTGCGAGATAGTCGATCCATTTCGGCGCTGGAAACTCTGCCGTAGAGTGGATCTCCCCGCCGACTGCATCTTTCAATGTCTTCTGTGCGTGCTGCGTCACGACCGCAATCAGAATCGTCACGAGCCGGTATACAAGCAGAAAAACAGCAGCATCTACCGGTTGTCCGACTGCCAGTGTGCCGATCACGCACACGATGATGAGCACTGCCGGCCGAAACACCTGCCGCGCAAGGATACACGAGAGCGCTGCAGCAAGATAGTCATAGCCACAGATGAGTACGGACAAAATCAAAAGCACATAGCGCAGCGCCATGCTGTGCAAAAGCGCACCGATCACGCACAGGACGAGCGCCGCAAATAGCCGCGCGATCAGCACAAGGCTCAGCCCCGTTTCCGGAAACAGGCGCAGCGTTTTCCAATCATAGTCCGGCCGATCCGCAGCAAAGCAGCTCGCGGACAGGCGCGTCAGAAGTTCCTGAAAATTCATGGGTATCCCCCTTGTCCAGACGGAGCGGTATGCGAAATCAGGCTTTCCCGTCGCAGCCGAGCACATCAATGATCTTATGCTTGACAAGCTGCTTGATATTCTCGCGCGCGGGGCCGAGGTACTTTCTGGGGTCAAATTCCGACGGATGCTCAGCCAGATACTTGCGCACCGTTCCGGTCATGGCCAAGCGCGCGGCCTGACGCAGCTGATCCTCCGGCACACCGATCGCACCGGGCATATTGCCGCCGAATTCATTGATCATCTGCACATATTCCTGCGGCACGGAAGACGAGCCGTGCAGCACGATCGGGAAGCCAGGCAGGCGCTCGGACACTTCCTCCAAAATGTCAAAGCGCAGCTGCGGCTTCGTTCCGGGTTTGAACTTATAAGCGCCGTGGCTCGTGCCAATGGCGATGGCCAGCGAATCGCAGCCGGTGCGTTCAACGAACTCCTGCACATCCTCCGGGCGCGTGTAGGACGAGTCCTCAGCCTTGACCTTCACATCATCTTCAATACCGGCCAGCGTGCCAAGCTCCGCTTCGACAACGACGCCATGCGCGTGTGCATATTCCACGACCTGACGCGTCAGCGCGATATTCTCTTCAAACGGTTTGGACGAGGCGTCGATCATGACGGACGAAAATCCGTCATCCACGCAGGACTTGCACAGCTCGAACGAATCGCCATGATCCAGATGCAGACAGATCGGCAGACCGGTCTCGATCACGGCAGCCTCCACAAGCTTGACCAGATACGTGCGATTGGCGTATTTGCGTGCACCGGAGGATACCTGCAGGATCACCGGAGCGTTGCACTCCTTTGCGGCCTCAGTGATACCCTGAATGATCTCCATGTTATTCACATTGAACGCACCGATGGCGTAGGCGTCGCGGCTGTCATACGCTTTTGCAAACATTTCCTGAGAAGTAACAATCGACATTGACAAGTCAACTCTCTTTCATATAATATAAGGAACAGTGATAAAATGAATGTCCCCGATAAGGGGTTCAATTCATTTTACACATGTTTCGAGATAATATCAATAGCAGAATTCAATGTTCCCTTAAAATCTATCAATTTTGTGAATTTGTGGAGGTAAGCTATGTCCGGTATATTGAAGGGTGCGTGTATCTTTGGGCAGTCCGGAGGGCCGACTGCTGTCATCAACGCCAGCGCTTACGGCGTGCTCAAGACCGCATTGGAATCGGATGCCATCACCAATGTTTACGGCGCGGCGCATGGTATCCGCGGGGTTCTGGATGACCGTCTGTATGACATCCGTCAGGAGGATCCGGATGAGCTCCGTCTGCTGCTGCACACACCGTCGTCGGAATTGGGCTCCTGCCGTTACAAGATGGCCGACCCGGAAGCGGACGATACGGATTATCGGCGCATTCTGGAGATTTTTCAGAAATACGACGTACGCTACTTCTTCTATAACGGCGGCAATGACTCCATGGATACCTGCAATAAGATCAGCCGCTATATGCAGGCGCACGATTGGGAGTGCCGCGTGATGGGCGTGCCCAAGACGATCGACAATGACCTCTTCGGCACTGACCACTGCCCTGGCTATGCCAGTGCCGCCAAGTACATAGCAACATCGTGCATGGAGGTCTCCAAGGACTGCCGCGTGTATGATAACGGTACGATCACGGTCATCGAGATCATGGGGCGTCATGCCGGTTGGCTGGCCGGCAGCGCTGCACTGGCGACATACTGCGGTTCCGGACCCGATCTGGTCTACCTGCCGGAGGTGGACTTTGATATGGAGCGATTCTTTGCCGATGTGCATCGTGTTTATGAGCAGAAGAACAGCGTGCTGATTGCTGTCTCCGAGGGCATCCACTATGCCGACGGCTCGTTCGTGTCCGAGGCGAAGGCCTCCACAACAGACGGTTTCGGCCACGCGCAGCTCGGTGGTTTGGCTGCGCGTCTGGCACAGGCACTCAAAGAGCGCGAGCATGCAAAGGTCCGCGGCATCGAACTCTCGCTGCTGCAGCGCGCCGGTGCGCATCTGGCGTCTCAGACCGATATTGATGAGGCATTTGCTGCCGGTAAAACGGCGGTTGAGGCTGCCATCGCGGGTGAAACCGGCAAAATGGTCGCCCTCATGCGTGAAATGGTCGACGGAAAATATACCTGCCGCATGGAGCTTATTCCGCTGGCCGACGTCGCAAACTACGAGAAGAAAGTGCCGGTCGAATGGATCGTCCCGGAGGGCAACAATGTCACGCAGGATTTTATTGACTATGCCCTGCCGCTCATTCAGGGCGTGCCTGAGATCCCTGTGGAAAACGGTCTTCCCCGCTATGCACGGCTGAAAAAAGTGCTTGCAAAATAAAGATCAGCAGAGCCGGTGATCATCGCCGGCTCTGTTCGTGTGTAAATCTGCTGTTCAAACAGTCCAAAGTATGCTATACTGATTTATTATATATATTTCGAACGTAACGAAGGAGTTTCCCAAATGATCACTGTTGATGACCTCTCGCTGCAGTACAGCGGCGCACCGCTGTTTTCCAAGGTAAACCTGCAGTTCACCCCTGGTAATTGCTACGGCATCATCGGCGCAAACGGCGCCGGAAAATCCACATTCCTGAAGATCCTCTCCGGTCAGCTCGAGCCGAGCTCCGGCAGCGTGCATATCGATCCCAAGGCAAGAATGTCTGTGCTCAAGCAGGATCAGACGATGTATGACGCCTATACCGTCATGGACACGGTGATCATGGGCAATCAGCGCCTGTATGACTGCGGCAAGGAAAAGGACGCCATCTACGCCAAAGACGAGATGACGGACGAGGACGGCATCCGCGCCTCCGAGCTTGAGGAGGAATTTGCGGATCTCGGCGGCTGGGAGGCGGAGTCTGACGCCTCGCGCATCCTGCAGGGACTGGGCGTCTCGCCGGAGTTTCATGAGACGATGATGTCCGACATGGATCCGCGCCTGAAGGTAAAGGTCCTGCTTGCGCAGGCGCTCTTCGGCCACCCGGACATCATCCTGCTCGACGAGCCGACGAATAACCTCGACCTTGCGAGCGTCGTCTGGCTGGAGGATTTTCTGATGGACTACGACGGCACTGTGCTCGTTGTGTCGCACGACCGTTACTTCCTTAACAACGTCTGCACGCACATCGTCGATATCGATTACGGCAAGATCAAGATGTACGTCGGCAACTATGACTTCTGGTATGAATCCAGCCAGCTCATGCAGAAGCTCGTCAA
>OHRO01000519.1_pt1 | contig 10966 bp, 7 predicted proteins | sample 1578461 | NCBI WGS metagenome assembly OHRO01 (sample SAMEA3879545, study PRJEB24766) | human gut metagenome | biome: human-associated habitat; feature: feces | place: USA | collected 1985/1987
GCGCTCGAGCAGTTTGCCGCCATCCTCGGCGGCACGCAGATGGACGCCGACACGTTTGCGACGCTGTTTTTGCGCATGCTCGCCTGCTACGACATCGGCACGATCCCCGTCGCGCTCGACCGCGTGACCGCCGGCGACCTCGACCGGATGCGCCGGCGCGGCATCCGGCATCTGATCTTGCTCGGCGCGTCGGACGACCGGCTGCCGCGCGCCGGTGAGCCGGACGGCGTGTTCTCGCCCGAGGAGCGGCGCGAGCTGCTGGAGCTGGAGCTTGACATCGGCGGCGGCACGGACGATGTGCTCTGGCGCGAATACAACCTTGTCTATCAGTGCGTGACGCTCCCGTCCGAGACGCTCACGGTGACCTACCCGCTCTTTGACGGCAATGGCACGCCCACACGCGCAGCCTTTCTCGTCACGCGCATCGGGCAGCTGTTCGGCACGCTGCCGCAGCCCGTTGACCCCGATGCGCAGCGACTGCTCGCCCCCGCACCGGCGCTGGAGCTGGCTGCGCGTACGCTGCGCGGCGCGACGGACGCCAATGCCAACGCCGCGCGCGCATGGTTCGGGCAGCACGACCCCGCCGCGCTCGCAGCGCTCACACGCGCGGCGCACACCGCCCGCGGCCGTCTCTCGCCCGAGCGCGTGCGCGCGCTCTACGGGCAGCGGCTGTATCTCTCGGCGTCGAAGGCCGAGCGCTTCAGCGCCTGCCGCTATGCCTACTTTCTGCAATACGGGCTCAAGGCCAGGCCCCGCCGCCCGGCGGCGTTCAGCCCGCCGGAGATCGGCACGTTCTTCCACTATGTCCTGCAGCACACGGCGCAGGATGCGACGGCCGCCGGCGGCTTCGCCGTCGTGACCGACGAGGAGCTCGGGCGCTTCACCGACCACTGGACGCAGCGCTACATCCACGACGAGCTCAACGATTTTCAGGAAAAATCCGCACGCTTCATTTATCTCTTCCGCCGCCTGTGCCGGCAGGTGCGGCAGGTGGTGACCGACATGGCGCACGAGCTGCGCGCGGGCGATTTCGTGCCGCTGGATTTCGAGCTCAACTTCGCCGACCCCGAGCAGATCGCGCCGATCACGCTCTCGGACGGTGCGGTGACGCTCAACATGAGCGGCGTGGCCGACCGCGTGGACGGCTGGCTGCACGACGGCAAGCTCTACCTGCGCGTGGTCGACTACAAGACCGGGCGCAAGGCGTTCTCGCTCTCGGACGTGTGGTACGGTATGGGGCTGCAGATGCTGCTGTACCTGTTCGCGCTCGAGCGCTCGGGTCCGGAGCGCTACGGCCACGAGATCGTGCCGGCGGGCGTGCTCTACGTCCCGGCGCGCGATGTGCTCATCCCGGCCGACCGCCGGCTCTCGCCGGAGGAGGCGGCAAAAGAGCGCGCCGGCGCCGTGCGCCGCTCCGGTCTGCTACTCGATGACGAAGCCGTGCTGCACGCGATGGAGCACAGCGACACGCCGCAGTACCTGCCCCTCTCGTCCCTGCGCAGGGCGGACACCCTTGCCAGCGCGGAGCAGCTCGGCCTGCTCGCGCGGCACATCGAGACGAGCTGGCGCACGAACTGCGCGACGGCAGCATCACGGCAGACCCCTATTTCCGCTCCGGGCAGGACACCGCCTGCACGCACTGCGACTATCTGAGCGTCTGCCACTTCACGCCCGGCGTAGAGGGCGACTGCCACCGCGTGCTGACAAAGCTCCCCGCCGACAAGATCTGGAGCAGCCTGAAAGGAGGCGAGATGCGTGGCTGAACTGAACTTCACACCCGAACAGCGCGCTGCAATCGACACACGCGGCAACACCGTGCTCGTGTCCGCGGCAGCGGGCAGCGGCAAGACCCGCGTGCTCACCGAGCGGCTCATGGCCTACCTCACGGACGCGGAAAACCCGGTCGACATCGACCGCTTCCTCGTCATCACCTACACGCGCGCGGCCGCGGCCGAGCTGCGCAGCCGCATCCTCGACGGGATCTATGCGCGCATTGCCTCCGACCCCGAAAACCGCAGCCTGCGGCGGCAGGTCGCGCTGTGCGCCCACGCCGAGATCGGCACGATCCACAGCTTCTGCGCAGACTTCCTGCGTGCCAACTGCGCGGCGCTTGCGCTCGCGCCGGACTTTCAGGTCGCCGACACCGAGCGCTGCATTGCCCTGCGCACAACGGCGCTGGAGCACACGCTCGAGCACGCCTACGCCCGCATGGATGCCGACGCCGGCTTTCGGCTGCTGGCCGACACGGTCGGCAACGGGCGCGACGATGCGCGTCTGGGTGAGCTGGTGCTCACGCTCTATGACAAGATGCAGTGCCACGCGCGCCCCGAGCTGTGGGCGCAGCGGCAGGTGGAGCTGCTCGCGCTCGACGGCGTGACGGGCGCCACGCCGTGGGGCCGGTCGCTGCTCGCGCGCGTGCGCGAGAGCGCGGCGCACTGGGCAGGCGTGCTCAATGCGCAGCTTGAGCTGATGGCGGCGGACGACATGGCATGGCTCAGCGCCATTTACGCCACGAGCTTTGCAGAGACGGCAGACGGACTGCGCGCCGTCGTGCGCGCCTGCGCTCAGGGCTGGGACGAGGCGATCGCGGCACTGCAGGATGTGCCGTTCCCGCGGCTCGGCCGCGCAAGCCGCCCGATCCGGACGTGCGCGACCGCGTCAAGGCGCAGCGCGACGCGGCGAAAAAGGCCATCCAGACGCTGCAAAAACAGATCAATATCCCCTCCGCGCAGGCGCTCGCCGACCTGCACGCGACCGCTCCGGCCATGCAGGCGCTGCTGGCGCTGACGCTGGACTTCGGCGCGGCCTACGCCGCCGAAAAGCGGCGGCGCAGTCTCCGACCTCGAGCACATGACGGCGCAGCTGCTCACGGACGAGGACGGCGCGCCGACCGAGCTTGCACACCAGCTCTCGGGGCGCTACACGGAGATCATGGTCGACGAATATCAGGACGTGTCGGAGGTGCAGGATCTCATCTTCCGCGCCGTGTCACGCGGCGGCAGCAACCTCTTTTTCGTCGGCGACGTCAAGCAGTCGATCTACCGCTTCCGTCTCGCCGACCCGACGATCTTCCTCGACAAATACGCGCGCTTTGCCGACTACCGCGACGCCCTGCCCGGTCAGCCGCGGCGCATCCTCCTGCGGGAGAATTTCCGCTCCCGCCGTGCGGTGCTCGCTGCCGCCAACCACGTTTTTTCCAACATCATGTCCCGCGCGCTCGGCGAGCTGGACTATGACGACGCGGCCCGCCTGCGTGCCGGAGCAAGCTACCCGGACGACGGCGAAAAGCCGGAGCTTGCCGTGCTCGAGCTGCCGGACGCGGACGACGACGCACCCACGCCGGAAAAGGCCGCGCTGGAGGCGGACTACGTTGCGCGGCGCATCCGCGCGCTCATCGACGGCGGCACGTCCGTGTGGGAAAACGGCGCCGAGCGCCCCGCGCACTACGGTGACGCGGTCATCCTGCTGCGCAGTGCCAACAGCGTCGGCCCCGTGTACCGCGCCGCACTCGAGGCGCACGGAATCCCCGTGTCGGCGGAGACGAGCGGCGGATTCTACACATCCGAGGAGGTGTCGGTGCTGCGCTCGCTGCTGGCAGTGGTGGACAATCCGCACCAGGATGTGCCGCTCATCGCGGCGCTGCGCTCGCCGCTGTTCGGCCTGACGGCGGACGATCTGGCCGCCGTGCGCACGTGCGACCGCGAGCATGATTTTTACACCGCCGTCACGCTCGCCGCAGAGACGCGCGACGACTGCCGGGACTTTCTCGACGTGCTCGCGCGCTACCGCGCGCTGTCGATCGAGCTGCCGCTGAGCGAATTTTTGTGGCACGTCGTGGACGACCGCGCCGTCATGGCGCTCACGAGCGCGATGCCGGACGGCGAGCTGCGGCGGCGCAACGTGCTGCTGCTGCTCGATCTTGCGCAGCAGTTTGAACAGACGGGTGCGCGCGGGCTGCACCGCTTCCTGCTCTGGATGCAGCGGCAGGAGACCGAGGGCGAAGAACCCGCCGCCGGCGAGAGCCGCAGCGTGCGCATCCTGAGCATCCACAAATCCAAGGGGCTGGAGTTCCCGTTCGTGTTCTTGTGCGACACGGCGCGCCTGTTCAACAAATCCGATGCGCGCACAAGCGTGCTCGTGCACCCGGCGCTCGGTCTGGGGCCGAAGTGTACGGACCTGGAGCACGGCGTGGAATACCCGACCATCGCGCGGCAGGCGATCGCGGCGCAGCTGCTGACCGAGACGCTCTCGGAGGAGATGCGCCTGCTGTACGTGGCCATGACGCGCGCAAAGGAGCGGCTCGTCATCAAGACCGTCAGCACCCTGACCGCCACGGCCACCGTGCCCCTCGCGCCGGAGCTGCTGCGCGCTGCGCAGAGCCCGCTGCACTGGCTGCTGCAGAGCGCGCTGCTCGACCGGGACGAGCGCTTCCTGCGCCGGAACTATGTCTATCTGAAGGCTGACACCGCGGCCGGAAGTACAGAGGCGGAGACCGCACCCGCGCTGCCGGAGCCGGATCCCGCCCTGCTGGCGCAGCTCGAACGCGCGCTCACGTTCCGCTATGCGCACGCGCAGGCCACCGAGCTGCCGTCGAAGGTGACGGCGACGGAGCTCAAGCGGCTGGAGGCGGAGAATACGCCGCCCGAGGACGCCGGTGCGCCGCTGCTCAAGGGCGCGCCGCGCACGCAGACCTTCCGCCGGCCGGATTTCTCGATGCGGGAGCGCAAGCTCACCGCAGCCGAGCGCGGCACGGCCACGCACCGCACGCTGCAATATCTGCACTTTGCCGACGCGCAGACGCCCGAGGGCATCGCCGCGCAGGTGCAGGCGCTCGCTGCGCGCGGACAGCTTACGGCGCGTGAAGCACAGGCGGTGAACACGGCCTCGCTCCTGCAGCTGATGCGCACACCGCTCGGCGCGGCGCTTGCGGCGGCAGAGGCTGCGGGCACGCTGCGGCGGGAGTTTCGCTTCTCGCTCCTGTGCCCGGCGGAGACGTTCTTCCCCGGCGCGGGTGAGGAGCAGGTGCTGCTGCAGGGCGTGGTGGACGCGTGGTTCGAGACACCGGACGGTCTCGTCATCGTGGACTACAAGACCGACCGCATCCACCCCGATGCCGTGCCGGAGCGCACGGCGTACTATGCCGCGCAGCTGCGCGCTTATGCCGGGGCAATGGCGCGCATCACCGGTCGCCCCGTCTGCCGGAGGACGCTGTATTTCCTGCACTGCGGCTGCAGCGCCGACGTCCCGGAGACGGATGCATAAAAAAATATAAAAACGCTTGCTTTTCTGTCATCGGCATGGTAGAATTCAGGTTGCGTCTTGTAACCATGGACCAGCCCGTGCTCAAGACAGCTTATTATGAGGTGAATGACTATGAAAGACGGTATCCATCCGAATTACCAGCCGACCACGATCCGCTGCGCCTGCGGCGCCGTGTACGAGACCCGCTCCACGAAGCAGAACATCTCCATCGAGATCTGCTCCAAGTGCCACCCCTTCTACACCGGCAAGCAGAAGCTCGTTGACACCAGCGGCCGTGTGGATAAGTTCAACAAGAAGTACGGCATCAAGTAAGATCGGATCTGCGTTCTTGCGAAATCAGCCCGCGTGCAATGCACGCGGGCTTTTTCGCGCTCTGCGGCATTTGTGACGTCATAAAACCTCGTCTCCGCCCGTACCCGCGGTCGAGCCTCCGCAGCCGGACGACCGAAAAACTCCGTAACGTCACAAAACCCCGCTGCCGAAGCAGCGGGGTTTCTGATTTGCGGGTTGCTCTGCGGGCGCTCAGACAATGCGCTTATCGCGCACCTGAGAATCGTAGTGCTTGTTCAGGAAGGGACGCAGCACATAGTAGATGAGCTTGTTCTCGAGGTTGAACATATAGATCGTGAAGGTCGCAACGAAGCCGATAAAGCCGACAAGGCCGACCTTGCCCATGATCTTTGCAGCGAGTTTCATATTCATAGTCGGTACCTGCCTTTCTTAGTACGCCGCGGAATCGTCGAAGTCGACCAGCGTCGGGTCGAGCGGCTGCTCGTTGAGCACGATGGACATATACTCGTTGACGCACTTACGCATATCGCGGCGCGGCACGGTGCGGCAGTCCTCGAGGTCGTGCTCGATGAAGATGAAGTGGAAGCCAAGGTCGCGTGCCTGCTCCTCCATCATGGCGTGCACGCCGAGCATACCCTTGCAGGCGATGTTGTCGTTCATGAGGACCATGTCGCAGTTGAAGTTCTTGGCCCACTCCCAGACGGAGTTGACGTTGTCCCAGCCGCCGACGGCCATGTGACGCATAACGCCCTTTTCGCTGAACAGCGCCAGATCCATGAGCGCCTGATCGGGGTCGGTCGTGCTGATCATGTTGTGACCCATGGTGGAGTCCATGTTCAGGACGATGTTGATGCCCCAGCAGTTCTGCGTCCAGGTCGGGAAGTCGGTGTAGTACACGGCGGACGGTCCCCACAGGAACGCACGGTGACGCGTGGTGCCGCCATACGGGACGTACTTATTCTTGTAGCACTTGCGCAGGATCTTCATGACCTTGCGGTCGTTCTTGGTGAAGTAGTCCTCCTGGCCGTTGGCGGAGGCCCAGGCATACAGACGGTACAGGGTCTCGCTGATGCCGGTCAGCGGGCAGTAGGGAGTCTTGAAGTAATCCCACTTCTCGAGCTCGAGACGGTTCTGCTCGTTCATGTGCTTGGCGCGCTTGAACAGGGCATCCCAGTCATACTCAACGCCGTATTCCTTTTCGACGAATTCGATGCAGTCGCGCAGGACCTGCGCGGAGTACGGGTGGGCGGCCGGCTCGTTGTGGATCATCGCCATGGTCGCCTGGAAGTCAGGCAGGCCGATGCGGCGGCGCTGGAACATGGAGGTCGCCTCGGAGGCGTTGCAGGGCATGTTCGTGGAGATCATGGCCTTGCCGAAGAGCGGGAAGTCGTCGTTGAGGGCAACGCCGGTCTCCGCCGCGCAGCGGGAGCAGACGTCTGCCGGCAGACCGAAGGACTCGGCTACGTCGATGTAGTACGGCTCGAGCTGCTGGTCAACATCGCAGATGATGAACTCCGGCAGCGTCTGCAGCGGGATGGGGATCAGGTCTTTGAAGCCGGTCAGGAACAGCGGCGGCATGACCTCGTCCACAGGGATGATCTTATCGCTGTCCTTGCCGCCGATGCGCAGGTCGTGAGACAGCACAAGGGCGATCTTCTTGGTCAGGCTCTGCACGATGGCGTGCATATTCATGTGCGCGATCACGAGCTCGGGGCCGCGGTAGCCCTCAAACAGGCGGTCGATGAACATGAACGTGCCGAGGTAGGAGCCCATCCAGCGGTATTCCCAGAAGCCCTTCAGGCACGGGATCGGCGCGGAGGCGACCATGGCAGCCATGGACATGACGTTTTTGAGCCATGCACGGTAGTCGACCATGGTGTCGTGCAGACCACGCCACTCACGGTACTTGGCGACGCCGGTCTTATCATAGTAGCGGCTGCGGAGACCGCCGACACCGTTCTGAGCCTGCCAGAGGGGGTCGAATCTCTGCATCTTGGAGTCAATAAATTTCGTAACAGGGCAATTCATAGTTTTCATTCCCCTCCTGTTCAAGAATTGATTTTCTTGATTTCCAGACTCTCAACGAAGGCCTGGAAACGGGTACGGAGCTGGCCGACGGAGCCGAGCGCGTATTCCTTCTCGATCGTGCAGCACGGCACGCCCATCTCCTCGGTCAGGATATGGGAGGCGAGCACCTTCTCATAGCTCCAGAACTCGCAGAACTTCATGTTCTCGTAGATCACGCCGTCGGCATGGAACTCGTCGACAAGGCGCTTGACCTCAGCATGGCGCTGGTCGATCTTCGCACCCTCCATGAAGCGGGCGCACTGGTTCCAGTGCAGGTAGTGGCGGACGATGGCGTCGAACGCGGTCTCGCCGTCGCGGATCTCGATGCGCTCGCGGCTCGGGAAGCTGCCGAAGCAGTAGCGGTCGGCCACGACCATCGCGCCGCAGCCCTCGAGGAGCTTCGTGAACTCGGGATCGTCGATCTCGGAGCCGGCGACCACGATGCGCGCACGGAACGGGAACTCCGGCTCGGGCTTGCGCTTTTTGATCTCGGCAAGCGTCTCCTTCAGGTAGGGGAGGATCAGGTCATGCGGGCAGACCTGGCTCACGAGCTGGATGACATGGAACTCATAGCCGGTAATGGGCGGGTTGGGCAGCTTGCGGAAGTTGCCGATCTCGGTGATGACGTCGCACAGCTCGTTGAACTTCTCGATGGTCGCGCGCATGGCGGCATCGGAGGTGTCCACGCCGTAGCGCTCGGCGAGCTGGTCGACGACCTTGAGCTTGAGCTGGCCCTTGTAGTAGTCATAGCTGGTCTTATCGCCCTTGAGCGGGGGATCGATCTGCGTGACGAAGAAGCGCTCGTTCTTCACGGGATTGATGAGGAAGAAATGCTCTTCCATACGCTCCATGGACGCGCAGCACTCGGCGCCGAAGAGCGCGTTGAGGTAGTTGTAGCCGCCCTCAATGGCACGCTCGAGGATGGAGCGGACATACGGGCAGACACGGCTGGTCATGTAGTAGGTCGCAACGTCGGTAGACTCGCAGCGCGGCGCGCGCAGGCGGCTCGAGAAGCAGCCCGGCAGGTTGAGCAGAACCTCGGGGATGTAATAGCAGTTGTACCCGAGGGCGATTTTCCCGTCATTGACCGCCTGCGTGACGAGTTCGTTCTGCGCATCCTGCAGGAGATTTTCGAAGAAAATCAGATGTTTCAGGTCTTTCATATTGTCCCTTCTTTCAAAATAATTCCCATTGCAGCTATGTAAAAAGACGACGGAATGCGGATGCATTCCGCTGCCTTCGACATACAAAAAAGCGGTTGCGGCACACGCTGCCGCCGGTAAAACAGGATAACCGCTCCACCCCACGGTTATTACAAAAATACTACCACGTGTTCCATCCGGTGTCAATCGCTACACGCTAATTCTTTCACAAATCCGGACAAGAGGGTGACTTCCGATACAATCTGCGTGCACCGTGCGCCGCCGCTCAGTCACGCCCCGCGGGACGCAGCACGCGCAGATACGCCTCGCTCTGGCGCACAAAGGCGGCCGCGTCAAAGTTATCGTTGCGCAGCGCCTCCTGCACGATCATCCCGTCGGACGCGAGCAGGATCAGCTGCGTCAGGTAATCGGCGGAAACAGCGTCGGTGCGCTCGGCGATCTTCTCGGCGATGAGCCGCTCGAAGGCGGCATAGCGCTCGATGAGCCTGGCGCGCAGCGCCTCGTCGCCGAGCATGGCGGCGTGGATCAGGTGCAGGCGCATTCCGGCGGAGGCGGTGTTGCGCTCGACCACGTACTTGACCAGACGGTGCACGGACGTGTCCTTGTCCTTGTTGCCCGTCCACGCGATCAGATCGTCCCACTGGCGGTCGAGATACCGGTTGGTGATGCCGAAGAGAATGTCCGTCTTGTTCTTATAATGGTAGTACAGTGTCCCCTTGGACACACCCGCCGCCGCCGCAATCTCTGCCAGCGAGATGTCGGCAAACGTCTGTGTATTGAGCAGGCCGGTCGCGGCATCGAGGATCTTTTCTTTGACATTGTCATTGCGCGGAGCGGCCATTTCGTGTCCCTCTTTTCTGCTTTTGTGTAATCATACGCATTTGATTGTACGCGATTTTGGTCGTTTTGTCTAGTATGACAAAAAAATTTCGTCAGATTTGCCGCAGACCCCGTTCTTGACTTTGCGCCGAAAAAAAGGTATATTTGACCTATTCAGTCGGTCGGCCGACCGACTTACCGTTTGGGAGGCACCTCTGTTATGCGGATCTCCGTTTTGAACCGAAAACTGCGCAAAGCCTTCGGCGGCCGCGTCACGGCGGCGCTGGAGGACAACTGCATCGTCCTGCGCGGCACGCTTGACCGCTGGGACGACGTTGTGCGCGCCGGCCAGATGGCTGCAACGAAGTATTCCACGTGCCATGTCGTCAACGACATCACGTTCACAGGCGGCAAGGATGCGCCCATGCGCGTGCCCGCGCTGCGCGACGACGCGCTCGACGGGCAGACGCCCGACGTGCTCATCATCGGCGGCGGCATCTCGGGCGTGTCGATCGCGCGCGAGCTTGCGCGCAAGCAGCTCGACATCCTGGTCGTCGACAAGGAGTGCGACCTCGCGCTCGGCGCCTCCGGGCGCAACGATGGCGAGGTGCATCCGGGCATCGACCTCGGCCGCGGCAGCATCAAGCACAAATACATCCGGCGCGGCAACGCCATGTTCGACCAGGTCTGCAGGGAGCTCGACGTGCCGTTTTCCCGCGTGGGGCAGTACGTCTGCTTCCAGCACGGCTGGCTGCGCCCCGCCGTGTGGTGCTACTGCATGTGGCGCAAATACCACGACGGCATCTCGGACACCTGCCTTGTCTCCGGCAAGGAGCTGCTCAAGCGCGAGCCGAACTTCAATGAAAAGACCAGCTTCGCCATCTCCAACCCGGATTCCGGCTGCGTCTGCCCCTACGGGCTGACGATCGCCTACGCGGAAAACGCCGTGCAAAACGGCGCGCGCATCGCGCTCAACACCGCCGTGCTGGGCATGGACGTCGCGGACGGAAAGATCACTGCCGTGCACACCAACCGCGGCACGCTGCACCCCGCGCTCGTCATCAATGCGGCCGGCGTATTCGCCGAGGAAGTGGCGCGCATGGCAGGCGACCGCTTCTTCTCCATCCACCCCCGCCGCGGCACGAACAGCATCCTCGACCGCAAGGCCGGTGCGTTCATGCACTCGATCGCGTCCGTCAAGGGCACCGACACCGTCTCCAAAACGCACTCGAAGGGCGGCGGCATCCTGCACACCGTGCACGACAACCTGCTCATCGGCCCCGACGCCGTGGAGACCTATGAAAAGGAGAACACCGCGACCCACCCCGAGAGCATCGCGCACGTGTTCGAAAAGCAGAAAATCA
>OHRO01000524.1_pt1 | contig 10890 bp, 8 predicted proteins | sample 1578461 | NCBI WGS metagenome assembly OHRO01 (sample SAMEA3879545, study PRJEB24766) | human gut metagenome | biome: human-associated habitat; feature: feces | place: USA | collected 1985/1987
GGCTCTGCCGCCCTACGAGCTGATGGAAGCCATCGGCCGCAAGCGCGGTCTGCTGGTGCGGGGCGGCGAGGTGAATACCGAGCGCTGTGCCGTGATGCTGGTGGATGAGTTCCGCGCCTGCAAGTGGGGCCGCATCTCCCTTGAGCGCCCGCCCCAGCGGGACGACATGGCCGACTTTGCCGAGGAGGACGAGGAATGAAGCGCCGGACGGATGAGGAGATCTCCGCGCCGCTCTACGCCTACGATGCCGACATCCGGGCACAGTACGGCTGTTTTGCGGGCGTAGACGAGGCAGGCCGCGGCCCGCTGTGCGGCCCGGTCTGCGTGGCCGCCTGCATCCTTGACCCCGAGGCTCCGGTCTACGGCATCAACGACTCCAAGAAGCTGAGCGAGAAAAAGCGGGAGGCTCTTTTCGACCAAATCGTTGAAAAGGCATTGGCTTACAGGATCGTCTTCGTCGGCCCCGACATCATCGACCGCGACAATATCCTGAATGCCACCATGGGCGGGATGCGTCAGGCCGTGGAGGGGCTGGACATCGTGCCGAACCTCGTCCTTGTGGACGGCAACCGCATCCCGGCCGGGCTGACCATGCCCGCACAGCCGGTGGTGAAGGGCGACGCCACCAGCGCCAGCATCGGCGCAGCGTCTATTCTGGCCAAAGTCAGCCGTGACCGCTATATGCTGGAGCTGGACAAGCAGTATCCCCAGTATCAGCTGGCAAAGCACAAGGGCTACGGCACCAAGCTCCACTACGAGCTCATTGCCCAGTACGGCATTCAGCCGTTCTACCGCCGCAGCTTCCTCAAAAAGCAGGGCTACTGGCCCGAGGGCAAGTGATGGACCGGGCCGGGACAGGCCGCAGGGGGGAAGCAGCCGCCGCGCGTTTCTACGAGAAGCAGGGTGCGGCCCTCATCACCCACAATTATCACACCCGGATGGGGGAGATAGACCTCATCCTGCGGGAACCGGACGGAACACTGGTGTTCTGCGAGGTAAAGACCCGCGCCAAAGACTCTCTGGATACCCCCGCTGCGGCGGTCAACGCCGCCAAGCAGCGCCGTATCATCGCATCCGCCGCATGGTATCTCCAAAGCACCCATCAGAGCGACGAGCCGGTGCGCTTCGACGTGGCCGAGGTCGTCCCTCTTGACAGCGGGCGCTGGATGGTACATATTATAAAGGGTGCTTTTTGCGCGAAATAGCAGGAAGTACCGGTGGGAAAAGGCAGAAAAACGGCTCTGGGCCGCTGCCGCACGACGAGGCTAAGTGATGGGCCTTTTGGCAAAAAGGAGCGATAAGGATGAAATTTTTCAGCACGAGAGACCATTCCCGCATTGTGACCGCCTCTCAGGCGATCGCACAGGGCCTGTCGGATGAGGGCGGCCTGTTCGTCCCGGAAAGCTTTCCGCAGGTGGACGTGGAGGCATTGTGCCAGCTGGATTATCCGGAGCTGGCCGCTGCCGTCGTCAGCGAATATCTGACCGACTACTCGAAAGACTTCCTCGCTGAGGCTGCTCGCACGACTTATGGTGAGGCCTTCGGCGGCAAGGCCGGTCATCTGGCCCCGGTGGAGGGCGACACCTATGCCCTTGAGCTGTGGCACGGCCCGACCTGTGCCTTCAAGGATTATGCCCTTCAGCTGATGCCGAAGCTCCTCGTGGAGGCAAAGAAGAACCTCTCCCGCACCGAAAAGACCCTCATCCTCGTGGCGACCAGCGGCGACACCGGCAAGGCCGCGCTGGACGGCTACCACGACATCCCGGGCATCGAGATCGCCGTGTTCTACCCTACGGGCGGCACCAGCGAGATCCAGCGCCTACAGATGGCCACGCAGGAGGGTGCAAATGTCGCTGTCTATGCCGTGCGCGGCAATTTCGACGACGCCCAGACCGGCGTGAAGAGGGTCTTCGGGGATAAAGCCATTGCGGCCAGACTGGCCGAGCGGAACATCCGCCTTTCCAGCGCCAATTCCATCAACTGGGGCCGCCTCGTGCCGCAGATCGTCTATTACTTCGCCGCTTATGCCCAGCTGCTCAAGGCGGGAAAGATCACCTTCGGCGACAAGGTCGATTTCTGCGTCCCCACCGGCAACTTCGGCGATATTCTGGCCGGTTATTACGCCAAGCAGATGGGCCTGCCCGTCGGCAAGCTGGTCTGCGCCTCCAACCAGAACAACGTCCTGACCGACTTCCTTTCCACCGGCACTTACACCGCAAAGCGGGAGTTCTATAAGACCACTTCGCCCAGCATGGACATCCTCGTGTCCTCGAACCTTGAGCGCCTGCTCTACCACGTCACCGGCAGCGATGCCGAAGTGGCCGGCCTGATGAAGAGCCTGAACGAGACGGGCCGCTACACCGTCCGTCCCGAGACGCTGAAGGCCATTCAGGAGAGCTTCGACTGCGGCTGGAGCAGTGAGGAACAGGTGGCAGGGGAGATCCGCGCCCGCTACGAGAAGGACGGCTACCTCTGCGACACCCATACGGCGGTGGCTTTCCATGTCGCCGCCCAGAAGAAGCGGGACGGCGTGCCGATGGTGGTGCTTTCCACCGCCTCGCCCTTCAAGTTCCCGCGCAGCGTGCTGGAAGCTCTGGGCCACACTGCCCCGGAGAATGACTTCGAGGCCATGCAGGCGCTGGAAGAGGCCACCGGCCGCACCGCTCCCGCAAGTCTCGCCGTCCTGCGGCAGAAGGCCGAGCGGTTCAGCACTGTCATCGACCCGGCTCAGATCGCGGAGGTGGCACTGAGCTGTCAGGCTTGACGAAAACCAGAACAGGAGTAAATAAACTATGGCACTTTTTGCGCTTGGCGATACCCACCTTTCCCTGGGCGGCTCCAAGCCGATGGACGTTTTCCCCGGCTGGAACGGCTATGTGGAGCGGCTGGAGGCCAACTGGCGCAAGCTCGTAAAGCCCGAGGATACCATTGTCCTCGCAGGCGACATCAGCTGGGCCATGCGCCTTACCGACACCCGCAGGGATTTCGGATTTCTGCAGCAGCTGCCCGGCCAGAAGCTCATCATGAAGGGCAATCACGACTATTGGTGGACCACCGCCAACAAGATGAACGCCTACCTGAAAGCCGAGGGCTTCGATACGCTCCACATCCTGCACAACAACTCCTACTCCGTGGAGGGCTACGCCATCTGCGGCACCCGGGGCTGGCTGTTCGATGTGGGAGAACCCCACGATGAAAAAGTGATGAACCGCGAGATCGGGCGCTTAAAAATGAGCCTGGATGCTGCGGAACCGGGGTTGGAGAAGCTGGTGTTCCTGCATTACCCGCCGGTCTACACCGGCACCAGCGCCCCCGAGATCGTGGCAACACTGAAAGCCTACGGCATCAGGACCTGCTACTACGGCCATCTGCACGGCAATGCCATCCGCTATGCGGTGCAGGGCGATGTGGACGGCATCCGCTACAAGCTTGTCAGCGCTGACGGTCTGCGGTTCTGCCCCTACCGCATCAACTGAGGCAGAGACCAGAACAGCGGAAATGACAAAAAGTCAAAATTTGGGGTGGCAATTCCATCACGACCGTGCTATAATAGGTTGTGACGCGATTGTTGCACCCAATTTGAGCGCGCGCGTCCCCGCATTTCGCAAACAGCAAGGACGCGGTGCGCGGTTGCAGGCGGCAGTTTTCCCGCTGCCCCAACGCAATAGAATATTTGAGTGGAGGATACACAAATGAATTTCATCAAGTGCGAAAAGCTCGAGAAGAGCATGGCAGAGCTGCAGTTCTCCATCGACGCTGAGGCTTTCAAGGCTGCAGTTGCCGATGTTTTCAAGAAGGAGGGCAAGAAGTACTCCGTGCCCGGCTTCCGCAAGGGCAAGGCTCCCCGTTCTCTGATCGAGAAGATGTACGGCGCTGATGTCTTTACCTATGATGCCATCAATGAGCTGTTCCCCGCTGCTTACGAGGCAGCTGTGAAGGAAGCCGGCATCGAGCCTGTTGGCCGTCCCGAGGTTTCTGTGGATGCTGCCAGCGAGACCGAGGGCGTGACCCTGACCGTCAAGGTCGCTGTGATGCCCGAAGTCAAGGTCGGCAACTACAACGGTCTGACCGTTGAGAAGACTGTCCATACTGTTACCGACGAGGCCGTCGATGCAGAGCTGAAGCGCGTGCAGGAGCGCAACGCCCGTGAGCTGACCCGCGAGGGTGCTGCTGAGAATGGCGATATCGCTGATATCGACTTCGAGGGCTTTGTGGACGGTGTCGCTTTTGAGGGTGGCAAGGCTGAGCACTACAACCTGACCCTGGGCAGCGGCTCTTTCATCCCCGGCTTCGAGGATCAGATCGTTGGCCACTCCGCCGGTGAAGAGTTCGACGTGAACGTCACCTTCCCCGAGGAGTATCAGGCTGCTGAGCTGGCTGGCAAGGCTGCTGTCTTTAAGATCAAGCTGCACGAGGTCAAGTACAAGGAGCTGCCCGCTCTGGATGACGAGCTGGCTAAGGACTGCTCCGAGTACGACACTCTGGAAGAGTTCAAGGAGTCCATCCGCAAGAACAACCAGGAGCAGCTGGACAAGCAGGATGACCTGGCTGTTGAGAATGCTCTGGTCGATCAGGTCATCGAGAGCATGGAGGCTGAGATCCCCCAGGCTATGTACGATGTCCGCATGGACGAGCTGGTCAATGACTTTGCTTTCCGCATGGAGCAGCAGGGCCTGCGCCTCGAGGACTACCTGAAGTATATGGGTCAGTCCGTCGACCAGTTCCGTGCTTCCTTCATGCCTCAGGCTGAGAAGCAGGTCAAGATCCGTCTGGCTCTGGAGGCTGTCGCAGCTGCCGAGAACATCGAGGCTTCTGAGGACGAGCTGAACGCAGAGGTTAAGCGCATCGCTGACCAGTACAAGATGGAAGAGGACAAGGTCCGTGAGCTCATCAATGTCGATGAGGTGAAGCACGACCTGGCCATCAACAAGGCAATCGACTTCATCAAGAGCCATGCTAACGTCGTGGAGAAGGCCGCTGAGGCCGAAAAGACCGAGGACGCTCAGTAATTCTGGCGCACAAGGTCACACAGGGCAGGGAGTGATCCCGGCTCTGTAAGCTAAGGTTGTTGAAATTGACCGATACGGCTACGGCCCATGTGCGCTTGCCGTATCGGTCAATTTTGCAAACACAATAATTTTCATTCAGGAGGCGAACCCTATGAGTTTTGTTCCTTACGTTGTCGAGCAGTCGGCGCACGGGGAGCGTTCCTACGATATTTTCTCCCGTCTGCTGAACGACCGCATCATTGTGCTGAGCGAGGATGTCAACGACACCTCCGCCAGCCTTGTCGTGGCACAGCTGCTGTATCTGGAAGGGCAGGACCCCGATAAGGACATCAGCCTGTATATCAACAGCCCCGGCGGCTCCATCAGCGCAGGTATGGCCATCCACGATACCATCCAGTATATCAAGTGCGATGTCTCCACCATCTGCATGGGCATGGCTGCCTCGATGGGCGCATTCCTGCTGGCCAGCGGCACCAAGGGCAAGCGGTTCGCTCTGCCCAACGCTGAGATCATGATCCACCAGCCGCTGATTGCAGGCGGTCAGGGCGGCGGTCTGTCCGGACAGGCTACCGACATCAAGATCCACGCCGACCACATCGTGCGCATCCGCGAGAAGATGAACACGCTGCTCAGCCAGTACACCGGCCAGCCGCTGGAAAAGGTGGAGCAGGATACCGAGCGCGACAACTTCCTTTCTGCGCAGGAGGCCAAGGAATACGGCCTCATTGATGAGGTCATCACCCACCGCTGAGCGGCAGAAAGCAATACACCCAGGATAAGGAAAAACGGTTATGGCTAATAACAATTCCGGCAGAGATAAAAACGAAAAGGATCTGGTCTGCAGCTTCTGCGGCAAACATCAGGACGAAGTGGAGCGGATGATCATCGGCCCCGGCGTGAACATCTGCAGCGAATGCATCGGCCTCTGCGCCGACCTGCTCTCGGACAAGCCGGATCATCCGGGCGGCAACAGCTCCCGCCCCAGCCGCGGCAGCGCCAGCCGGGCGTGTATCCAGCCCGCAGATGATCCCGCCATCAACATCAAGACCCCCGCAGAGATCAAGGAGGGTCTGGATCAGTATGTCATCGGACAGGACGAGGCCAAGCGTGTGCTGGCAGTCTCGGTCTACAACCACTATAAGCGCATCCTGAGCGGCAAGGGCGCAGACGTTGAGCTGCAGAAGTCCAACGTCCTGCTGCTGGGACCCTCCGGTGTCGGCAAGACCCTGCTGGCCCAGACGCTGGCCAAGATGCTGGGCGTTCCCTTCGCCATCGCAGACGCCACCACCCTGACGGAGGCCGGCTATGTGGGCGAGGACGTCGAGAACATCCTGCTCAAGCTCATTCAGGCCGCAGACTTCGACGTCCAGAAGGCTCAGATCGGCATCATCTATATTGATGAGATCGACAAGATCACCCGCAAGAGTGAGAATCCCTCCATCACCCGCGACGTGGGCGGTGAGGGTGTGCAGCAGGCTCTGCTGAAGATCTTGGAAGGCACCGTCAGCAATGTCCCCCCGCAGGGCGGCCGCAAGCACCCCCAGCAGGAGTTCATCCAAATCGACACCACCAACATCCTCTTCATCTGCGGCGGTGCGTTCGACGGTCTGGACAAGTATATCCTCCGCCGCACCGACAAGTCTGCACTGGGCTTCGGCAGTGCGCTGAAGGATAACTCCAGCGAAGCCGAAAAGGCCCTGCTGCGGAAGGTCGAACCCCACGACCTCGTCAAGTTCGGCCTCATCCCCGAGCTGATCGGCCGTCTGCCGGTCATCACCGTGCTGGACGACCTGGACGAGGATGCGCTGGTGCGCGTGCTGAAGGAGCCCCGCAACAGTCTGGTCAAGCAGTATAAAGAGCTGCTGTCGATGGACAATGTGGAGCTGGACATCACCGACGAGGCTCTCCATGCCATCGCCCGCAAGACCATCGAGCGCAAGACCGGCGCCCGCGGCCTGCGCAGCGTGATGGAGAACATCCTCATGCCCATCATGTACGATGTGCCGAACGACCCCACCATCATCCGCGTCACCATCGACGAGGACACCGTGGAGGGCGGCGAAGCGCACATGGAGTACGGTGCGGTGCGCAAGCGCTATAAGAGCCAGTCTTCCCTGAGCTGAGCGTCAGCGCACAGCAGGGAAGAGCAGCCCCGCTGAAAGCTTTTTGCTTTTTGGCGGGGCTTTTTTGTGCCATCCGACTTGTTTCCGAGACCAAATTGTAGTAAACTATAAAAGTCTGGAACTGCGAGGGGAATACCGGGACGGCCCACTGGCATGGGACTGCTCCGCGGATGGCGGCACCGGACATTTTGTGGGAAACAGAAAGTACGATAAAGGAGTGTGTGTTATGGCAAATTATTTTGAGATGACCCGCGACGAACTGACTGCCGAGAAGGCAGCTCTGGAAGAAAAGTACAAAAAATTTCAGGCAATGGGCCTGAAGCTGAATATGGCCCGCGGCAAGCCCGGCCCTCACCAGATGGACCTGGCAATGGGGCTGCTGCAGATGACCGACTACACCACCGACGCCGGCACCGATGCCCGCAACTACGGCGACCTTGAGGGCCTGCACGAGGCCCGTGAGCTGTTCGGCGACGTGATGGGCGTCAAGCCCGAGGAAGTCTTTGTGGGCGGCAACTCCAGCCTGCAGATCATGTACAACCTCATCTCTATGGGCTACTGCTTCGGCTTCCCCGAGTCTCCCTGCCCCTGGTCGCAGGTGGAGAAGCGCAAGTTCCTCTGCCCGGTACCCGGCTATGACCGCCACTTCGCCATCACCGAGGAGTTCGGCTTCGAGCTCATCAGCGTTCCCATGACTCCGACCGGCCCGGATATGGACGTTGTTGAAAAGCTGGTGGCTGAGGATGATACCATCAAGGGCATCTGGTGTGTGCCTCAGTATTCCAACCCCGACGGCTACACCTACAGTGACGAGACCATCGACCGGTTCGCCAAGATGAAGACCGCCGCTCCTGATTTCAAGATCTTCTGGGATGAGGCTTACATCGTCCACCACCTGACGGACGAGATCATCGAGACCCCCGTCCTGCTGAACGAGTGCAAGAAGTACGGCACTGAGGATCGCGTCTTCATGTTCACCTCTACCAGCAAGATCACCTTCCCGGGCGCAGGCGTCTCTGCGCTGGCCTGCAGCGAAGCCATGATGAAGTACATCTGCAAGCGCTTCTCGGTCATGATCATCAGCTATGATAAGATGAACCAGCTGCGTCACGTCCGCTTCCTCAAGAACAAGGAAGGCGTTCTGGCCCACATGGCAAAGCACCGCCGCCGTCTGGTACCCTGCTTTGATGCCGTCAAGACGGCCTTCAACGAGGAGTTGACTCCCTGCGGCGACATCGCCCACTGGACGAACCCCAAGGGCGGCTACTTCATCAGCCTCTATGTCATGCCCGGCTGCGCCAAGCGTGTGGCCCAGCTGTGCAAGGACTGCGGCCTGACCCTCACCGGCGCAGGCTCCGCTTACCCTTACCACAAGGACCCGGACGATGCCCATCTGCGCATCGCGCCCACTTATCCCAGCCTGGACGAAGTGGAGACTGCGTCCGACCTGCTCTGTGTCTGCGTCCGTCTGGCCGCAGTCGAGAAGCTGCTGGCTGAGAAAGCCTGATCCATCGCACAAGATCCCCGCTGTGCTGCCGCTCTGACGGCGCAGAGGGGATTTGGAAGTTGTTTTCATAGCCAGAGTGCGCCAAAAGGCAGTTCGGGCGGTGTGCAAGGGTTATGAAAACAGCTTCTTATTATATTTGGAGGTTTCCCGATTCATATGAAAACGAAAGGCAAAGCATGGCAACTTGTCCTCACTGTGCTTTTGATCGCGGCGTTCGTCTATACGGCATTCTTTGGCGTCGCAGTCAAGTACGGTGATGTGACCACAACCTACATCAAGGGCGCGAAAGACATCCGCTTTGGTGTGGACATCAAGGGCGGCGTCAACGTCACCTTCGTCCCTTCCGACGGCTATGACGCCACCGACGACCAGCTCGAGGCTGCTCAGCTGGTCATCGAGAACCGTCTGGTCGCCCTCAACGTGACCGACTATGAGCTGTATGTGGACAACAACTCCGACAGCCTCATCCTCGAGTTCCCGTGGCAGTCGGGCGAGACGGAGTTCGACCCCGAAGCCGCCATTGAGGAGATCGGCACCACCGCCTATCTGACCTTCCGCGAGGGGAGCAGCGCAGACGGAGAGCTCGTCCTCGACGGCTCGATGGTGGAGAGCGCAGCTGCCCAGTACGGCCCCGTCAACGGCAGCAGCTCCGAGTACTATGTGGCGCTCAAGTTTACCGATGAGGGTGCCAAGGCATTCGGCGACGCGACCATCCGCCTGTATCAGACCGGCGGCACCATCAGCATCTGGCTGGACGACGAGAACGTCAGCACCGCCAGCGTCAACGCCGCCATCACCGACGGCTCCGCCATCATCACCAGTTCTGCGTCGAGCCCCTTCACGCAGGAGGACGTGGTCAAGATGGCCCGCCAGATCAACTCCGGCTCTCTGCCCTTTGCGCTGACGGTGGACAGCTACTCCACCATCAGCCCGAGTCTGGGCGAGAACAGCCTGAGCGCCATGGTGCTGGCCGGCGTCATCGCCTTCGCCCTCATCATGGTTCTGATGACGGCTCTGTACCGTCTGCCCGGCTTCCTGGCCTGCATCGCTCTGGCCGGTCAGGTGGCGGCTACGCTGGCCTTCGTCTCCGGCTACTTCCCGGTGTTTGAGAGCTTCACCCTGACCCTGCCCGGCATCGCCGGCATCATCCTCGCCATCGGCATGGGTGTTGACGCCAACGTCATCACTGCCGAGCGCATCAAGGAAGAGCTGCGCAGCGGCAAGAGCCTCGACGGCGCCCTCAAGAGCGGCTTTGCCCGCGGCCTGACTCCCATCATCGACGGCAACGTGACCATCGTCATCGTCGCCATCGTGCTGATGGGTGCCTTCGGCCCGTCTGACGGCTTCTTCGCCAAGGCCCTGCACTTCGTCTTCTTCGCCTTCGGCCCCTCGACCGCAGGCACCATCTACGCCTTCGGTTACACGCTGCTCACCGGTGTGCTGCTCAACTTCGTGTTCGGCATCTTCGCTACTCGTATCATGATTCGGGGCGCTGCCTCTATCAAGGCTCTGCGTGACCCCCGCCTCTACGGTGCCGATGCTCCCGGCAAGACCCCGGCAGAGAAGAAGCAGGTCAACTTCGTCGGCCTGCGCAAGCGCTTCCTGACCTTCTCCGCCTGCCTGATGGCAGCCATCGTCCTCTGCGCTGTGGTGCTGGGCGTCCATCTGGACACCGAGTTCACCGGCGGTGCGATGATCACCCTGAGCTACGAGAACAGCTTTGAGATGTCTGTCGTCCAGAAGGCCGCCTCCGAAGCGCTGGGCAGCAACGGCCTGACCCTGCAGACCGGCGAGAACGTCGCGACAGGGGAGCAGACTCTGAAAATCTCGATGCCCGGCACCGAGACTGTCACCACCGACGAAGTGCAGACCCTGCTGGACTCCCTGAATGAGAGCTGCCCGGACAACTCCTTTGCACAGCTCTCTCTGAGCAATGTCAGCGCCGCAATGGGTACCAAGTTCCTCCAGAAGAGTCTGGTGGCCGTGGTGTTCGCACTGGTGCTCATCCTCGCCTACATCGCCTACCGCTTCAAGAAGATCGGCGGCCTCACCGGCGGCATGATGGCTGTTCTGGCCCTGCTCAATGACCTGATGGTGGTGTTCGGCACCTTCGTGCTGCTGCGCGCCCCGCTGGACGGCAATTTCATCGCCGCCATGCTCACCATCCTCGGCTACTCCATCAACGATACCGTCGTCGTTTACGACCGTATCCGTGAGAACCGCGGCCTGCTGGGCAAGAAGGCCGGCTTCC
>OHRO01000534.1_pt1 | contig 10731 bp, 12 predicted proteins | sample 1578461 | NCBI WGS metagenome assembly OHRO01 (sample SAMEA3879545, study PRJEB24766) | human gut metagenome | biome: human-associated habitat; feature: feces | place: USA | collected 1985/1987
TTGAAACGATTACTTTTTTATAAGCAAGCGCTTGCTATATGTTGTGGTATTTCATCTCTTATAATCATTACACAACATATAGCAGTTGGAACACAAAAAAACTAGGGAAAGTCTGGATTACTAATTTTTCCAGACCTTCGCCAGTTCTGTTATGGAATCGAAAATGTAAGTTGGAGAATACGTGTGAATCATTGTATCTGTTCGTTTTGCTTCTCCGGTCAGTACCAGGACTGTCTCCACACCAGCAGCGTTCCCGCATGCAATGTCAGTGTAGAGCCGGTCACCCACCACCACGGTTTCCTCTTTGGAAAACGGATTTTCCCGAAGCGCAATATCCACCATATCGGTAGAGGGTTTTCCGATATAATGGGGCACCTGTCCGGTGGCATTGGTGATCATCTGGCAGATGGAGCCGCAGTCGGGCACATAGCCAAAGGGGACCGGGCAGACCAGATCCGGGTTGGTGGCGAGGAAGGCGACCGGGCGGGTCTGCAGGATGCAGCAGGCATCAGTCAGCTTCTGATAGGTCAGTTCGCTGTCGTAGGCAGCCAGCATAAAGGAGATGTCCGGGGCATCGGGATCTGTAGTAACACGGATTCCATGCCCTTCCAGCTCCTGGATCAGGGACCGGGTTCCAAGTACATAGATGGTTTTTCCGGCCGCATTCTGCCGCAGCCAGCTGGCAGAGGCGGTGGAGGCGGTTACAAAATTCCGGGGATCGGTGGAGACACCCATCCGCCGGAATTTTTTGATGTAGTCCGCAATGCTTTTGGTGGAGTTGTTCGTAATGAACACAAACTGCCCACCGTGCTCTTTAATTTCCCGGAAGAATTCCGCAGCTCCGGGCAGCAGGGCATCGCCCAGGGCTACGGTTCCGTCAATATCAAATAAGAAGAGTTTCTTTTCGGAAAGCATAAGCTACCTCCGAATCTGATCCAGAAGCCAGGCAATATCTTCCTGGACTCCAGTCTCGTCATCTGCCACATCCGGGCTGTATTCCAGAACCAGATCAGCATTGGGCGTCAGCCTACGATAATCAGCCAGGCACTTCGGAAAATCCAGGGTTCCGTGGAAAATCCGCTGATGACTGTCGTGCACACCGTCATTGTTGTGGAGATGATATGCCACAATCTGCTCCTTTAACGCTTCCATGGTCTGCTCCAGATCCCAACCGTTAGCGTAGGCATGGCCAATGTCAATCAGCACCGGGTAATGTTCGTCCTTGCAGAGCTGAATAAACGCATTCTGGTCAAACATCATGTTTCCACGGTCCAGAACACCGGCATTCTCCACCACCACCGGAATCTGGTGCGGCCGGAACAGCTCCGCGATTTCCCTGTAGTTTTCTCTGGAGACGCGGATCATCTCTTCCCGGTGTTCCTGAGTGACAGGGATGTTATTGTGGTGGAAGACCAGGTAACGGCTCTGAAGGCGTACGCAGTAAGGCAGAGTTTTGCGGATCAGCTCCATGGAACGCGCATACTCAGGGGTGCCGGGGGCTGCGCTGTGTTCCGTCTCATAGTATGGGCCATGGAAGCTGACCGGGATTCCTTCAAACTCCGATAAGCAGTGAAGAAGTTCTTCTTCATAGCAGTCTGCATCAAACATCGGGAAGAGCTCGACACCAATCTGACCGCGAAAGGCGTGTAAGTGTGGGATGATCCGGGCAAGCTGACCCGGTTTATACACATTGGTACTGACCAAAAGATTCATGATAGTTACCTCCTGCTTTCTGATTTTCATTCTTGGCATCTGGCATGGAAAAATCCAGGGCTGCGTTCAGCCTGCGGATCTCCTCCGGATAGCCGAGGGATTTTTCACTCTGGGCATCGAACAGATGCAGTTTGCGGAAATCAATATTGATGAAGATATTTTCACCCGGGCGCGGAACGGAGTCATTGCAGATGGCGATCAGTTCGTTCTTATCGCCCTTGACATCAATGTAAACGCCGTAGCGGTTGCCGTAGTCCTCCACGTATTTCACGGTTCCGCAGATGGAATGATCGCTCGGGCGGATGCTTAACACGACGTGTTCCGGGCGGATGCCGACGCAGTATTTTCCGGACGGGCAGGCATCCGCAACCGGACGCCACATTGGCGGCAGGCTTACCACCTGGTCTCCGATGGAGAGATTGCCGTTTTCATAGTGGCAGGAGATGATGTTCATGGACGGAGAGCCAATGAAGCGGGCGCAGAAGATGCTTGCGGGCATATTGTATACATGACTCGGAGTGTCCAGCATTTCCATGTTTCCGTGGTACATGATGGCAACCCGCTGGCCTACAGTCATGGCCTCAATCTGGTCATGAGTAACATAGACCATGGTCGGATGATACATTTCGTGGATCTTGACCAGCTCTTTTCTGGCCCGCAGGCGAAGCTGTGCGTCCAGGTTGGAGAGGGGCTCATCCAGAAGAAAATAGTCGGAACGTTTTACGACGGCGCGGGCCAGGGCCACTCGCTGCCTCTGGCCGCCGGAAAGATCCTTTGGCTTGCGGTCCTCCAGGCCCTTTAACTGCAGCATTTCCAGCACTTCCTCCAGGCGGCGGTTGATTTCGGCCGGTTCCGTTTTGTGAGCCTTTAAGCCGTAGATGATGTTGTTTTTTACGGTCATATGCGGGAAGAGGGCGTAGTTCTGGAATACCATGGAGACGCCGCGGTCTCCGCAGGCAACATTGTTGACTACCTGGCCGCGCATATGCAGGGAGCCGGAGGTCACATCCTCCAGACCGGCGATCAGACGCAGGGTGGTGGATTTTCCGCAGCCGGACGGTCCCAGCAGGATCAGGCGCTCGCCTTCGCGGATTTCCATATTCAGATCATTGACAATCACATTTTTCCCATAAGCTTTTACGACATGTTCAAAAACGATATTATTCATAAGTCCTCCTGACAGATTAACCCTTTACGCCGGATGCGGCAAAGGTATTGATGATGTAGCGCTGGAAGATAAGATACAGGGCCAGCGGAATGATCATGGTGATGACAGATACGGCCATAGCGATGGTAAATTCAGTACCGCCCTCGGCGCTGATATACATCTGGAGTGCCAGAGACAGGGTGTAGTTTTCTTTGCTCTTTAAGATAAGCACTGGCCATACATACTCATTCCAAGAATTGATAAAAAAGATGATCCCAGTGGTGAGGATGGACGGGCGTACCAGGGGCAGAATGATATCACACATGATCTTGAAATTGCCGATACCTTCCATTCGTGCAGCCTCAATCAGGGCTTTCGGGATGCCACGCATAGCCTGGCGCAACAGGAAGATGCCTAAAACATCCGCAAACTGCGGCAGGGCCACGCCCCAGATGCAATCCCGCAGGCCGATTTTGGAGATCATCAGATAGTTAGGTATCATGGTCACGGTAAATGGGATGAACATGGTACTCAGCATGATGAAATAAAAAAACTGTTTTCCTTTATAATCAAAATAAACAAAAGAGTAGGCTGCAAACAGGCTGGTCACGGTCTTGAAAGTGGTAACCGATGCCGCAATGAGAAAGGTATTTAAGGTAATCTGGACAAAGGGTAGTTTTTCAAAGACATGCCGGTAATTTTCCAGTGTCGGGTGAGAGGGGATAATCTCAAAAATGGTATTAAATGCGTCCTGCAGAGTTTTGAAGGAGTTGGACAGAGCGAACACGATGGGAACCAGCATAAGTATGTCTCGGAATTATTGGGAAAAGAAACATTGGATACCAATACCTACGGACAGACAAAAGGGCGTAGCGGCAGCTATTCGGTGAATTATCAGCAGACTGGAAGGGAACTTTTAACACCGGATGAAATACGGCTTTTAGATAACCGCAAAGCGATTTTGTTTATTCGTGGGGAGCGTCCGATCATGGACGATAAATATGATTTAAAAAAGCATGTGAATTTCAGATACACAGAGGACGGTGGTGCATCGCCTTATGATTATGCGAAAACACCACTGGCTCACGACGACCTAAAGATTGACATTAACAGATTAGACGACTACGAACTGCTGTCTACCGAAGACATCCTTGGTGAATAGCAGTTTTTTGATGGATTGGAGTGATGTGTATTGAAGAAATTTCTCACAGGAGAAAAGAATAGAACAAAAAAGAATACAACTGAAAAAATGACAACCCCGATGCCGATGGGGAGAAAACAGAAAAAGTGGATGAGCCTTTACATGGCACTGGTACTGACCGTAACGGTTGGAGCAACGACCGCATTCGCAGCCGGTGATCCGTTGTCCGTTATCAATAACCTGTCTACTTTTATTTTTTCCCTGATTCGTGCAATCGGTTTGATTTTGCTTGGATTTGGTGTTGTGCAGGTTGGTCTGTCTTTAAAAAGCCATGATCCAAGCCAGAGGGCAAATGGATTTCTGACACTGGCCGGAGGAGTAATTATTACGTTCGCCAAAGAAATCCTGGATCTGATTATGGCGTAAGCCTCTTTGAAAAAGTATATCAGGAAACAGCAGGAGTGCCGGAAGGTACTCCTGCATTCAAAAGTATGTTCAGGGAGGTGAAAGTTTTTGAGCGATAACTGGATTGTACAGAATCTGAACTCTGCGTTGTCTACATGGAGTGAAAAGATGGCAGAACTGTGGACACTGCTTACTGAAAATCCGGCAACTTTTAAAGGCGGCGGCATCTGGCGGATTATGACCAATATCAATGATGCACTGACAGCCATTGCCTATGGATTACTGGTGTTGTTTTTTGCAGCCGGAATCATTAAAACGTGTGGCAGTTTTACAGATCTGAAAAAGCCGGAACATGTGCTAAAAGCATTTATCCGGTTTGCACTTGCTCAGGGAGCAATCACGTATGGAATGGAACTTATGCAGGCACTGTTTTCCATTGTGCAAGGAATCGTGACAACCGTAATGAGTGGCTCCAGTATGGCAGGAAGCGTGACGGAACTGCCAACGGAGATTGTAGATAAGATCGAGAGTGTGGGAATGCTGGAATCCATTCCATTGTGGATTGTCACACTGCTTGGCAGTCTGCTGATCACCGTATTGTCATTTGTGATGATCCTGACAGTGTATGGCAGAATGTTCAAAATCTATATGTATACGGCAATCGCCCCGATTCCGATTTCCTCGTTTGCAGGAGAACCCACGCAGTCTATTGGAAAGAACTTTATCCGTTCTTATATAGGCGTGTGTCTGGAAGGGGCAATTATTGCACTGGCGTGTATTATCTTTTCTGCTTATGCGGCAAGTCCTCCGGCAGTGGGAGATACGGAGCTGAGTGCAGTTACAATCGTGTGGAACTATGTAGGAGAACTGGTATTCAATTTATTGGTACTTGTTGGAGCAATTAAGGCATCTGACCGTATTGTCAGAGAAATGATGGGACTTGGAGGTTAAAAAATATGGATACAAAGAAAACATTAAGATATAACTGGGAATTCGGACGTGAGACAGTAGCGATACGAGTGAGCTCTTATCGGAACAATGGGAATTTATATGTAGGACTCTGCCATAAGGAAGGGAGAGACTGGGAAGATTTTGGAGATGTAACCGTCAATCTGCCTTATGAGTTTATAATGCCAAATGAGGCTTTTATAACAGGAGATTTTACCAAGGATATGCTTCATTTTATCAAGGAACATAAACTTGGAAAAGTGTTGAATGAAACAGGAAGATCAGGATATGCAACCTATCAGAAGGTAGCGTTTGACCTTGCAAGACTTGCGGAATTTGATCCGGAAGGCGTTGCGGAACACTGTAGATTTGCCGGGATAGAAGTACCGAAAGAAAAACCACAGAAAACGAAGAAACAAAACAGGGGAGAGGAACGATAATTTATGGAAGTAAAGATGAACAAAGAAATCAGGGACTATCAAGAATCCATGTTTATGGGACTGGACCTGAGACAATGTGTGTGTTCTGTTCTTGCGATTCTTACAGCAATCGGAATTTACTTTGGAATGCGTGATATTACCGGACAGGAAATAACCGGATGGCTGTGTGTGCTTGGTGCTGCTCCATTTGCTGCCTGTGGCTTTTTCAAATATCATGGTATGACAGCCGAACAGTTTTTATGGGCAGTGATCAAATCCGAATTGCTGTATCCGAAGAAACTGGTGTTTCAGTCGGAAGATATCTACTACTCCTGCATGCAGGAGACCATCTCGCTGGGAGAAAAGAATCAAAAGGATGGAGCGGAAATCATAAAAGAGCGGGAGCAAAAAGCAGAAGCAAAACAGAGAAAGAAACGCAAGGGAAGGAGTGATGCCTTTGATTAAAACCTTAAGTCAGGCACTTCGGATGGATAAGGAACGCTTCAAAGTTCCGAAATCCGTCCAACAGGCAATTCCCATCCAGCGAATCTGGCCGGATGGAATTTTTCAACAGGGAACGAAATTCTCAAAAACATATCGTTTTACAGATATCAACTATTATATTGCGAGTAAGGACAATAAGACAGAAATGTTTCTGGATTATTCTGAACTCTTAAATTCACTGGATTCCGGCATTTCTGCCCAAATTACCATCAATAACCGGAGAATCAATAAAGAAGAATTTGAAAAATCAATCCTGCTTCCAATGAAGGAAGATGGACTGGACCACTATCGGGAAGAATACAACGAAATGCTCCTGTCTAAGATTACAGGAACAAACAACAGCATCTATCAGGAACGGTATCTGACCGTCAGTGTACATAAAAGATCGATTGATGATGCAAGAACCTATTTTGCACGTATCGGAACAGACATCGTAACACATCTGGCAAAGTTATCGTCCACAGCAGAAGGACTGGACGCAGAGAGCCGGCTCCAGATTTTCAGGGACTTCTTCAAGGGAGATGTCTCACAGGCATTTCTGTTTGATCTGAAACAATTTGCCAAGAAGGGAACAAGTTTCAAGGACTGGATGTGTCCGGATTCTATGGAATTTGAACGTGACCATTTTAAAATCGGTGACAGGTACGGAAGAGTCCTGTATATGCAGGATTATGCAAGTTATGTTAAAGATGACATGATTTCAGAACTGTGTGACTTCAGCCGGAATCTGATGTTGTCGATTGATATCCTGCCAGTCCCTACGGATGAAGCGGTAAGGGAAATCCAGAACCGACTGCTTGGTGTGGAAACTAACGTGACCAACTGGCAGAGAAGGCAGAACGCTAATAATAACTTCTCGGCAATCGTACCATACGATATGGAACTTCAGAGAAAAGAAACCAAGGAAATGCTCGATGATCTGACAACCAGAGACCAGCGTATGATGTTCGGGATTTTGACAATGGTACATCTGGCAGACAGCAAAAAGCAACTGGATTCCGATACGGAACTGATTCTGTCAATCGCAAGAAAGCATCTGTGCCAGATGGCAACATTAAAGTGGCAGCAAGTGGACGGACTCAATACAGTGCTTCCTTACGGACTGCGAAAGATCAATGCGCTGCGTACACTGACAACGGAGTCTACGGCTGTTTTAATTCCGTTCCATACACAGGAAATCCTGCAGCCGGGCGGTATCTATTATGGGCAGAATGCAGTCAGCAAGAACCTTCTGGTAGCCGACCGGAAGAAACTGATGAATGGAAACAGTTTCCGGTTGGGCGTCAGTGGATCAGGAAAGAGCTTTTCGGCAAAAGAAGAGATTGTGCATCTGGCATTGAGTACCGATGACGATATCCTGATTCTTGATCCGGAGTCCGAATTCACGAAATTAGTAGAGGCTCTGGGTGGACAGGTTGTAAAGGTATCTGCAACATCAGACAATCACCTGAATGCAATGGATATGGATGCGGCCTACGGCAATGAAAAGAATCCACTGATTGAAAAATCGGAGTTTATCCTGTCTGTGTTCGAGCAGTTGGTTGGAGCAGGAAATCTGTCGGCAAAAGAGAAATCAATCCTGGACCGCTGTGCTGCAGATGTGTACCGGGATTATATCCGAAGTGGTTATACAGGGGAAGTTCCGACTCTGAAAGATATGTACCGACAGTTGATGTTACAGCCGGAAGAAGAGGCAAGAGGACTGGCATTATCATCCGAACTTTTTATTAATGGAAGCCTGAACACCTTTGCACAGCCGACTAATGTGAATAAGAAGAACAGGATCATGGATTACGATATCCGGGAACTGGGAGAACAGCTTATGCCACTGGGAATGCTGGTTACCTTAGACAGTATTTTCAACAGGGTAATTCAGAACTGGAAAGAAGGAAAAACTACATGGATATTTGCCGATGAGTTCTATCTGTTATTCCGCTATGAATACAGTGCAAATTTCTTCTACCGACTGTACAAGAGAATCAGAAAATACAATGGATTCGTGACAGGTTTAACCCAAAATGTTGAGGAACTTCTGAAATCGGACACTGCAAGACTGATGTTGGCAAACAGTGAGTTTTTGATTCTTTTGAATCAGGCAAGTACAGATAGTGAAGAACTGGCAGCTCTTTTGAATATTTCTGAGAATCAATTGTCGTATATTACCAACGTAGCAGTCGGCAGTGGTCTGATCCGATGTTCTGGGAATATCGTACCATTTGAGAATACGTTCCCAAAGAATACAGACCTTTATAAACTAATGACAACAAAACCGGGAGAATCATAATGAAGAAAAAAGAAGAAGTAACGATAACTTTTTATGCTGCAGAGTGCGGTGAGTTCCATGATTTAGGAGAATATACAAAATGCAGAACGCTGGAAGAGGCATATAAAAAGTACCAGAAATATTGTAGAACATCTGCCAATATGTGTCCGGCTATTGAGTTTTCTATTCATGATCCAGAATCAATTTATTCAGACATGGAATATCCATTACCGTTGTCATCAAAAGACAGGGGAGACTTGGAACTTGTGCCATATTACAACGAACATCCACTGGTAAATGAGGCAATCAGACAGGTGGAGCAGTTGCAGAAACAGCAGGAAAAAAAGAAACATCGGGATGTTGCCCGATGAGATAAGAGATACGGAAAGAGGGTGACCGGATGAAAGATATCAAGGAACGGGTAAGGGATAAGAATCCGAAGATTCGAAATCCGGCTGCCCGACTTCCGAAAGAACTGGTTCGCTCAGCGGTTCTGGAAGCAAAAGAAAAGCCAAGGGAACTACATGAAAAAAGCAGTGGGCAGTCAGAATCCCCAACACAGTATGGAACTGAAAAAATAGAATCCGTACAGTACAGAGCGGCGAGTGTGGCAGGAAAAAGTATAGGGAAAACCACATATCAAGGTGGAAAAAAACTTGCTGGAGTGACCTACAGGAAGATAAAGGAAAGAAAAAGCAGACAGGAAGAAGCGAAAGCTGCCGAAGAAGCAATGGAGCAGGGGGCAGAAAGCGGAAAGAAATTAATCAAGTTGAAACCGGAGCAGGCAGCACTTGCCAAGGAGAATGGTAAACGGCAGGTGAAAGCAGCACCGAGAGTGGTAAAAGTATCCGGTCTGTCTCAAGAAAAAATAAAGACACAGGCATCCATGCAGAAACAGCAGATGGAAAAAAGTCTTCAGGCGATGCAGAAAGCAAGAGCAGCCCAGATGGCAAGAAAGTCAGCACAGGCATCGGCAGAAAGTGGAAAAGCAGTCCTTCAGGTAACTGGAAAGGGTTCAAAGTTATCCGTACAGGGAATTACAGCAGCGATTCAAAAAGGGGTAGTAGCTCTTGAAAAAATGGGAAAATGGATTGCTGCCGGAGGTAGTGCATTTCTTCTGGTATTTATTCTGATTGTGGGAATCATTGCAGGAGCAGCTTTCAGCAGTAATTCGGAAAGCTCCGAATCCCTAAGTGAAGAAGTGCTTGCGTATACTTCTGTGATACAGCAGTATGCATCCCAATACGGCATTCCGGAATATGTGTCTGCGATACAGGCCATCATGATGCAGGAATCTGGAGGCAGGGGAACAGACCCGATGCAGTGTTCGGAAAGTCCATATAATACAAGATTCCCACACACTCCTGGTTCTATTACTGATCCGGATTATTCGATAGAGGTTGGAGTACAGACCTTTGCAGACTGTATCAGACAGGCAGGATGCAGCAGTCCACAGGATCTGGACAAGCTGAAACTTGCATGGCAGGGATATAACTATGGAAATGGCTACATAGGATGGGCATTGCAAAGAGGCGGTTATACAGAAGCCAATGCATTGCAGTTTTCACAGGAACAGGCAGCTTCGCATGGATGGAGCAGTTACGGAGATCCCCAATACGTTCCCCATGTGATGCGGTATTATTCCGGTGGCAGCCTGTTTGCTGGTTTGTTTGGTAATCAGCAGATTGTGTCGGTTGCAATGGGGCAGCTTGGAAACAGTGGCGGTCAGAAGTTCTGGAGCTGGTACGGATTTGACAGTCGGGTAGAATGGTGTGCCTGTTTTGTAAGCTGGTGTGCGGATCAGAGCGGTCTGATTGCAAGTGGGAATGTTCCTAAATTCTCATTGTGCAGTGATGGAGTGTCCTGGTTTCAGGGAAAGAATAAGTGGCAGAGTGGCGGAACAACTCCGACAGCTGGAATGATCATCTTTTTTGACTGGGATCATGATGGAACATCGGATCATGTAGGAATAGTAGAAAAGTGTGAAGGTGGAAGAGTTTACACGATTGAGGGAAATTCCAGTGATCAGGTACGGCAGAGAAATTATGCAGTAGATTACAGTTCTATAATGGGATATGGGGTGATAAATTGATGGTTTCTTTCATAATTTGTTAAGGATTTTATAAGGGAGTTAATGAATTCTTTGGAAAATAGTCACAAAATAGGCACAGTTGATTGATAAATTGTTATT
>OHRO01000550.1_pt1 | contig 10530 bp, 5 predicted proteins | sample 1578461 | NCBI WGS metagenome assembly OHRO01 (sample SAMEA3879545, study PRJEB24766) | human gut metagenome | biome: human-associated habitat; feature: feces | place: USA | collected 1985/1987
GGAGCTGGCGGGGGAGTACGACCTCGTCACGTGGGTGCCGCTGAGCCGCAAGCGCCTGCGCGAGCGCGGCTACGATCAGGCACGTCTGCTGGCGAGAGCGACGGCGAAGGAGCTCGGCCTTCCGCTCACGCCGACGCTGCATAAGCAGCGCAACACGCAGCCGCAGTCCGGCACGGGCGACGCTGCCAAACGCCGCGCGAACATCGCCGGTGCGTACCGCATGAAAACGGGTGCGGACGTGACCGGAAAGCGCGTCCTGCTCATGGACGACATCGTCACGACCGGCGCGACGCTCTCCGAGTGCGCGCGGGTGCTCGGCAAGGCGGGCGCGGAGCAGGTGGTCTGCGCCACGGTCGCGCGCTCCGCTGACTAAAACAGCCGCCAGACGGCTACGATCAACTATAACATCCGCAGCGCGGATGATACGGGAGTTTTGCTTTATGATGATTTTTGAACGGGACATTGCCATCGACCTCGGCACGACCAACATCCGCGTGTTCGTGCGCGGTAAGGGCATCATGCTGCGCGAGCCGTCCATCGTGGCGGTCGACAAGTACACCGGCCGCATGCTCAAGGTTGGACAGGACGCGCAGAAGATGCTCGGCCGCACACCGGCGAACATCGTGGCCATCCATCCGATCAGCGCGGGCGTCATCTCGGACTATGACATGACGGCGCTCATGCTCAAGGAACTGCTCTCGCGCGTGACGTCGTTCAGCCTCTTCAAGCCGCGCGTGCTCGTCACTGTGCCGAGCAGCGTGACCGGCGTGGAGGAGCGCAACGTCATCGACGCCGTCATCGAGGCCGGCGCGCGCAAGGTGTATCTGGTCGAGTCCGCCGTGGCGACGGCAGCCGGTGCGGGCGCCGACCTCTCCAAGCCGGACGGCCATCTGGTCATCGACATCGGCGGCGGCACGACGGAGGTCGCGGTCGTGTCTCTCGGCGGCGTGGTCGAGAGCGAGTCGATCAAGACCGCCGGTGATGCCTTTGACGAGGCGATCGTGCGCTACGTGCGCCGCAAGCACAACATCCTCATCGGCAAGCGCACGGCCGAGGAGCTCAAGATCGGCATCGCGTGCCTCGTCCCGCGCGCCGAGGTCGGCATTCAGGAGGTCAAGGGCCGCTGCCTGACGACCGGCCTGCCGAAGTCCGTGAAGATCAGCTCGGTCGAGCTCGTCGAGGCCATTGCCGAGCCCGCGCGCGACATTCTCGAGACCATCCACATGGTGCTCGAGCGCACGCCGCCGGAGCTCGTTTCGGACATCGCGCAAAACGGCATCGTCATGGCCGGCGGCGGCAGCCTGATCTACGGCTTTGACCAGCTCGTTGAGAAGGACACCGGCATCCGCACGACCGTCGTGGACGATGCGCTCTCGTGCGCGGCGTTCGGCAGCGGCAAGATGCTCATGAACCTCAACGATATGCCTGAGGGCATGGTCAACCTTGCGCGCAAGCGTCAGATGAAAGCGTGAGCCTTCCGGCCTTTCCGCGCTGGCTGCAGCTGGCGCGCCTTCCGGCCCGGATTTTGGTGTGAGTGTCCAATAAAGAGTGCACTTTCCTTAAAAATTTATACGAAAATTTGTGCAAAAAAGCAGTTAAGGTATTGAAATGCAGAAAATTGTATTGTAATATATAAATCAGTATGTTCTCCTGCTGTCGTTGCGCGTCCGCGCGCACAGACCGGCGGGAAATCGGTATCGAAAGGAATGACAAGAATGAACCAGGCACGGAAAAGAACGGGAACGAAAAAAGTGCTTTCCATGATTCTTGTACTGGTCATGCTGCTGAGCCTGCTGTCCATGGCGGCGTTCACGCTGCCGGCTGCGGCCAGCTCTGACAGCGCGGCGAGCACGCTGAATAACCGTATTGTCCATTTGGACTGCGGCCGTAAGTATTTCAGCGTCACCTATATTAAGGGAGTCATTGACTCCATGGCTGAAAACGGCTTCAACCAGTTGGAGCTGGCGTTCGGCAACGGTGGTCTGCGCTTTGTGCTTGATGATATGACTATCAAGAATGGCAGTACTACTTTGTTTGATAGTGATGCCGTCAAGGCTGCCGTCTTGGAGGGGAACAACAATTTCTATGATGATCCCAATGGTAATGCCCTTACCGAGAATGACATGAAAGCCATTATCAGCTATGCTGAGAATAAGGGTGTGGAGATCGTCCCCCTGCTGAATATGCCCGGCCATATGGACGGACTGCTGAGTAGCAGTTTGTTTTCTCAGTATAAGCTGTCTGGTTCCGAGGGTTCTTTGAATCTGAACAACGCTAATGCAGTGACTTTTGGCAAAGCGTTGTTGAAGCTGTATGTGGACTGGTTCAAGCAGAATGCCAATTTGACGTCGCATTTTAACTTTGGTGCGGATGAGTATGGTCAGGGAATTCGAAATCCCTATATCGAGTCCGATGTGGCCAAAGTTACTTATAACCAGCTCATCAATTATATGAACGACTGCGCGGATGTCATTGAAACCGAGAGCATGACTGCGCGCTGTTTCAATGACTTCGTTTGCTACAATCACCGCAGTAATTGCAACCTTTCCAAAACGGTCGAGGTCTGCTACTGGTCCAATCAGTGGAATAGCAGCGAATATAATACGCCGGATGTCATCAAAAATGCTGGCTATAAGCTCATTAATACCAACCAGAAGTGGTATTTTGTACCGAGCAAGGCAGAAGAGTACGGCAAGTCTGTGGTGGAGAGCAACCTTGCAAACTTTGACGTGACGAAGTTCCAGAATATCAAATACGGTTATAACTCCACCAGCACGACGTATACACAGATTCCCGTCGGCAGCAGCAACGTAGGAGCGATGTTCTGTGTATGGAGTGATACGCCCAGTGTGGACGTGCCTCTGAAGGATGTGCAGGACTTGATTGCGGCTATGGCGACTGCCAATTCTGCCTACTTTACCAAGAAGCCGACAGAGACGCAGAACACCTTCTCGGTCACGGCGTCTTCCGGCTCCGGAAGTGAAGCGGACACTGCTACGCTGACAGTGAACGGCACAACAACGCTGACGGCGACCACGGAGGCTACGTGGACGAGCAGTGATGAAAGCGTCGTGAAGCTCTCTGCCGCACAGACGGCCAATGCAGCGAAAGCGGCTGCTGTCTCTACTGCGATTACCGGCACGGCGGTCACCGCCACGGCGGTCGGTGCGGGCACTGCGACGATCACCGCGACCAGCACCGCGGATCCCTCAAAGACCGCTCAGATAACGCTGACGGTTGCTGCAGGTGATTCGGCTTTGCGCAACGTAACTCTGCCAATCAACTTGTGGATCACCAACACTGGTGTGGTGCCGACTGGATGGACGAACGGTAAAAACGACTTCCAGTATTCTGACACGTCCGGGAACAGACGCAGTATTTACACACTGCGAGCAAGCGTTGCTGGCGTTGCTACCGAAAATGGCATTGAACTCAGCAGTATCCTTAATCAAGACAAGAAGGGTACGGCAAAGAGCTGGGACGGCAACACCTACAATGTAGTATTTTGGAAGAACGCTTACCATGATGCGTCACATAGGCAATCTACCGATGGCTGGTCGAACGAGTCCCTGAATGGAACAGAATTTCAGTATATCCGCTACTGGAATGAAAACTGGGCGTATTCTACCGACGGTACTGATTGGGTGACGATCTCCAATGTCGGCGCTGGCGCAAATGATACCGGCAAAAATCAGGTGAATATCTGGTATCGTCAGGTGACAACAGTAACGGATGAGATCACCACACTGAATGTCGACTGGGGTCCGGCAGGTACGCCCACTACAAATACGCGTGATCAGATTCTCGATTATGCAGTTAAGTATGAGTCTGGCCAGATGACTCCCAGCACTTTCCCTAACAATGGCAAGAGCGTTGTATATGATATGGGCCAGAATAACACGTATTCTGGTACCGATACGACAGGGAAATATCGTATTGTATATGGGATTACCGGTTTGGAAACAGCGGATTATGAGCTTTATATGATCACGCTGACTCCGAATTCGGCAACACGAGTGTATAATTATTATACACAAAGCGTTAATGAATATACATATGATAAGGACAACGAGAAGGCAATTTGGGTCAAGTCTGAGGCAGACTTGCCGAGTGATATAACACCTTTTTCGAATGACGCGTTTTATGGTGACTGCGTATACGGTGGTGAGGCAACCGTTGACAAGGCAAAGATTTATGAGGGTAAATCCTTGCTCGTTACCTACTATGTCCGAGCAAAGCAGACTGAGGACTCCCTCACGGTGCATTATATCGACGCTACTGATGCAAATAATCAGACCGAGTTCTATTCCTATAACATTGCTGTAGCGGGAGGCACTGTATTCCATAACAATATTCGTTTGCCTGAAACCACGATTGACGGTGTTACATCTCTAACCAATGGCAAGGTTATTAACAAAAATAACCGTGCACAATATGTTTCGTCGGATTTGACGACGATGCCTGCCATCGGCGCTCAATATAGGTATGTTCCTAATAACTGCACGAATGTAGAACGCAGAGACGATAAGAATGTTTACCTGTATTACACATTCAATAACAAAGTAAATTATGTTGTTGACTTCGGTTTGCCGCTGGAGATTAAGTTGACCGACCTGAGCGCGAATCTTAGCACTGCGGAAATTACGAGTGTGACGTTCCGCAGCGCTCGGTATGGTACTCCTGTATACGATAGTACCAGAAAGTTGATTACCTATACGCTGAACGGCATGCTCAGCGAGCAGGAGAGCTTTACAGTTGAAGTTAAAGGCACAAAAGATGGTCAGACGAGTACCGTTGCCTATATCGTTACGATTATTCCTGCCTCGACCGTCTACTATGAGGACAACTTCGTAGCGTTTAGCGGCAATTGGCAGCGAGAGGGCGATACGACAACTAACGCCGTGCAGGATCTGGATGCGTTGACGGCTCAGAAGACATATGGTTACGACAGTCATTATGGAGCATCCAGTAAGTTCTCTCTCGGCAGCGCAATGAAGACGACGGTCAGCAGCGCCACCAACAGCAATCCTCCGACTGCGACCTTCACCTTCAAGGGCACCGGTTTTGACCTTGTTTCCATGACCAGCAAAGACACGGGTACGATTCTCGTGAACGTGAACGGCACGACTGAAAACAACGAAACGGTTACGAAGCACTGGATCGTGGATGCCTTCTACGGTTACACGAGACAGGAGCAAGGTGTTATCGAGTATACTTGGACGAAGGGTAGCGACGGAACGTGGCACAATAAGGCGGTAGTGATTAACGCTCTGCCTGAAGGTGCAACCACCGGTGGCACACCGATGAACAGTGGTGATAAGACCTACGAGCCGAACTACATTTGGACGCCCGCAGGTGAGGGTGATAATGCCCTTTACCAGATTCCGGTCATCCACTATACGGATCTCGACTATGGCACGTATACGGTTACCGTTACGCCGAAATACTCCAGCAAGCGTGACCCCTACTATCAGGCCGACGGAAATAACAACAGCTATGACTTCTACCTTGATGGTGTGCGCATCTACAATCCTGCGGGCGACAAGCTGAATAGTCAGTATGTCAAGGACGGCGAGGGCTATGCCAAGTTTACCGAAATCCGCAACATGCTGCTGAACGCCAGTGGTCTCACGGCGAACATCCAGCCCACGACCGGCATGGTCTTTGTGGACGGTGTTGGTAGCAGTGGTAAGCTCGCGGATTACACCAACTACGGCCCGAACAATGAGGTTTATCTGTCGAAGAATCAGGCCATTGCTTTCAAGATCAGCGACGTGAGCAATATCGACAGCATCCAGATCGGCGCAAAGGCCCCCAACGGCAATGCCACAATGCAGATCAAAGTTGGCACTAATGAGTTGCAGGTGCAGAATCTGACAACGGCGTCGGATATGTACTATAAGCTGAACAATGTGCAGCCTGGCCAGACGATTGTCATCACCAACGCGGGTGATAATCTACTGTCCCTGACGACGCTGAAGGTGACCTATAAGACTGAACCGAGTACGTCGAACAGCGCCGATCCCGTTGTGGATGAGGAGGTTGTGGCACAGGCACCTGTGATGCTGATGAGCATGCTCTACGGCGAGCCGCAGACCTTCGAGCCTGAGCACTTCACGGCCAAGTGGAGCCGCAACGTCCGCAAGGGCGGCACGGCGACGCTGACGGTCAAGGCGTCCGCAGACGTCGAGTCCATCACGGTCAACGGCGAAGAGATTATCGCTTATACCACCAAGACCGCGCGCAGCTTCTGGGGGCCTAAGGAAACCTATCATGTGTTCACCTACCGTGTGACGAATGCGGCGACGGCGGACTATAGCGTCTGCGCCCTGAACGGCGAGAGCGTTGCGAGCGACCCGATCACCGCGCCGCTGACGGTGCGCCCGTCCATCCGCGACTGGTGGAACGGCATCTTTAACAAATGGAAGCACTGAGAGAGGAGTGATCGAAATCATGAAGAAAACCTATGTCAGACCCGAAGTATATTTCGAGAGCTTCGAACTGAGCGCTAACATTGCAGCGGGATGTGAAGCAATATCCAACAGCGCGCAGAATATGTGTGCGATTTTTGATAAGGAATTGGGAGTTAGCGTTTTTGCTGAAGGCGTTTGTGATTACCACGCGCCGGATAGTGGGGATAAACCTTGCTATGATGTGCCGCAAGCTAATTATAATGTTTTCACTTCCTAACGCAGCCTAACACACGAAATGCCCTGCCCGATCGGGCAGGGCATTTTTTCAGAATCCCGGACGCCGCGCCTCATGCGACGTGCAGCAAAGGAGCGACCACTATGCATCTCATGAAAACCGGCGCGCGCGCGCTGCTGCTCACGCTTGCCGCAGCGCTGCTGTTCGCGTGCGCGGGCTGCGGCAAGAAAGCCGCCCAGCCCGATGAATACGGCCTCGCGGCGGAAAAATCCAAGCTTGACGGCACGGACATCGGCGACGACCTGCAGCTCGTCAGCACTGGGCGCTACGCGGGGCTGTTCGTCGAGGACGGCTCGGACAAGACGGTGTCGGACGTTTTTTGCATCCGCGTGAAAAACACCGGCAGCAGCGACGTGCAGTATGCGCACATCACCCTCGCGCGCGGCGACGAGCGCTATGAATTCGACATCAGCACGCTCCCGGCCGGACAGACGCTGCAGGCGCTCGAGCTCAGCGCGCAGACCATGCCCGAAAAGCCCGAGGAGTTGACGGCGACCGTGACGAGCTACGCCGCGTTTACCGAGCCCCTGTCCATGCACGACGACCTGTTCACCGTCACGACGAGCGACAACACCATAACCGTGACCAACAACTCCGGCAGCGACGCAGCGCAGGTCTATGTCTACTACAAAAATGCCAGCGGCGATATGCTGCTCGGCGGCATCACGTACCGCGCGGGGGTCAAGAATCTCGCGGCGGGCGAGAGCCAGAGCTGCTACACCAGCCACTTTGCGCAGGGCACGAGCAAGCTGCTCTTTGTGACCTATGCAGCGTGAGTGTTACCGCTTCGGCGGTGTGACGTTTGCGATCGAGGCGGACGCGCCCATTGAGCGCTCGGCCATGTGCGCCCCGTTTCGCGTGGCAGACGGCGCGGCGGAGCACACGATCCGGCTGCATTTTGACGACCGGCCGCCCGTGGCGCCTGAGACGGCGCAGAACCGCGGTGCGGTCTGGCGCTGGCAATCGGGCGCGGAGCGCCACCTGCTGGAGCAGTACGGCACACCGGACAAGCCGCCGCGGTTCACCTATGCCGTGACGCGCGGCGCGCACACGGAGGTCACGTTTGCCAATGCTTACCGCGCGGGCGCTTCCGTGCGCGCGGTGCTGGAGGCGGCAGGATTGTTTGACATTTTTGCCGCGCGCGGGATGCTCGTGCTGCACAGCGCGTACATCGTGGCGCGCACGGGCGTGGCCATCCTGTTTTCCGGCCCGAGCGGCATCGGCAAGAGCACGCAGGCCGCGCTCTGGGAGCGCTGCGCCGGGGCGCGGGTCGTCAACGGCGACCGCGCGCTCGTGGATGTGGCAAAAAAGACCGCGAACGGCATTTTCTATTCAGGTACGTCGGGCATATCCGAAAACGTCACAGCGCCCATCCGGGCGATCGTGCTCCTCGGCCAGAGCAGCGAAAACCGCGTGTTTGTCCCGAGCCCGCAGGCGGCGTTTGCGGGTGTGCTCAGCCAGTGCGCGTATTACGAATGGGACGCGCGCTCGGCGGAAAAAATGACCGAATGCGTGGCGCGGCTCGTCTCCGACGTGCCGGTGCTGCGCATGGACTGCTTGCCGGACGCCACGGCGGTCGAAGCCCTGCGGGGCAAATTGGGAGGTATCTGATATGGAACAGATGAGCACCGAGCCACGGCTGTCGGCTTATCTCCACGCGCGGGCCTGCGCAAAGGGCATCCCGCTTGCGGGAAACTTTGAGCTCACGGCGCGCTGCAACTTCAACTGCCGCATGTGTTACGTGCACCTCACGCCCGAGGAACAGCGGCGGCGCGGGGCGGAGCTCACCGCGGATGAGTGGCTCGCCATCGCGGAGCAGGCGCGCAGTCAGGGGATGCTGTTTTTGCTGCTGACCGGCGGAGAGCCGCTCATTCGCGCGGATTTCCGCTATCTGCTCACCGAGCTCAAGAAGATGGGGCTCATGGTGTCCATCAACAGCAACGCATCGCTTATTGACGGCGACTGGCTGGATTTCTTCCGGCATGAGCCGCCGTCGCGCATGAACATCACGCTTTACGGCGGCTGCAACGAGACGTATGAACGGCTGTGCGGCCGGCCGATGTATGACCGCGTTGTGCACAATATCCGCGCGCTCAAGGCGCTCGGCATCGGCGTGAAGCTCAACGCCTCCATGACGCCGTACAATGTCGATGATATGGACGCGATCTATGCCATAGCGACCGAGCTCGGCACACCGGTGCAGATGGCGTCGTACATGTTCCCGCCCGTGCGGCGCGACGAGCACGCGACCGGCAGCAACGATCGTTTTCCCTTTCAGGAGGCTGCCGCCTGCAGCGTGCGCTGGGACCGACTGCGGTTTTCGGACGAGATGTTCTGCCAGCGCGCCGAGGCGATGCGCGCCGGTATCCGCGCGCCGGAGAGCGAAGTGTGCGACGGGACGCCGGGGGAGAAGATGGCCTGCCGCGCGGGGCGCAGCTCGTTCTGGATCAACTGGCGCGGCGTCATGACGCCGTGCGGCATGATGGTACAGCCGGATGTCTCCGTGCCGGAGCTCGGCTTTGCGCGCGCATGGGAGGAAACCAAGGCGGCTACGGCGCGCATCCTGCTGCCGCCGGAGCTTGCCGCAAACGCAAACAAGACGCCTGTTCTGCAGGCTATGGGAGAGTAAGAATGTCTGAAAAAGTAAAGATCAAGATCGCCCGCAATGTGGTGCATCTGCCGGCCATCGCCCTGCGCGGGCTGGTGGTTTTCCCCAACAATGTGGTCCATTTTGAGGTGGGCCGCACCAAGTCCATTGCCGCCATTGAGGCCGCCATGCACGCCAACAGCGGCGTCTTTCTCGTCGCCCAGCGCGAGATGGATGAGGAAGAACCGGCCCTTCACGACCTGTATGCCTACGGTGTCATTGCCGAAATCAAGCAGGTGCTGCGCGTCTCCGACGACCTCGTGAAGGTCCTCGTCGAGGGCAAGTCCCGTGCCCGCCTGCTGGAGCTCGACGTCGGCGAAAAGTATCTGCAGGCCACGGTACGCCCCGTGGCTGTGCGCGGCATCCCTGCCGACAAGCGCAACCAGGTCGAGGCTCTCGTCCGCAGCCTGAAGGACTGCTTTGAAGAGTACCTGTCCTACAGCCCGCAAATTTCCAAGGATGTCGTCTATAACATCGTTTCCTCCGATTCGCCGCTGTATTTGAGCGAGTACATGCCCGCTAACCTCTTGTTCAAGTATGAGGATAAGCAGGTTATCCTGAACGAATCGACCCTGCTGGGCCGCCTCGAAAAGCTGCTGACCCTGCTGCGGCAGGAATGCCAGATCATGGACATTGAGCGCGACCTGGACGACAAGGTCAACGCCCGCATGGACAAGGGCCAGCGCGAATACTACCTGCGTGAGCAGATGAATGTCATCAGCGAGGAGCTCGGCGACGCTGAGGACACCCGCGCCGAGGCCGATACATACCGCGGGAAAGTCAAGGCACTGAACCTTGATGAAGAATCCACCGAAAAGCTGCTGAAAGAGTGTGACCGTCTGGCCCGTATGCAGGGCAGCAGCGCCGAGAGCGGCGTTATCCGCAGCTATCTGGATGCCTGCCTGGCCCTGCCGTGGCACACCGCCACCGAGGACGACCTTGACCAGGCCCACGCCCGCAAGGTGCTGGACCGTGAGCACTACGGCCTGCAGAAGGTCAAGGAACGCATTCTCGAGCTGCTGGCTGTGCGCAAGCTGAACCAGGACGTCAAGGGGCAGATCATCTGCCTTGTCGGCCCTCCGGGCGTCGGCAAAACGAGCATTGCGCACTCCATTGCCGAGTGCATGGACCGCAAATTTGCCCGCATGAGCCTGGGCGGCGTCCACGATGAAGCC
>OHRO01000551.1_pt1 | contig 10525 bp, 8 predicted proteins | sample 1578461 | NCBI WGS metagenome assembly OHRO01 (sample SAMEA3879545, study PRJEB24766) | human gut metagenome | biome: human-associated habitat; feature: feces | place: USA | collected 1985/1987
CTATTCTCCACCTCCCTTGCCGTGCCCCGTAGCATTGCGGGGTGTTTTGCTATGCAAAATATAGGGGAGGTGTCACGAAGTGACGGAGGGGTTAAAGAAATATCCCTAGCAGAGGAACTCTCCACTAAGACAAAACGTAGAGTGTGATGTCACGTAGAGCCGGTGAGTTGAATATCGATAACTTTCGGCGTGTTGTTATTTTACGAGCAGTACCTCTTTGATAGCCTTCTGTAAGGTAGCTTTATCCATGAATCCGGCGGCGATTTGCGGTTGATTCTTCATCGGACAAAATAGTAATGTAGGGATACTCTGTACACCGAAGGCAGCGGCAAGCTCAGGTTCTTTATCCACATCTATTTTATAGACATCGATTTTCCCGGCATATTCTCCGGCAATCTCCTCCAATATCGGAGCCAACTTTCGGCAAGGACCGCACCATGTAGCGTAAAAATCGATAATGCAAGGCTTCGAGCCCAAGTACTCCCACTTGTCGGGCGTTTTCTCATAGTTCGCCACTTTCGAGAGGAATTCCGCTTTGGTCAAGTGGCGGGGCTTGATTTTCTGTTCTTGCTTGTTTTTTCCTGCATGACTCTCGGTGGAGCTTTGGGCTTGGCACGAAAAGATGAACACCATGCAGGTGAAGGCTATTCCTATTACATGTTTTATTCTCATATCTTTATGGTTTTATAAATTGGAAATAAATGAAAATCGTGGCTGCATCATACTGACAAGAGAGCGAATATCGCCGATTCTTTTTTCCCTCTTGCCACACCTTGCGACATCACAGGCTGTATACTTCATCATAGGAAAGGGCCGGCCTGTGGGCGAGGAAGCAGAAATAGATACAGTCTATTCCACGATAGGCTACAAAGATACTCGCTTTACAGCATGAATCTGTTTCTCGGGGTGCTTTTTTCAGATTATTAGAAATTCTTATCATACAAAAATTCCGTGAAAGGCGGCATCCCTTCACGGAATCTTCGTATGGCAATCGAACGGTCTTACAGTAAAATGAACGCCAGAGGAATGAGTATGCCTGCGGCAAATTCTATACCGCCCCGTCCCCAGAAGCCTTTACGCCCTTTAAGCATGACAAGCCCCGTGAGGGTGATGACGATGAGCGACACGGCAAAAATGTCCGAGAAGATCGTCCAGTTCCGGTTCGGGTTGTAGTGCAATCGGTTGAGACTGCTCAATATAGGGCGTTTTTTCACCGACTCGTAATAAGCCTCCCCCGTCTCGGTGTTCACCGTCAGCGACGAGCCGCCTTTGATAAACACCTTCATGGTGTTCTCTTTCGGGAAATAATGTTGGGTATAGTTATTCCGCTCACCCAAGTCATCGAGCAAATCGAGCACGTACGCTTTGGAAAAGTCTGCTTTCGCTTTCGGAAAATTCCCTGCGATTCGGTATTCTTTCTGTGTGATACTGTAATCGGAGTTAAAGTCGCGTTTGTGGTTCAGCATGATGCCAGAGAAAGCATAAATGAGAATGACCCCTGCAAAAAAGAACGAAAGATCCCTATGCAGAATGTGACACCATTTTCTGAATTTCCCCGATATACGTTTTTCTTTCGACATGTTCGGTTTCTATGAGTTAATTTTTAATTTCGTAGCTGGTCGTATTGATGTGATACGACATCACGAAATAGTCTTTACCGGCTTCTTTGGCTTTGGCAAGGCGTTCTCGGAAGTTCTGTATGCGACCTTCGAATGTATTGATGTCGGCTTGTCCGTCACCGTGTTTCTCTCCGCTTTGATTTTTGTACTGTTCTTCCATTCTCTGTATGGTAGCTTCATCGATACGGTCTTCTTCGAGAGTTCCCGTCACCGATACGAGACTGTTCACAACCTCAGCGGGGAAGCTGCCCAGTTCGCAAGCCTCTGCACGCAACATTTTGGTGTCGTCGGTTCCCATCATGAAGAGTTTCTTGCCGCCGTGTTTACAGATATGGGTGCACACACCCTCTACGGTAACGGTTTTTCCTACGAGGCTGTCCCCTTCGGCTAAAATGTCGTCTACGCTCAGAGCCACTGTTGCGGCGCTTTCTTGATTCTGATTCTCCTTAGCTTTGTTGTTGCAGCTCACCATAGCAAGCAAGGCGACGGCTGCAAGGATAAAAATGGATTTTTTCATATGTTTGTAAATCTTTTCTTTATTTTTGGTATGACAAAGATAGCAAATATTTTATAAACGAATCGTCGGGTTATGCCCGTTTGCAAACCAGTAGCGGAATAAACAGATATATGCCCAATATCATGGTCGCTACGGTCGTTATGAATTTTTGACGGCGGCTACATGTGCTACCTTTACATGCTGTAAAATAAAGCAAAGCGGCCAAAACGAAGTTCAAAATCAGTACCCAGCACGATCCCATGCTCACACGCGGTTTTACCCATTGGTCGTCGTAAGATGTGAACGACAGTTCAAACGGGAAAATATATTTCGACCATTTGTCGAGAGCGGTCTCCGGGTAGTCATAGCGCAGGCTGTCGGCGAAAGCATAACTGTCAGCGTCGACGGCGTATGTGGTCACGCCTCTTTCGTCGCTTATTTTTAGGGTCCAGTAGAAGATATCGCCCATGATGGTCAGGGTGTTGGTCTTGGGGTCGTATTTGTCTATCGGCAATTTGTGCAACGTGTAATCCCGATTCAATACATATAGGTTGTTATCTTTGTCCGTTAACAATCCCAGTGTTTTGCGGTTGCTGAATTCGGTGATGGCTACATGCTCGATACCCAATTCGGGAGCCACACCCGTTTCACGCACGTAGGGCAGTCCTTTGGTTTGTTTCACATGGAATACCCGGTGGTTGTTGTCTACCATCAGATACCCCTCGTCATACTCTTTCCGGTTCGTCGGGTTTCCCGACAAGGTTCGCATGGGAAATTCAAACCCTTTTTGTTTCATGACTTTGTCGAACAAAGCCGATTTTTTTTTGTTGACCGTGTTGTCCCGCATATCGATGAAAGTAATGCGATCGGTCGTGCGGAAAGCTTCGATGGGGTTTTCGAGGTCGATCCGGTCCGGCATCGATTCCATAATCATGTTCAATGCGGGCTTTGTCACATTCACGTCTCGGGCCGACTGCTTGAATGTGAAATTCCCGTGAGCGATGATTTTCGGGGTCACCTCTTTCCCGTTGATTGTGTCGGGCAGCCGGTCTTTCGAGAACAGCTGTCTGTAATAAAAGGTAGGCAATATGGAGTCGAATTGTGCTACTGTATATTCCGTTCCGTTCGCGTCGTAGCGTTTTACCCCGTTATCCTTGCTCGATTGTATGTACGCGAACCGTTTGGTTACGCAACTGTACAACGTGAAAGGATCGTTTCCCGGTTTGGAGGCTGCGAATTGCAAAAGCCACGGCAATAACCACGACAATAGGACGACAGCCGTCAGGTAGAAAAATATTTTGCTGAATTTTTTCATTGTAGTATACCGTTTTTGAAATTAGTCTTGGCAACCTTCTTTGAATCGGACAACCGACCGGATAGAAAGCGATGCGCACGGAATGGTGAAAATAATAAGCGTCGGCAGAAACGAATTATAGGCTTCCGGTTTGTCGAGCAGGAAAAAGATTCGCACGATACCTGCGGCGATCAGCAGATTGACGATGCGCAGTTTCCACGTTGGTTCGAGGCATATCCACGCTGTCATCAGGTAGGCGGTATAACCGCAGATATACCACGGAGCCGCTGTCAGCAATATGCGTGCGACCATTTCGCAGGCGATATGTTGTTGCAGGTAAATCCACAAGGAAGCGGCTTGCAACAGAAAGACGATGCTGATTTGCGCGACTCCCGCCAGCAACATCAATAAAATCATGCGTTGCTGAGGATAAGGAAGGTGTAAAGTCAGTTTCAGCCGTTTCTGCGTCATTTCGGGAATGAACTGCAACGAGGCGAACAGTGCGCCTATGATGAGCGGCAGGTATTGTAACAACTCGATAAACACGGTATCCCGGCTCAACAAGATGGCCCACAGGTGGTCGGCCCCCTTGAAAGTGATGACCCGGTTGATGCGCATCATGACGTATCCGGCGAAACAAAGCGATACCAGCAGGGCGATGAAAAACAGTCCCCGGGTTTTGATCCACTCTTTGAAAAATATAGCTTTATTCATAATTCCGATGATAAAAGGATTAGTATTTTCCGGTCAATCCGATGAAAACGTCTTCCAGATTCATTTTCTCGGATTTGAAATCGGTATAGGGTATCGATTGCTCTTGCAATATCTGTTTGATACGTTCTTCGTTTTCGAACGAGTAGGTCTCGGCAGAATCCCGTATGGCCGCCGTGCTGTATAACGACGGGTCGTGGGGGAGCTTGTCGGGCGACGATGTTTTGAAGGTATAGCGTGTGAAGGTGTCGAGCAATTCCTTTACAGGCTTCTGAATCAATATGCGGCCGTAATCCATGATGATACAGTCGTCGACCAGCCGTTCCATGTCCTGTATGATGTGCGAGGTAAGGAAGATGGTCTTTTCTTCGGCTTTGGCGTATTCGCGCAGATATTCTGTGAAGAGTCGGCGGTAGCCGGGGTCGAGTCCTATCGAGAAATCGTCGAGTACCAGCAAATCGGCGTTTTGGGCGAGAATGAGACCCAAAGCCACCTGCGATCTTTGTCCGCACGACATGCGGGAGATTTTTTGTTTCGGCGCGACTTTCAGTTTGCGCATGAGTTCATAATAGGCTTCTTTGTTCCATTTCGGATAAAAAGCCGAGTAAAATCGCTCTATCTGTTCGATATTCATGAACGTGTATTGCACATGGTTCTCGATGAGCAGGGCGATACGCTCGCGGGTCACCGGCTGCATTCGCTGTATGTCTTCTCCGAAGATACGGCATTCGCCCGAGCGGGGTTTCAAGTAACCCATTAAAATATTGATCGTGGTCGTTTTCCCTGTGCCGTTTTTCCCCAGCAACCCCAAAATCCTCCCTTTGGGGACTTCGAAGTTGAGGTCTTCGTATATTTTTCTCGACCCGTAGTAATGGGTGAGGTTCGAGCATTTGATAATTGTTTCCATATAAAAAGCTATATGTGTTTGTTCTTTTCGGTCAGAAATTAAATCCTATATTTACTCCGGCATAGTTGGCCGAGCCGTGCTTTTCGTAATGGCTCTGCTGCCAGTCGGCAGCGATCGATAAAGCCCAGCCCGAGAATATTCGGCTCCATTTCAATTCTATTCCGTAGTTTGTTCGTCGGGTCTTCAACATGGTGAAATTATGTTCCAGCATTTCACGCACGCAGTCTTTCTGTACGTTCGGTATGGACAATTTCCCGTTGCCGCCGGTTCGAATTCCTATGTTTCCCGATAAAGATAGTAGAGATTTTTCGAATATGCCGCTTGCATCTATTTTCAGTCCATATTCGCTGCTGTTGGTTTTTAGCCTATGCTTTTTCTCTTTTTGACGAATATCGGTGTGAAACCACAGGTAATAGGGGCGAATGTACCCTTTAAAACTTTTTCCGGCCTCTATGCCGTACAGCAATTCACCTTGTATTTTCATTTGGTCGGAGGTGTACGGGGTCGTGCTGCCTATTTGGTCGTAATTATTGCCGGCGGCACTGCCGAAGGTGTTCTCTGTCCCTTTACGGTTATAGAGTGCTCCTTTTACTTGAATCCCGACTGTGTGCATGTCCTGCTTTGTCGAATATCCGGCGGTCATATCGAGCAGAGTGCGGTCGAGTACGGTTAAAGGCAGGTTGTTGTACCCGTCGAGATGTTGGGTCACGCTATATTTGCGGTAGTTCGCTGCGGCGTATATGCCCTTCCTTCCTTGTGCGGGAAGCAGTTGAATGCCGGCTCCGTAACCGTAGCCCTTGTAGTTCGTATCGGTGACGTCGCCTTTCCCGAATCGTACCGAGGTCGTTCCCAGCCCGGTCATCGTATAGATATAGGCGCTACCCAGCGGGGCATAAAAGTCGAGCGTGTTGTCTTGGCTGTATATTTGTGCCATGACCGATATTCCCACGACATATTTATCCAATCGCACGGAACCTCCGCCGGCAAAATCGAGGTCCGAGACGATGTTCTTCGGACGAGGATCCCGGTTTCGATATTCCAGTGCGGCACGGTAGCTCCCTTCGATACCCCATGTGAATTTTCCGGCTCGACCCGAATATCCTCCCGTGAAGGCATATTCTTGCAGGGAAAGGTCTCCCCCGATGGAATCGGCCATGACGTAGGGGTAGAGCAGTTCGAAGTCTGCTGTTTCGTTCCATACGACACCGGTTTCTTTTCCGGTTGTGTAGCGGGCGTTACCCCACAAGCGGGTGCGATCGCTCAGCTTTATCCACGACGATACGTCGGCTGCTCCTTTCAGATAACCGTCACCGGCTTGCAAGAGGGCAGCTTCGTCTTCTTTTCCGTAAACCCCGTTTAAGGAGATACGAGTCAGAGAAGTACAATGCTGGTAATATTGGGTGGCCGGGTTGGTATAAACCGTTTCTATCCATTTCGCAGGCAAGGCTTCATACTCGGCAATCGTGCGAAGCAAAGACAAAGAGTCTCTTTCCGCCCCCTGCAAAGCAGGGAGCAGAAAGAGTGCTATGGTTAGAAAAGAACAGAAACGTATTTTCATGACGACCGATGTCTGTTAAGATTATTTCTTCAACGATGGAGTCGTAAAGGTGAAATCGTTGGCCGAGTCGTCGGTATCTTGGTAAACCGTATAGCTGCCTGTGGAAGAAGCTACTTTGCGGATAAACGACCGTCCGAAACGGGTTTTGTCTGTCCCGGCGATTCCGGTAGTAGCATAACTGCGGTCGAGCACTGCGGGGGTAGCGATTCTTTCGAAGCCGGTATTTCCCAGATTGACGGCATCGAGAACCCATGCTACCGGTACGTCATAACCCTTTTTGGTCATCTCTTTACCGTTCGTGGCCGTATAATGATATTCTTTGTAATAGTTGGCGAGGAATTCGTCTTTCGACACTCCCATGCGGGCGATGGCGTAAGCGCGGTTCGCTTGGTTGTTAGGTATCCAGATGGTAGCCGAGTAGCTATACCATTTGTCGAGATTGGGAACTTCGGCTATATCCGGGTCCATGCCTTTTTCGGTTTCGTCATACCATTCGAAATCGGCGATCGACAAATCGATGGCATCGGCTTTGGTCTGTGTGAAATCGTAGCCTTGATCTGCGAGAACGAGTTGTTCACCCGGAGCGAGAGGGTGTTCCGTACCGTTACCCGGAATGACATAGATGGCGGCTGCGGTAAACGTGGTCGTCATCGGTTGCGGGTTGTCGTTGTATTGGTATTTCTCAGTCGTCCCGAAAGTGCTTTCGAGCAAGGCCACTCCGTCGGCATAGACGGTTTCGCTGCTGTTGTTGTAGATGACGAAGTATTTGTCATAGAGACTGGAAGTCCCTTTGTCATTGGCTGTTCCCGTTACATAAATCTCTTTGAGAATAAGGGAGTTGCTTGGAGTGTAGATCGATAGATCCAAAGCGATCGAAGTCGATGGGGCAGAGATTTGTACGTTGTCTTTCGTGCTGCGTACATTGCAAAGGATTTCGCCCGAAGCGCTGGCGATGGCTCCTTCGACCGTGATGTTATAAAGTCCCGAAGAAAGTGTGATGACGGAACTTTGGGACAGGTCGAGCTCGTATTCTTTCCCACGGTTGAGGTCTGTGAAAGTGGCCTTGCCTTCGGCCCATGTGAACGAGGTGATCGTGTCCGACGGAGCCGTAAAGTTGAGGGTTACGTCGACGGGAACGGAAGTGTCTTCGTCTTCGTCGCAAGCGGTGAACACCGTGATTACAGCGGCGAACAACAGGAATGAAAAAAATCTTTTCAGTTTCATAATGGTTTTATTGAATGTTTATTGTATATTAAATTCGTTTGTAAATCTGTTCTCTTTTTAATGCCTTGATTTTTAATTGGTTCTATAATCTGAAATTGATTTCCATGCCGAAGTAGGGATTGGAAGTACGGCGGATTGTGTTCCCGAACAACGTGTAATCGGGGTGATAGCTTACCAACCGATTGACGTATAAGGCCAGTGCGATTTTATCCCGGCATATTTTCTTCGTGACCTTGATATTTATATTGGCATCGATGGGAATCGTACGTTTTTTGAAGTTGTTTTCATAGTGCGGTTCCACCAAGTGTTGCAATATCATGTCGTTCCGTTCGGCATCAGTGTAGGGAAGGAGTTCGCCCTCCATATTGACGTAGGCGATGGGAACCCCGCTTTCCCACATGCTTTGGCTCGATGTGAACCACATGCACTGAATAGATGTGGAGAATCCCAGTTTGAGCCGCGGTATATCGGTGTCGAAAGTAAAGTTGGTATTGAAACTTTCTCGAATATAACCGTCGTCCTCGTTGTAAAGTCCTATGTATCTGATTTGTCGACCGTCGATAACGACAGAGGGGCGTTTGTATACCGGCTGGCTGTTGTTATAGGTCGTGCGGAACCACGCTCCGTTTACCGTCAGTCTCGTGCGGATTATCGGAAATCGTTTCGAGGAGTATTGAAATTCCACGCCTTCTTTCAAAATTCGGCTTCCGTTGGTGTGGACGCTTTGTACTTTCAGTATCGTGTCGGGGGTAAACGTCAGGTCGGCGAGGTCGGGCGGCCCTGTCATCGTCGATGGGTCCAGCCCCTCGGTACTGTATCGGTTATAAATATACCGGGTGTAGGATTTTCCCTGCCGGAATCCCGAAGTCATTTTTTCCCGAAAGTAGGTTACCGATAACCGGTGGTCGTCTATCGAAAAATCGGCGCGCACTTCCCATTTCATGTTTCGGGCGGCTTTCAGGTTGTAGTTGGTCAGGTCGTCGACAAATGTGCGGACGTTCATGCGGTTTACGGCCGGATTTTCGTTCGAAAAGAAATTGAGCTGTATAAGGTCGTAGTAAAAAAGGTCGGGATAAAGTTTCGAAATGTCGGGCATTTTGGTGTGCCAGCCTACTCCGCCCGATAGTTCTATGCTCAACGGCTTTCTCTCGCCGATACGCGGCAATGCCCATTTTGCGTTTACACGAGGGTCGAGATAGATTTTTCCATCGAGGACGTAACGGTTATCGAGATTTAACAGCGATGCGCTGCGTAGGCCGGCGGTAATGTCGATGCGGTGTTTTCCCAATCGCAACTTCGAGGCTTCCTCGATGAAAAAGGCGAGATTGTGCTCGGCCGGTATGTCGTTGAACGGTCGGGGACGGGTGGTAATATCGATGCTGATGGGACGCCTCATGTCGTAGAGTTGTCCTTCGCCGTAGTTTTTATTCATGCGCCAGTCTCCTCCGACCTTGATGATATTGAACCAGTTGCGGTAGTTGTAGTTGAATGTGGCGATCGCTTTGACGAATGCGTTGAACGGGTTGCCGTTCACGTCGAGCGATGCGAGATAGGTCGAAGGCAGAATCTCGGCATCGTGTACGCCCGGTTGCGTGGCCGTGGGCACGACCGACAATTTGCTGGGCACGACGGTTTTTTCTTGGTGGATATTGTCCCACGAACCGCTGGCCGATGCCGTCAAGGAAAGCGATCGGAAAAATCCCTTTTTGCGATTGTTGAGCGATAGAGTGCCGGCGAGGGAGAGGGCATTGTTTGACGATTCGTAAGAGTCTATTGCCCCCGACGGAGTGAGGTCGGGATCGTTTTTGTCATTTTCGAAAGTCCCCCGGTAATTCAGATTGGAGTTGAAAGCCAATCGCCAATGATCGTTCGTCCATCGTTTTTCGGCTCGTATCGAGCCGGTCACCCGTTTGAAGTTTTCTCGGTTGTTGCGAGGGTCTATTTTCGAATCGAGGTAGTCGATACCCGTATTGAGCGTAAATTGTTTATCCGTCAGTTCTATCCCTTTCCCCACATAAAACAGTTGGCTTTGCATGTCGGCTTTGAAACGGGCTTCGAGATCGTTCCCTCCCTTTTTCCGTTCTATGTTGACCAGTCCGCTGGTGAGGTCGCCGTATTCTACCGAAGGGATTCCCCTCACGATTTCTACTTTGGCGATGTCGTCGGTGGAGATGGAACGCATGTCTATCCCTTTGCCGGTCGTATTACGTCCCGTTTCCCAACTGTTGGAGATATACTGCATATTGGCATCGTTGTTGAGGGGGACACCGTCGATAACGAACGAAGTCCCGAACGAGGTCACGTCGTAGTCGCTCGGCCCTGTTCCACCGGCTTCGCGTAGTTTTATCAGGTTGGCCGAGCCCATAGAGGGATCCTTCGAGACGTTTCCCGGCAACAGTTCTACCAAGTCGGTAAAGCTCGACGGTTGCAGATGCTCCATCGCTTTTCGGTCGATACGCGATGCACTGGTTGCTCCTCTCGATTCGTAGGCGGTCACCACCACGTCTTGCATGGCGATATCGTTCGACAAGAGTAAGATCGTCAAGGTCGTATCTCTGCGGGCATGCAGGTCGATTGTCCGGGATTTGTAACCTAAGGAAGTGACGGTCAGCTCATAGTCTCCTTTCGGAATGGATAAGAAGGTGTGAGAACCTTTTTCGTCGGTGATACCTGAGAATTGCCGATTTTTACCCTTTTTCAATAAAAGAGTGGCATA
>OHRO01000554.1_pt1 | contig 10471 bp, 10 predicted proteins | sample 1578461 | NCBI WGS metagenome assembly OHRO01 (sample SAMEA3879545, study PRJEB24766) | human gut metagenome | biome: human-associated habitat; feature: feces | place: USA | collected 1985/1987
ATTTTCCAATGCTCTGGTTGCCATAATTGCCGGAACCGTACAGCCGAACCCAAGAAGCATGGGCAGGAACGCACGTCCGGAAAGTCCTACCATGCCCATCGTCTCATTCATGACATAGGCAACCCTTGCCATATATCCGCTGTCCTCGAGAAAGGCCAGTGCAAGAAAGAGAATAAAAATATTCGGGAGAAACGTTAAGATTCCACCGACTCCTGCCAGAACGCCGTCAACGATCAGGGAGATCACCCAGTCAGAAGCACCGCCCGCCTGAAGTGCAGCGAGAACGCCCGCAGATAAGAGATCCAGTCCCTGTTCAAAATATCCCTTTAAGAAATCACCGACCGTAAAGGTCAGGAAAAATACAAATGCCATGATTCCGAAAAATACCGGAATTCCAAGGATCGGATGCGTCAATATCTTATCCACACGGTCTGTCATCTGTGATTTTTCTTCCTTGTTGAAAAGACACTCCTTGACAACCGATTCCACATAGTTGTACTTTTCATTGATGATCTCTTTTTCAAAGCTTCTCGGAACAATATTTCCAAGATCGATCGGATGATCCTTCATGACTTCTTTATCATATTCAAGCATCTTGATCGCATGCCAGCGCAGATTTGTGAGGTCCGGATATTTTTTCCGGAGCAGGTCTTCAACCCGCTGGATCCTGTCCTCATTCTCCCTGTCATAATGGACGATCACGCCCTGCGGACCTTCCTCATAGTGATGTACGACCGCATGCATCAGCACATCCAGTCCCGTCCGCTTTCTGGCGGAAACCGGAACGACCGGAATCTCCCCTAACATCTCCGGAAGTCTGTGAAGGTCGATCTCCATTCCGCGCTCCTCGATAATATCCATCATATTGAGCGCCAGAATGACTGGTTTTTTCAGTTCCAAAAGCTGCAGCGTCAGATAAAGGTTTCTCTCCAGAGATGACGCATCCACGACATTGATGATCACATCCACATCATCTTCCTCGATACACCGTCTTGTAACGAGCTCCTCCATCGTATAGGAAGTCAGGCTGTAAATTCCGGGCGTGTCGATCACATGAATCTTTCTTCCCTTGTAACTTGTCTCCCCTTCCATTCTCTCGACGGTAACACCGGGCCAGTTGGCAACCTTTAACTTTGCTCCGGTAAAGGCGTTAAACAGTGTGGTCTTTCCGCAGTTTGGGTTTCCAACAAAGCAGACTGTGATCGGTCTCTCTTCTGTGCTCATGATACTGCCTCCTCTTTTATATCGATTCCACCTGTAATTCTTCTTCCAAGTGCGAGGCGTGTCCCGCGGACCTTGATGATCATCGTTCCGCTTTTTTTCTTGTTCATCACGAGAAGGCGCGTATTCTCATTTACACCAAGCGCCTCCAGACGCCGGTTGATCGCATCGTCCACGTGGACCGATTCGACCAGATACGTCGCACCAATATTTCCTTCATATAATTTCATCCTGTGTCCATCCTTCACTATCATAATCGACAGAACTGGCTCTGTCATCTGGAAATATTGTATTCTTATTGAAAATAATTGTCAATAAGTGTATCCCGGTACATTCGTCCGTCCGGTGCGGTCATGTCACTGTTCACGCCCAATCAAGCATCATCTGTTTCACTTCCCGCATCCGGTCACGCAGCTTTGCTGCCTCTTCGAAATTCAGCTCTGCGGCAGCCTGACGCATCTTCTTTGTCAGCTCTTTCGCGAGCTTCTCCAATTCTCTTGCGTCCATGGACTCCGGATCTTTTCTGAATTCTTCGTCGGATGTGCTTGCGGCCTTGGAGATCGCGATCAGATCACGGACCGCTTTTTTAATAGTCTGAGGTGTGATTCCGTGTTCCTCATTGTATTTCTGCTGGATTTCACGTCGACGGTTTGTCTCATCGATAGCGGCACGCATGGAGTCTGTGATCGTATCCGCGTACATGATCACATGACCTTCTGAGTTTCGCGCAGCACGACCAATGGTCTGGATCAGGGACGTCTCTGAACGAAGGAATCCCTCCTTATCCGCATCAAGGATCGCCACAAGCGTGATCTCCGGAATATCAAGTCCCTCTCTGAGGAGGTTGATTCCCACGAGAACGTCAAAGACATCCAGACGCATATCACGGATGATCTCAGCTCGCTCCAGTGTATCGATATCAGAGTGCAGATATTTCACACGGATCCCGGCCTCCCTGATATAGTCCGTCAAATCCTCTGCCATCCGCTTTGTGAGTGTCGTGATCAGGACCTTATTGTGTTTTTCCACTTCTTTATTGATCTCACCCACAAGGTCATCGATCTGGCCTTCTACCGGACGCACAGAGATCTCCGGATCCAGAAGTCCTGTCGGACGGATGATCTGTTCTGCCCGGAGAAGTTCATGTTCCGCTTCGTAAGTGGACGGGGTCGCAGACACAAACATCATCTGATTGATATGGGTCTCAAACTCCTCAAAATTCAGAGGGCGGTTGTCAAGGGCCGACGGCAGGCGGAATCCATAATCTACCAGTGTCTTCTTTCTCGAACGGTCACCGAAGTACATACCACGGACCTGCGGAAGTGTAATATGAGACTCATCCACAATGATCAGAAAATCATCCGGAAAATAGTCAAGCAGTGTACACGGCGGCTGTCCCGGGGCAGAACCCACAAGATGGCGTGAATAATTCTCGATTCCGGAACAGAAACCGGTCTCTCTCATCATCTCCACATCAAAATTGGTACGTTCCGCAATCCGCTGTGCCTCCAGAAGCTTGTCTTCACTCTTAAAGAATGTCACCTGCTCTTTCATCTCAGCAAGGATATTTTCCGTCGCTCGCATCATCTTTTCTTTCGGCACAACATAGTGGGAAGCCGGGAAGATCGCCACATGCTCCAACTGTGCCTTCACCTCTCCGGTCAATGCCTCGATCTCCATGATCCGGTCGACCTCATCCCCAAAAAATTCGATCCGGTATGCCTCGCTTCCGGAATAGGCAGGGAAGATTTCCAGCACATCCCCCCGCACACGGAAGCTTCCCCGCTTAAAGTCCATCTCATTTCTCGTATACTGGATATCGATCAGCTTATGGATCACCTCATCCCGGTCTTTCTCCATTCCGGGACGCAGAGAGATCACCATGTTCTTATAATCGATCGGGCTTCCCAATCCATAAATACAGGATACGGATGCCACGATGATCACATCGTTCCGCTCCGACAGAGCCGCTGTTGCTGAATGACGCAATTTATCGATCTCATCATTGATCGCCGAATCCTTTTCAATATAAGTATCCGTCGACGGTACATACGCCTCCGGCTGGTAGTAGTCGTAATAGGAGACAAAATATTCCACTGCATTATTTGGAAAGAACTCCTTCATCTCCGAATAAAGCTGGGCCGCCAGTGTCTTATTGTGAGCGATCACCAGCGTGGGTTTATTCAGCTGCTGGATCACATTCGCCATCGTAAACGTCTTACCGGATCCGGTTACGCCCAGCAGTGTCTCAAACTGATTTCCCTCTTTAAATCCCTTTACCAGTTTCTCAATAGCCTGTGGCTGATCGCCGGTTGGTTTATACTCGGAATGTAATTCAAAATGATCCATATGATTTCTCCTGACCTATCCATGATATTATTAGAAGCAATGCAAAAATCCCAACGGCGAGTCCGATCTGGAATATCTCTTCGCCTCAGGCTATGAATGTACGGAATCGTTTCATTCTTAGTATATTACCTGTCCAGTATAGCATTCCGATAAAAAAAAGTACAGAGCAAACCGAATGTTTGTTCTGTACTCTATTCATTCTATCTCGCAAACCAGTCCTTCATACACTGAAGCACCTGCACAAGTTCTTCCTCCTTGATCACATAAGGCACCATCGCGTAAAGATAGTTTAAGAACGGACGGCTGAACACGCCTCTCTTGTAGGCATATTCCTGATATCCTTTCAATACCTCCGGATCGTAGACCTCGACGCAGACACAGCCGCCCATGATCCGGACTTCGCGGATCCTTGGATCTGTGAATCCTTCCATCTCGCGCCGTGTTACTGCCTCTATCTTCCGGATCTTTTCCATGTAATTCTGTGTCTCAAACAGTTCGATCGATGCCAGAGCCGCGCTGCACGCCAGCGCATTTCCCATGAATGTCGGTCCATGCATCAGGGCATGTTCCGGGACGTCATCGTAAAAGCCTTCAAATACTTTCCGATTCGCTATGGTGGCAGCATGCCCGATATATCCGCCGGTCAGTGCCTTCCCGAGAACCAGAATATCCGGGAGTACAAGATCTGCCACAAAACGGTTGCCGGTCCGGCCAAATCCGGTCGCAACCTCATCGAAGATCAGAAGTACATCGTACCGGTCGCAAAGCTCCCTTGCCTTTTTTAAGAACGAAACATCATACATCCGCATGCCGCCGGCTCCCTGCAGCAGCGGTTCCACCAGCATACAGTTCAGCCTGTCATGATACTTTTCAAAGGCCTCCTCCAGCGCTGCTGTCTCCGTTGGAATATGGACCACATACGGGCTTGTTCCATAAGCCTTCAGCACAAAATGATAGTCCTCATCATCTCCCGCTTCCATCGTCTTAAACGTGTCTCCATGATAAGCATGTTCCAGAGCCAGGATCATCGTTCGTTTTTCATCTCCCCGGTTCATGTAATACTGCAGTGCCATCTTTAAAGACACCTCGACCGCAACACTGCCGGAATCTGAAAAGAAGCAATAGTCCAGATCCCCCGGCAGCCAGGAGGCCAGTTTCTCCGACAGCTTTCTTGCCGGTTCATGAGTCAGCCCGCCCAACATGACATGGGAAAACTTTTCCACCTGTGAGATGATCGCCTGATTGATGACAGGGTGTTTATACCCGTGGATCACACTCCACCAGGATGAGACCGAATCGATCATCTTCTGATCCTTTGTATAAAGATATACTCCGTTCGCGTCCACGATCTCATACGGTGCCTTCATTGTTTTTAATTGTTCATAGGGATACCAGATCATCGTTTTCTTCTCCTTATCATTTTTCCGCGGATTCATACAGCGCCTTTAAATCTTCCGCCTTCATGGAAAGCTCCGTGTCACCGTCCGCCACACAGGCAACGACCGGAACTCCCGTATAGGCTTCGCACATGTTCCGGTTGTCTTCATGGAGCATATCGCCCTGTCTGTAATGATTTAAAATAATTCCCTTCAGCGCGATCCCCTGCTCTTTGAGATAATACGCGGTCAGCGCCACATCGTTGATCGTCCCGAGTCCGGCATCCGCGATCATCAGACAGCCAAGGTCACAGGCTTTGACCACCTCCGGCAGGCGGATATCCGCCTCATCGAAGCAGAGCGGACAGAGGATTCCGCCGCTTCCCTCCATCGTTACGTACTCGTACTCCTCACAAACCTTGTGAAAGCCCTCCAGCACAGCTTCCATCCGGACTGGATTTCCCTCCAGCCGTGATGCCAGATGCGGTGAGACCGCAGTCTCATAGACATACGGACACATCTCCTCCAGCGGCTGGCGGATTCCGGACATATTTTTTACCTGCAGTGCGTCCCCGGGGATCAGGCTGCCATCCGGCCGCCTCTCGTTGCCGCTCATGGCGGCTTTATAGTAGGCCGCATCTGCACCGCTCTCCCGCAGTTTTTTCACGATCAGTCCTGTCACATATGTCTTACCAACATCTGTTCCCGTACCTGTAATGAAAATATTTTTACTCATATTCTATCCGAGTCTCCCCTCTCTGATCATCGGGATCATTCGTTTTCCGATTGCCGCAGCCAGAAGGCACAGCACGATATCTCCCGGAACTGCCAGCAAAAAGCAGTATAAAAACAGTGGCCAGAGTCCGATCGGCGTATTGATGACAAAATTACTGATTACATAATAATAGACCATACCGAACGCATACACGATAAAGAGTCCGATAAAGTTTGCCGCCAGAAGACGGCTGTAGCCCGGATGGCTCTTCTCATTTGCGATCCGTCCGGTCACATAAGCTGCCGCCGCAAATCCGATGATATACCCAAAACTCGGCTGAAAAATATAGCCCGGTCCGCCGCCCTGTGTAAATACAGGAAGTCCCACCAGTCCCAACACGATATAGACCACAACTGCCATCGCCCCATTTACAGGACCAAGAAGCAGTCCCGCCAGCATCGTAAATAAAAACTGGAGAGTAAACGGAACGACCGGAACCGGAACCTTAATAAATGCCCCCACCGCGATCAACGCGACAAACATTGCGCACAGCACAAGGTCTTTTGTCTTCATATGTTTCAAGATATTATCCTCCTAAAATTTCCGGGGTGTTCTTAAGATCTGAAACACTCCCCTTTTCCTGTACATGCGCATCATTCTTCCGTACCTTTCATACCTTCCGGTACAGCAGCCGCTGTTCCCGGACCCCGGGTGGTATTACAAAGATGGACTTGTAGGAGCATATCATAGAATTTTCAGATTGTCAACCAATTATGTTTATAAAGTTGACATTCTCTATATTAAAAAAGAATGTGCCTTGGCACATTCTCGCGCCTCGCGCGATCGCTTGCGACAATCAGTATCTTCGCACGAGTGCAATTCAAATGGCTCGCGCGATCGCCGTCAGCAGCCTGCAGCTTCGCGCGAGTACGTTTCTTCTCTTTTATAAGATCATGGTCTACTCTATCCGCTCAAATGCGATCCGCGGCGTTCCGTCCGGGACATAGATAATTCCGCATCTCTCAAAGCCCTGTTTTTCCAGAGCCTTCTGCATCACTTTGTTATTTTCGTGGGTGTCGATCCGGATATGGGATATGTTTGATCCGGCGAAGCTCATGATCCGGCCGATAACATTGTGGACGGTACCGTCACTTGCGACGCGGTGAACAGCTGCGTATGGAGTATCAGACTTCCAGGCTCCCTGTTCGATCACAGCGTAACATGGATCATCGCCGGTAATAAAGGCGAAAACGGCATGGATCGCGCCATTTTCTTCCAGAACATATAAGTTTCCGGCTTCGATGTCCCCCGTAAGCAGGCGCTCAGGAGCATCCTCTCCATCCCACTGGCTGAAATTTCCGTGGTCGTGCATAAAGCTGCGGGCAGCGGCATAGATTTCATGGATCCTCGCAAGGTCGGCTGTGGATGCTTTTCTTATTGTGTAGTTGTCTTCTGTCATGAGTTTTCTCCTCTTTCCTTGTTTCGCTGTAACGGATTGCTGTTCCTATTGTACCACAGTATTTTTTACAAGACAATGCGGCTTCTCATCCGTGAATTTCTTTTTTCTCATACATTTGCACCAGATCTCCGATCAGAAGCACTCCCACCGGTCCCAGAAGCAGACCTGACAGACCAAATAATTTCAAACCCACATACATGGAGGCCAATGACTCCAACGGCGAAAGGCCAACCTGCTTTCCCATCAGTCTCGCCTCCGAGATCTGCCGCAGAAAATAGCATCCCACATAGACACCAAAGATCACTGCAGCCTTTTTCCACGCTTTTTGAAGGAGCAGCGCGATCCCCCACGGGATCAGGACTGTCCCGGCTCCCAATACCGGGAGGGCATCCAGGATCCCGATCCCACAGCCGAACAAAAATGAATACGGATTTCCGATCACTGCCAGACCAAAAATGCAGACAGCACTGGTGAGAAATAAGATAAATACCTGCGTTTTCAGCCACGCGCTCACAACGGAAGTGATCCGTTCCCCCACCACCAGAAGCTCCCGCCGGAAGACCGAGCGGCTCCGCTTTTCCCTGAGATCATCCATCTCCTGCAGCGTGAGGATCACCGCGGCAAAGTAGATAAAAAAGAGGACGATTCCGGCGGCGGCCACACGAAGTGCTGACATGGAATGGCCCACGAGTACCGGCATCGTGGAATTTCTGAATATCTGTCGGAGCTCCTCCACAGCTCTTCCCACGAGGTCCACCAGTGCGTCCGCCTTGAGTCCCATTTTCTGTTCCAGAAGGCGGCAGATACCTGTCAGCCGCAGATCAAGTCTGGAAAGCCAGTCCGGAAATCTCCGGATAAAAAGCCCTGTCTGGTTTACTGCCATGCTGCCGCCCACATAAAGAAGTCCAAAGATCAGGCACGACAGCACCATAAGTTCGATCCCACCGATCAGAGACACCGGCAGGTGACGCATCTTCCCATGATATGGCACTGCAATGCGGTTTGAGAGGAGCCGGACTGACGGGCGCAGAAACAGAGCCGTCCCATATGCACATAAAAAGGGAATCACGAGGGGTAACAGATAACGGAACGCTCCGTATACCGCACCCGTGATTCCCAGAATCAGTAGAAATTTCTTCAGTTTTTTCTCAGGACTTACCATGGAATCACCCGTTTTCTGATTTGTACTTCCTTTGTACTGCTCATAGTATGGGCGGAAATTCCCGCGATATGCGCGCATCGGGACGATTCCATAATCTGTTTTTTCCATGGTTCTTAGCAGAACATGATCATTTACAAGCCTCGACCTTTGAATCTAAAGATATTCACCTCCACAGTTGCCAATGTCACAACCTGGAGCCGAAAACAGCCCAACCAGGATCAAACTTGAAACAACTGAAATGCCCCTCCGACCGGTTCTATCTCAAACGTCATTTCTTTCTTCGTCACCGGATGAAAAAAAGTCAGCGATGAAGCGCAGAGTGCGATCGACTCTCTTCCACTTCCCATATTTCCTGCTGTTCTGATACCCGGCATATTTCTATTTCCTGCTGCCTTCATGGTTCCCTGGTCTGCATTCTCTTTCTTATCAAGTTTGGCAGTTCCCACAGGCACTCCATATTTCATATCCCCATACAACGGCGTTCCATGGTACGCCATCTGCACGCGGATCTGATGATGTCTTCCGGTCTTCAGAGCAACTTTTAGAAGACTCAACTCCGTTCCCGGCAGCCCTGCTGCCTTTCCATCAATCGTCTTTAATACTTCATAGGACAGCTCCGCCTTTTTTGCGCCGGTTATCCCCTTATCCACAACCTGTGAATAATTCCCGTCCGGTGTTTTCACCAGATAATCCACATAGTTATCCACCGCATCCAAAGGTCTTCCGTGGACAACTGCTGTGTAGATTTTTTTCATCTTATGGCTCTGAACCTGCTCACTTAAAGCCGCTGCCGCCCGTTTCGTTTTCGCGTACACCATCACGCCGGACACAGGCTTGTCCAGTCTGTGGATAACTCCCACATAAGGTTCCTTCCCCGGTGTGCATGATTTGTTGATAACCAGGTGTTTTTTCACCTCGCTGACCATATCCGGTGCGAACCGTTTCGCAGCCTGGGATTCCACACCCGCAGGCTTTATGACCACCAGGATCTCGTCGTCCTCATATAATACTTTTAACATCAAAATATTTCCCCTTGCATATTTTTATTGTAAGTGGTATAGTATATTCAAACGTGATAAGTGGTTTTTAAAACTACATGTCGTATTTTAAATATTCACTTTAACTTTGAAACCAGACCCTGCGTTCATTTGCTGCAATGATCTGAAATTTGTCCGCCACAACCTATTATCGCAGATCCATATCGGACTAATTCATTTCATACAGTCACGCACATTCTGATTTCCAATATTTTCCCTGTTCAACACAGGCTATCCCGCATGATTGGAGGAATGATTATGGAACTGAAAATAAAAGATCCCGGAAGTGCGCTGACCCACTTTATTGCCATGCTGGCCGCTATGATCGCCGCAACGCCGCTTTTGATCAAGGCCGCGTCTGTCCCTGGAACCATGCATATAAAGGCTCTCAGCATCTTCATCGTCAGTATGATCCTGCTCTACGCCGCAAGTACCGTCTATCACACCTTCGATATCTCGGAACATGTCAATAAAATTCTCCGAAAGATCGATCACATGATGATCTTCATCCTGATCGCCGGAACCTACACTCCGGTGTGCCTGATCGTTCTCGGAAACAAGTCCGGATACCGGATGCTGTCTCTGGTATGGGGCATCGCCATCGTGGGCATCATCATCAACGCCCTCTGGATCAACTGCCCGAAGTGGTTCTCCTCCGTGATCTATATTGCGATGGGCTGGGTATGCATCATGGCAATCCGCCAGATCGTGGCAGCACTCACACCAGCGGCCTTTGCATGGCTGCTCGCCGGCGGCATCATCTATACCATCGGCGGTGTGATCTATGCACTGAAATTACCGATCTTCAACTCAAAGCATAAAAATTTCGGCTCCCACGAGATCTTCCATCTCTTCGTCATGGGCGGAAGCTTCTGCCATTACATGATGATGTACGGATATGTGGCTGCCGCGTAAGATGATCTGCAACGACATCATCTATCATATTTTCATTCTCCGGCGCGGTGTAAAAACCGCGCCATTTTTCATCTCTAAATCTAATACTGCATCCAATAATCCCTGATTACTCCCCTTGCTCTCAACGCTTAATTTATCATCAAAGAAACGTTGATCAACCAATTTCCAGAAATGAAGCCCAGCACCGGTGTCTTCTGTCCATAAATACTTCATGTCACAGCTCCTCTTCCAGTGTTA
>OHRO01000555.1_pt1 | contig 10454 bp, 6 predicted proteins | sample 1578461 | NCBI WGS metagenome assembly OHRO01 (sample SAMEA3879545, study PRJEB24766) | human gut metagenome | biome: human-associated habitat; feature: feces | place: USA | collected 1985/1987
CATAGGAAGAGAAATAGTTTAACCTCTGGTTATGGGAAACTTAACTGCCGGTTATACGATCTATTATAATAAGGAAGGAACTCGTTCAAATCATGCAAACGGACAGAAAAGAAGCGCTCCGATATCTGGGGCTTGGAAAACATGAACCGGATCCGGAGACGGAACGGCTTTTGGAGGAATGCATCCGGGAAGCGGAACGCGCAGCGGAGTTCAGACACCTCGTGCGGGAGTATCCGCTCTCTGTGGAAGAGGATGGAACCGTCGATGGCGGCTGCTTCCGGGTAAAGAGCGCAAACTTAAAAAAGAACCTGTCCGGCTGTGATTCCGTGCTTGTGATGGCGGTCACAGTGGGGGCGGAGGTAGACAGACTTCTCGCCCGGTACGGAAAGCTTTCTGTCGCGAAAGCGGTGGTCATGCAGGCCGCTGCCGCCGCAATGGTGGAGGCGTACTGCAATGAACTGAATGCCATGTGGAAAAAGGAGTATCTGGAAAAAGGGCTTTATCTGAGACCAAGATTTTCACCGGGTTACGGAGATTTTCCGCTATCGGCCCAGAAACAGATCCTTGACGGACTGGAGGCAGGAAAACGGATCGGGATCACATTGACAGAGGGTTATCTGATGATGCCGTCGAAGTCGGTGACGGCGGTGATCGGGGTGAGCAAGACACCGGCAGCCTGTGTGATCGAGGGATGCGAGGCGTGCGGAAAGAAAGACTGCGCGTTCAGAAGATAAGTTGAAGAAGATAGGAGAGAGCCATGGGAATTCTGGAACTGATGAAGGAGAGACGAATTTATTTTGACGGAGGTATGGGAAGCCTTTTGCAGGCCCGGGGTCTGAAGCCCGGCGAACTTCCGGAAACATGGAATCTTTCCAGACCGGAGATCATCACGGAGATCCACAGGGAGTACCTCGATGCGGGATCTGACGTGGTGACGACGAATACCTTCGGCGCCAACCATTTTAAATTTAAAGCGGAGGATGGATATTCCGTAAAAGAGATCGTGACGGCGGCGGTTCGAAATGCAAAAAACGCCATCGCGGCGGCCGGACATGGTTACGCGGCTCTGGACATGGGACCGACGGGAAAACTCTTAAAGCCATACGGTGATCTGGAGTTTGAGGACGCCTATGAGGCATATAAAGAGGTAGTCCTCATCGGAAAAGCGGCTGGCGCGGATCTTGTGATCATCGAGACCATGGGCGACGGATATGAGCTTAAAGCAGCAGTCCTAGCGGCGAAGGAGAACAGTGATCTGCCGGTATTTGCGACCGTCACGCTGGATGAAAAGGGAAAAATGCTGACCGGGGGCAACGTGGAGTCTGTGACGGCACTCTTAGAGGGACTGGGAGCCGATGTGATCGGTTTAAACTGTGGTCTCGGGCCGATCCAGCTGCTGCCGTTTATGAGAGATATGGCGAAGGTGTCTTCCACCCCGATCCTCGTCAACCCAAATGCGGGACTGCCGAGAAGTGAGGGTGGAAAGACCGTTTACGACATCGATGCCGATGAGTTTGCCACGGCGATGCAGGAGATGGCGAGAAACGGGGCGACGGTACTCGGCGGCTGCTGCGGAACGACACCGGAACACATCCATAAGACAAAGCTTGCCTGCGATGATATTCCTGTCTGTGAAATTACGGACAAAAACCGCACGGTGATCTCCTCCTACTCCCACGCGGTGACATTCGGCGGCAGACCGATCCTGATCGGGGAGCGGATCAACCCGACGGGAAAGCCAAAATTCAAGCAGGCGTTGAAGGATAAGGATCTGACCTATATTTTATCCATGGGAGTTGCCCAGCAGGAGAGCCGCGCCGATGTTCTGGATGTCAATGTGGGACTTCCGGGGATCGATGAACCCCAGATGATGGTGGATGTGGTAAAGGAACTTCAGGGTGTTCTGGATCTGCCTCTTCAGATCGACACCTCTGACCCGGTGGCCATGGAGCGGGCGCTCAGGATCTACAACGGAAAACCGTTGATCAACTCGGTAAACGGAAAGAAAGAGGTCATGGAGCAGATCTTCCCCCTGGTAAAGCATTATGGCGGTGTGGTGGTTGCTCTGGCTCTCGATGAGAACGGAATTCCGGAGACGGCGGACGGACGACTTGCTGTTGCGAGAAAGATCTACGAGACAGCGGCGTCCTACGGGATCCCGAAAAAGGATATTCTCGTGGACTGTCTCTGCATGGCGGTGAGCTCCGATAAGAACGGGGCGCTCACAACACTGGAGACCGTGAGAAGAGTGCGGGACGAGCTTGGAGGAAAGACAGTCCTCGGTGTCTCCAACGTGTCCTTCGGACTTCCGATGCGTGAGAATATCAACTCTTCTTTCTTCCTTCTCGCGATGCAGAACGGACTTTCTGCGGGGATCGTGAATCCGAATCTGGAAGCCATGATGCAGGCCTATGACAGCTTCCTTGTGCTGTCAGCTCAGGATGAGAACTGCGCGGGATATGTGGGAATCTATGGTCCGAAGGAAGCGGAGAAGAAGAGACAGAAAGAGATCTTAAAGGCGGCGGCGGTGAACCAGGCAGCCGGGGTGAGTGGAGCGGCAGGCGCAGGAAACAGCAATGGAGCCGGAAATACGTCCGGCACAGGCACAGGAGCGGCAGATACCGGATCTGCGTTAAAAAAGAGCATTGTAAAGGGAATGTCTCAGGCGGCAGCCGATGCAGCGAAACTCGCCTTGAAGGACACGGATGCCTTAGAGCTCATCAATACGGATATGATTCCGGCCCTCGACGAGGTAGGAAAAGGCTTTGAAGCCGGAACCGTGTTCCTCCCGCAGCTTTTGATGAGCGCGGAGGCGGCGAAGGCAGCGTTCGCCGTCGTGAAAGAGTCCATGGAGGCCAGCGGTGAGGTACAGGAGAAGAAGGGAAAAGTGATCCTCGCCACGGTAAAGGGTGATATCCACGATATCGGAAAGAATATCGTGAAGGTCCTTCTGGAGAACTACAGTTTTGACGTGATGGATCTCGGACGTGATGTGCCTCCGGAGACCATCGTGGAAGCGGCGGTGAAGGAGCACGTGCCGGTGGTGGGACTCAGTGCCCTCATGACGACAACGGTACCGGCGATGGAGGACACCATCAAGGCGCTCCGGAAGGATGCACCATGGGTGAAGGTCATGGTTGGCGGTGCAGTCCTGACACAGGAGTATGCAGATGCCATCGGGGCGGATGCCTATTGTAAGGACGCTATGGCTTCGGTGAATTTCGCGACGAGCGTGATCGGGGAAGCGTAAAAGATAAGATGATATTTTCAACTGCCAGGTCTTTCCTTGAAACCTGGCAGTTCGCTGTTACTCCCCAATATGCCTGCCCATGACGTGTTCAGACCATAACCGAAAACAGCTCCTATTTCTTTCTGCACACGGGCAGGAGGTTTCTGGAGTGAAAATGCCGTACAATCCAGTGACAGTCGTGGGTTTTGTCGCGTTGAAATTCGAACTATCGGCAGGATCGGTTCCTGTTTATGCCATGCGTGGGCGATAACAAAAATATCAACAGAACTATGGATTTTTCTACCGCGATACGGTATAATGATAGTTACTGTATAAGTCTGTGTCTGCAATTGCCATGTTTTTGGTATGGCGCGGGAAAATGATGCAGACTGGCACGCTAAAAAAGGAGAAAATCAGATGAAAAAAATTCTGGATATCATCACGGATGAGATGAAAAAAGCTTTTGCGGCGAACGGTTACGATGAGAACTTTGCAAAAGTGACTCTGTCCAACCGCCCGGATCTCTGCGAATACCAGTGCAACGGCGCGATGGCAGCCGCAAAGACATATAAAAAGAAACCGATCGATATCGCGAACGGTGTAGTAGAACAGTTAAAAGACAGCGAAGTATTTGAAGAAGTGAATGCCGTTATGCCGGGATTCATCAACTTGAAATTAGACCCGGCTTTCCTTTCCGGCTACATGAACGGAATGAAGGGTGCAAAGAAGCTCGGAATGGACGAGGTCGAGAAGCCGGAGACAATCGTTATCGACTACGGCGGAGCAAACGTCGCAAAGCCGCTCCACGTCGGACATCTCCGTTCCGCGGTGATCGGTGAGGCGTTAAAGCGTATGGGACGATTTGTGGGCCACAAGGTCATCGGAGACGTTCATCTCGGTGACTGGGGACTCCAGATGGGCCTTATCATCGAGGAATTAAAGGACAGAAAGCCGGAACTTCCGTACTTTGACGAGAGCTTTACCGGAGAGTATCCGGAGGAAGCGCCGTTTACGATCTCTGAGCTTGAGGAGATCTACCCGGCAGCCAGCGGAAAATCCAAGGTTGACGAGGCATTCAAGGAGCGCGCCCAGGAGGCGACCTTCAAGCTTCAGAGCGGATACGCGCCGTACCGCGCGATTTGGAAGCATATCATGAATATTTCCTTAAAAGATTTAAAGAGAAACTACGCAAACCTTGACGTGGATTTCGACCTGTGGAAAGGTGAGAGCGACGCGCAGCCGTATATCCCGGGCCTGATCAAAGACTTGCATATGAGAGCCAGGGTGCCCTCGTTGTTGATATCGCCGAGCCGACCGATACCAAGGAGCTTCCGCCGTGTATCGTAAGAAAATCCGATGGCGCGGCCCTCTACGCGACTTCCGACCTTGCGACCATCGTTGAGAGAGAAGAAGATTTCAAGCCGGATCACTATATCTACGTAGTGGACAAGCGTCAGGAACTCCACTTTACACAGGTCTTCCGTGTCGCAAAGAAGGCAGGGATCGTTCCGGCAGACCGGAAGATGGATTTTGTCGGCTTCGGTACTATGAATGGAAAGGACGGAAAGCCGTTTAAGACGAGAGAAGGCGGCGTTATGCGTCTTGAGAACCTGATCGCGGATATCGACGAGGCGGCTTACAACCGTATCATGGAGAACCGCACTGTTTCTGAGGATGAGGCAAAGAAGACAGCAGAGATTGTAGGTCTCGCTGCCTTAAAATACGGTGATCTCTCTAACCAGGCCACAAAGGACTATGTCTTCGATATCGACAGATTTACTTCCTTTGAGGGAAATACAGGTCCGTATGTTCTCTACACGATCGCGAGAATCAACTCTATCTTGAAGAAATACAGTGATACCTGTGAAAATACAGAGAATGGCGAGATCCTTCCGCCGTCCGCAGAGCCGGAGAAGACCCTGATGCTCGCCCTCTCCCGGTACAGCGATGTGATGCTTACCTGCTTCGAGGAGCTTGCGCCGCATAAGATCTGCGCTTACATTTACGAGCTCTCCAATGCGTTAAACCATTTCTACCATGAGACGAAGATCATCGCTGAGGAAGACAGAAAGAAACAGGCGGGTTACATCAGCCTCGTTACGTTAACACGTGATGTGTTAATGACATGCATTAACGTTCTGGGATTCAGCGCACCGGAACGGATGTGATGAAACAGCCTGTCATGCGGCTATGCAGATGGGCAGGCTTGCCTGCACAGATGCATAGACATATGACAGGCAAAACTTCATGAGCAAGTAAGCCGCCAGGCTGGATTGCGAATGAAGTCAGGATCGTGGGAGCACGAAGTGCGGAACGATCCGTTTCAGGGCTGGAAAGCAATAAAACAAACCGGGGGGACGGAATGATATGGAAGTAACGGAACTTACTGCCGAGACCTTCTGGAAAGGCGAGACTGAGATCAGGGGAACCGTCATGGACGGGGAAGATGAATACCGTGTCCGTATCCTGCGCAAGGGTAGTCAGAATTTTGACTACTCTTGTTCGCATATCAGTAAGACGGGCAGAAATCTCGGTTTCTGCGGTGTATCCTGCACACAGGGACCTGACGGGATCCCCATGTGTCCGCACGCTCATGCGCTGATCGCGGAATGGCTCCGGCGGGAGAGCAGGGAGTCAAAGCATCCGGTCTCCACATCCCAGAAAGTCCGTTTTATGGTCCGGGAGTACACGAACCGCGAGGTGAGCCGTATCATGGGGGCCTCTGAGGAAGGGCATTACCGTCTGATCCCCATTGTTGCGATCTCAAGAGATCAGGTAAGGGTCCGTTTCACGGTGGGACGAGAAAAACAGTACCCGGTGAAGGACCTGACGGCCTTCGCGAAGGCGATGGAAACCATGAGCCTTGTCCAGTACGGAAAAGGACTGGCGTTCCATCACAGTCTTCAGGCTTTCGACGAGGAGAGCCGGGCGTTGGCGCTTCTCATCATGGAACGCGTCGGCTTTTTCAGGGAACAGTACCGCGGAAGCGGGCGGTTTTCCATGGAAGCGGAGCCGGCGTTAAAAGAACTGATCCTGGGAAAAGCCGGACGAGAGCGCTTTTTTGCCATCCTGGAAGGCCAGACCATCGAGTGCGAGGATTACCGGAAGAGAAAGAGGATGTTGACGGTAAAACGGGAGAATCCGGTCTTTACCGCGGTTGTGAAGAAAGAGGGCCGTGACGGGATCAAGGTTACGGTGGATAAGGATATTATGGCTTTTTCCGGTGAAAAGTCCTTATTTATCGCAGATCAGGAAGCAATCTACTGCTGTGACCAGGATTATACAGAGTGCCTGACCGTATTTATGGAATACATGGTCATGGGAATGGATGCGGAGAACGAGGTTTCCGTCAATGACCGTGATATGCCGCTTTTTTATGAGCGTGTTTTAAGAAAACTGGAGTCACTCGGGCTCATCCGCTCCGAGGGGGTCGACCTTGAGAGCTACCGCCCGAAAGAATTAAAGGCGTCCTTTTATTTTGACAGCGATGCAGCGGGAACCGTAACTCTCCGTCCGGAACTTTCCTACGGCGAGTTTTCCTTCCATCCTTTAGCGGATGAGAATGTTCCGAAAGAGATCTGTAGGGATGTTCCGGGAGAGTTTCAGGTGAGTCAGCTGATCACGACCTACTTTAAGTATACGGAGGACGGATCAGGAAATCTTGTCATTAAAAATGACGACGAGGCGGTCTACCGCCTGATCTCCGAAGGCATGAAGAAATTTATGGATGCCGGAGAGGTGTTCGTGTCCGAGTCCTTCAAAAAGATCCGTGTTCTTCCGCCGGTGAGCACATCCGTTCAGGTCCGGACTTTAGGAAGATGGCTGGAGTTAGAGGTAGACACCGGGGCTCTTCCGCGAGAGGAACTTGCGGCAGTGCTTGCGGCTTACGGAAAGAAAAAGAGCTTCTACCGGATGAAGAACGGTGATTTCCTGACTCTGGGGGATGGCGGACTTTTAACGGTTGCAAAGATCGCGGAGGAGCTTGGCGCAGCGAAGGAACTTGTGGATTCCGATACGATCAGGCTTCCGGCGTACCGTGCGATGTTTCTGGACGCGGCATTAAAGGAAGATAAGAGCGTCAGCGTGTACCGTGACCAGCTTTTTAAGGCCGTGGTCCGCGGCATGAAGGACGTGGAGGACAGTGATTATGAGATTCCGAAGCGGCTTGCGCCGATGCTAAGGAGCTACCAGAAGGTGGGGTACCGGTGGTTAAAGAGTCTGGATGCCTACGGCTTCGGCGGGATCCTCGCAGATGAGATGGGACTTGGAAAGACGATCCAGGTCATCGCCCTTTTTCTGGATGAAAAAGAAGAAAATGGCGGAACGTCTCTTGTCGTATGCCCGGCGTCCCTTGTATACAACTGGGAAAATGAGTTTGCCCGGTTCGCTCCGGAGCTTAAGATCATGACGGCGGCAGGAAATCAGGAGGAGCGGGAGGCGATGTTTGCGGCGTACGAGACGGAACGCCGATCTTTTAAAGCGCGATATCCTCTGGTATCACGAAAAAGAATTCCGCTTTGAGATCATCGACGAGGCCCAGTATATTAAGAATTCTTCGACTCAGGCGGCAAAATCCGTGAAGGCTGTTCCTGCCAGAACGAGATTCGCCCTGACAGGAACACCGATCGAGAATCACCTTGGAGAACTCTGGAGTATCTTCGACTTCCTGATGCCGGGATTTTTATTCACGTCACAGAAGTTTAAGCGGGCGTTCGAGATGCCGATTGTGAGAGATCAGGATCTGAATGCGCTGACCCGGTTAAAGAAGCTCACAGGACCGTTTATTTTAAGACGTTTAAAGAAAGATGTCCTGAAGGAACTTCCGGATAAACTGGAGACGGTCCTCTATTCCAGCATGGAAGGAGAGCAGAAGGATCTCTATACGGCGGCGGCCGCCTCCCTGAAGGAACAGCTTATGGAAGGTACTGACGGTGATTACGGAAAGGAACGGATGCAGATCCTTGCGGAGCTCATGCGGCTGCGTCAGATCTGCTGTGAACCGTCCCTGTGCTTTGAGGGCTATAAGGGCGGATCCGCGAAGTTTGACACCTGTATGGAGCTTCTCATAAACGGAACGTCAGCAGGGCATAAGATCCTTCTGTTCTCCCAGTTTACATCGATGCTTGAGATCATCGCGAAGCGCCTGAAAAAGGAGAAGATCCCATTTTATCTGCTCACCGGCTCCACGCCGAAGCGGGACCGCATGCAGATGGCCTCCTCGTTCCAGAAGGACGATGTGATGGTGTTCCTGATCTCCCTGAAGGCCGGCGGAACGGGGCTGAACCTTACGGCTGCGGATGTGGTGATCCACTACGATCCGTGGTGGAACGTGGCGGCCCAGAATCAGGCCACAGACCGTGCCCACAGGATCGGACAGGAGAATCAGGTCTCCGTATTCAAGCTCATCACGAAGCACACCATTGAGGAGAATATCCTGAAGCTTCAGGAGATGAAGAGGGATCTGGCGGACACCGTGGTAACCGAAGGGACCGGTGCGCTCAGCAGCATTACGAGAGAAGATCTTATCCGCATGCTGGACGAAGATTTGTAAGAGCTGTGTCCGACTGTTGCGGACACAGAAATGACATAAGAAAATCGACAGAAAATTGCAAAGCTTTTTCGGTGGATCTATGATAGCATAGAAAAAGAAAAGCGGACGATGCAGGGACCGGCGTGGAAACACAAAGGGAGGCGTCAGAGAAGCTGAACTTAATAAAATATACCGGAAAAAGAGGTCAAAAAAGATGAGAAAAATAAACAGAATGATTCCGATCGCGCTTGCGTGCGCAATTTTCGCGGCACAGCCGGCACAGGCGGCTTTGATTATCCGCGCGGACGGAACCACAACAGATACAAAGAAGGCACAGACAACACAGACGACCGGCACACAGGACGGGAACGAAGGCGGACCCGGATATGAAACATCGGATTCATCGACCGGCACAAACCAGAAGCAGGTAAGTGACGCGGCAAAAGCCGCCGCGGATGCCATCGCGAAGCCGGAGATCTCATCAGAGGCTGGAGTTCTCTATGATGTGACGAACGGAAGGGTTCTATTTGAGAAGAACGCCGATGAGAAGCTTGCTCCGGCCAGCACCGCAAAGCTTATGACAGCGCTTCTCGTTTTGGAAAAAGCAAAGCTGGATGACAAAGTGACGTTTTCAAAAACAGCAGTCACAGATCTGGAGGCCGGCGCTGTGAAGATCGGGCTTGTGGAAGGGGATCAGGTGGCTGTAAAGGACTGCCTCTACGCGCTTCTTTTAAAATCAGCCAACGAAGTCGCCAACGGACTTGCGGAACACGTTTCCGGCAGTATTTCAGGTTTTTCGGAGCTGATGAATGCGAGGGCTCGTGAGCTTGGATGTACAAATACACATTTCGTGAATCCGAATGGATTAAACTCGGATGAACAGTATACCACATGCCGCGACATGGCAAAGATCGCGGCGGCGGCATTTGCGAATCAGACGCTCTGTGAGATCGATTCCACATTGAGTTATCAATTCCCGGCGACAAAGGCAGCCTCCGCGAGAACCATCACTCCGGGCCACAAGATGCTCTACCCGAAGGATTCCAGATACTACGCGGGAATCGTCGGAGGAAAGACCGGTTATACTTCAAAGGCTGGGAACACGCTGGTGACCTGTGTGGAGAAAGACGGTGTCCGCATGGTTGCGGTGGTCTTAAAATCAAGAAGTACCCATTATGCGGATACAAAGCTGATGCTGGACTATGGTTATCAGTATGTGAACACAGAGAACGCCGGAACCACATCCACAGGGAAGCAGACAACTGCCGGACACTGGGTTCCGGATAACGGCAGTTGGAGATATGAGTTCACTGACGGAACGAAGGCTGTCGGAACGATCTATACGATCGATGCGGCTGACTTTGGTTTTGATACGGAAGGAAAGATGGTAACCGGATGGAAGATGTTCGGTACCGAGTGGTATTATTTTGAGTCCAACGGAACCATGGTAAAGAATGCCTGGAGACAGGATTCCGGCAAGTGGTTTTACCTGGGATCTGACGGTAAGATCGTAAAAAATACGACCATCGGCGGCCAGTATGTCGTAGGCGCGGATGGCGCATGGATCCAGTAGGAAAGAGGATCAGAGCCGTACCTGTATTCCGGTGGATCCGGTATGCGCGTGGATGGCGGATCGGTGAAAAAAAGAGAAGACAAGGAGAAGGATCATGAAAGAAAGAGTAAAAGTAATGCAGG
>OHRO01000557.1_pt1 | contig 10422 bp, 9 predicted proteins | sample 1578461 | NCBI WGS metagenome assembly OHRO01 (sample SAMEA3879545, study PRJEB24766) | human gut metagenome | biome: human-associated habitat; feature: feces | place: USA | collected 1985/1987
CCCGCCGCGCATAAGACAGCAAACGGCTGCGCGCCCCTGCTTGGGGCGCGCAGCCGCGGTTTATCCGACCGTGAATGTCTCCTGCGTGTCGATGTGTCCGTCATGATCCGTGCCCGGTGGGTTGTCGGGCATATCATAGACGTAGGTCAGCACACCGCCGTCATACGTCAGCACCGTGACGGCATAGGTATCGGCATAGCCGACGCAGAACGCCCCGTCACGCCAGACGACACGCGTGCGCGTGACGGTATCCGCTCCATCCGAGAAACACAGCGCGTGACACAGCAGCCCGCCGTCGCGGCAGACCTCATAGAGCGTGAGCGCCGCCTTCTCCCCCGCTGCGCGCGCAGCCCAGAATGCCGCCACCGCCTCCGGGTGCGTGACCGGGTCGGCTGCGTCCACGTGCACAGCCGTCAGTCCCGCCGTGCCAAGCTCCGCCACGGCCTGCGCGATCTGCGCATCCGTAAGATCGACGCCCACAGCCGTGCCGTCACCGACCGCCTGCACAATGGGCTGATACCGCTGCGCCGCCGCGACGGCGGGGTCGGTCTTTTTCCCGCAGCCCGTCAGCAGCGCCGCGCACAGCAGACACAATAAAATACGTTTCATGCGCACACCTCCCGTCATGTCTTAAAAACAGTGTACACGAAACAGTTCGGCATTGCAAATTTCGCCGCATCTGCTATACTGGCGGCAGATATATGCCGTATGAAGCCACCGGGAGAGCGCTGCGGCCGCCGAAGGAGTCACACTCTCAGGCAAAAGGACCGGCGGCGGACGGAGCTCTGGAGAGACGATTTTGCACCGAAGAAGCAAGGCCGCACGGCCAATCTTTCAGGTAAAAGGACAGAGTGCACACCTGCTTGCTGGCGGGGGTGTACTCTTTTTTTGGAGGTCATGGCCATGCAAACGTTCCTCTTTCTGCTCGAACTGGCCGGAACGGTCGCGTTCGCCGTCAGCGGCGCGGTGCTCGGCATTGAAAAGCACATGGACATTTTCGGCGTGGGGCTGCTGGGCATCACGACGGCCTTTGCGCTGGCCTGTGCGGCCCTGTGCTGGACCATCCTGAACGACTCCAGCAACATCATGACCGACCGCGCCGACATCGTGCTGGGCGATTTCAGCGGCATGACCCAGGACGAGGTGAAGGCCTCTGAGCAGGTGGCCTCCGGTCAGGTGGTCGTCAACTGGGAAGAGGAGTACAGCAACGACTACGCCGCGGGCTATGTCTACAAGCAGTCGCCGGTGGCGGGCCGCACCGTCCGCGAGGGCCAGAGCGTGACCCTCACCGTCAGCCTCGGCATCCACTATGTCACCGTCCCCGACCTGACCAACTATGTGCAGGCCGACGGCGAACAGCAGCTGAAGGACCTGGGGGTGTCGGTGCTGGTCACTCAGGCCGTGGATGAGTCGGTGGCCGCAGGCTCCATCATCCGCACCGACCCCGCCGCAGGCAGTCAGGTGGCCGCAGGCACCACGGTGGTGATCTACGTCAGCCGCCCGCAGGTGGCCACCACCACCAAGGTCCCCAGCCTCATCGGCATGAGCGTGGACGACGCCCGCACCCTGCTGGTGCAGCGGAAGCTGGGTCTGGGCAGCCAGACCGAGCAGTACAGCGACCAGCCCGTGGGCAGCATCATCAGCCAGAACCCCGGCGAGGGCGCATCGGCCAAGCTGAACACCCGGGTCAGCGTCGTGGTCAGCGCAGGCCCCGAGCCTGCACCGGAGCCCGAAGCACCCAGCGAGAGCACCGCCGGCAGCGGCGGCTCCGGCGGCTGGCTGGGCGGCCTCTTCGGGGGCAGCAGCTCTTCCAGCGAGAGCACCAGCGGCGAGAACAAAAAGTTCGAGGCCCGCTACCGTGTGGACAAGAACGGCGGCGGCACCCTGAGCGTCGGCAATGACACCGGCAACAGCTCTGTGACCTACACCGTCACCGACCCCGATAAATCCATCACCGTGACCGCTGTCCCGGCGGAGGGCTACGTCTTCGTCAAGTGGAGCGACGGCCTCACCAGCAAGACCCGCACCGACACCGGCTTCAAGCAGAATCTGGACGTCACGGCAGTCTTCGGCACGGCCTCCGTCCAGATCACCAGCGAGGGCAAGGGCGCTGTGGGCAGCTCCTACACCTTCAAGGCGGCCTTGAGCGGCAAGTACGCCAAGACCGAGAACCTGCGCTGGTACGCCAACGGTCAGGAGGTCCCGCAGGCCGCCGGCAAGTCCAGCATCACCGTGGTGGTGGACAGCTCCATGGCCAACGCTTCTTATAAGATCCACGCCGTCGTCACCTACAACGACTGCAAGGTGAGCAGCAACACCCTGACCATCACCATCGGCAGCGGTGTGACCGGCGAGTCCGGCTCCACCAGCAGCTCGTCCTCGTCCCATGCCGGTTCTTCCGGCAGTACATCCTCTTCCTCTGCAAGCTCGGGCGGCTCTTCGAGCGGCACCAGCAGTTCGTCGTCGGCATCGTCCGGCACGTCGTCCGGCAGCTCCAAGGCAGAGCCGGAGTCCGAAAGCAAGGCCGAGTCCAAGGCTGAGTCTAAGGCCGAGGGCGAAGCAGGATCCAAATCCGAAACCAAGCCGGAAGCCTCCGCCGGCAAGGAAGCCGAAGGCAAGGCAGAATGACGCCCCGCACCTTCCTCTGCGCAGCCGCATAGGCTGAGCCGAGAGGAGGCGAGCGGATGCTCCGTGAAGAGATGCGAGTCCCCGGCCTGCCCGGCGCAGAAGATGTGACCGACGGCAGCGTGGACTACTACGACATGGATTGGGAAAACGTCGAGAACGGCGTGACGGAGGAGCAGATGGCAAAGTGCATCGCAAAAGCGTGCGCCTGCGCGCCGCGCTGTAAGTGCAGCGGGAATCTGCCGGACCAGTCCGACGAGGAAGCCTATGAAATGACGTTGGAAGGATAAAAATACGAGAAGCCAGCTCTGCCGGGCGGGGCTGGCTTCTCGCTGTTCTCAAACCGCGCCCCAGCCGCGCCCGCTCAAGGCGGCAGGCGGCTCGAAACATGATAGAGAAGGGAAAGAAAGATGGCAAAATATTATTGCATCCTCTTCGATGCAGACAATACGCTTCTGGACTTTGATGCCGCCGAGAACAAGGCGCTGGCGGAGACGCTGGTGGAATACGGCATCGAGCCGGACGCCGGGACGGTGCAGACCTACCGGGACATCAACTCGGAGCTCTGGCGTCAGCTGGAAAAGGGCCAGATACGCCGCGACAAGCTGATGGGAGAGCGCTTCACCCGCTTCCTCAAGGCCATCAACGCAGCCGGTGACGGCGTGGAGATGAACCGCTGCTACCTCGACCACCTGTCCTCCCACCCCGACCTGATGACCCCCAATGTGCCGGACGTCCTCGGGGAGCTTTCCGAGGTGGCGACGCTGGCCGTCGTGACCAACGGCTTCCAGAAGGTGCAGAGCCGCCGGGTGGCAGAATCCGGCATCGGGGCCTACCTTGAGGACGTCTTCGTCTCCGAGAAGCTGGACAGCGAGAAGCCCAGCCGCCGCATCTTCGACTCCGCCCTCCGCGCTCTGGGCGTGGAGAACCGGGAGCACGTCCTGGTGGTGGGCGACAGCCTCACCAGCGACATCCAGGGCGGCGTGAACGCGGGCCTCGACACCTGCTGGTTCAACCCCGGCCACGCCGAGAACCCGGGCAAGGTGAGCCCCACCTACGAGATCGCCTCGCTGGAAGAGCTCTACCCGCTGGTGATGGAGCCGGAAGAGCTGGCGAACCTCGGCCTCAAGCACCGCCGTCATCAGCTGTAAGGGCGGGAATGTCCCTATCCACCCTACTGGAAAAGAACACGGAAGAACGATATGCTGATTCATTTGGAAAAACTCGGAAAGAGCTTTGGCGAGAAGGTCGTCCTGCACGACGTGAGCGCCAGCGTGGAAAAAGAAGACCGCATCGGCATCGTGGGCCAGAACGGCGCAGGCAAGACGACCCTGCTCAAAATTCTGACCGGCGTCTACACCGACTATGACGGCGAGTTCAGCGTGACCCACGGCGTGACGCTGGGCTATCTGGAGCAGAACGCAAAGCTCGATGTCACGCTGGATATTTACGGGGAGATGCGCTCTTCCTTCGCCCCTGTGCTGGACGCCATGGCCCGGATGCAGATCTTGGAAAAGAAGATGGCGGCCTCTCCCGACGACGCCGCCCTTCTCGAAACGCACGACGAACTGCAGAACATCATCGACGCCGCCGACGGCTACAACATGGACGTCAACATCAAGAAGGTGCTGTCCGGCATGGGCTTTGCGCAGGATACCTGGGGCAAGAACGTGGGGGTCCTCTCCGGCGGTGAGCTGACCCGTCTCCGTCTGGCCAAGCTCCTCCTCGAGAAGCCGGACGTCCTCATTCTGGACGAGCCCACCAACCATCTGGACTTCGCCACCATGGAGTGGCTGGAAAACTACCTCAAGGGCTACTCCGGTGCCGTTCTGGTGGTCAGCCACGACCGCTATTTCCTCGACAACGTCTGTACCAAAATCTGGGAAGTCTCCTTCCAGACCATGACCACCTATAAGGGCAACTTCTCGGCCTATCTGCCCCAGAAGGAAGCCGCCGACGCCCTGCGCCAGAAGCAGCACGACGCCGACGTGGCGCTGGCCGAAAAATTACAGGACTACATCGACCGCAACCTCGTCCGCGCCTCCACCACCAAGATGGCCCAGAGCCGCCGCAAACAGCTGGAAAAGCTGGAAATCACCGAGGCCCCTCAGGATGAGACCAACCAGCTCAAGTTCCGCTTCGAATACGACGTGGAGCCGTGGAATGAGCTGGTGCTGCTCAAGAATCTGACCATCAAGATCGGCGGCCGCACCCTGCTGGAGCCCTTCACCTATACGGTCTGCCGCGGCCAGCGGCTCATCATCGCCGGCCCCAACGGCGCAGGCAAATCCACCCTGATGCAGGTGCTGGACGGCAAGCGCCGCCCCTCCGGCGGCATGGTGCGCCTTGGCACCGGCGCACGGCCCAGCATCTTTGCCCAGCAGCAAAACCGCATCGGCGCGGGCCGCGTCATCGACGTCATCTGGAACAAGTACCCCCGGATGACCGAGCTGGAGGTCCGCAGCCATCTGGCAAAGCTGGGCTTCCGGGGCGAGACGGTCTTCAAGCCCTGCGAGGCCCTGTCCGGCGGCGAGCTGGCCCGGCTGCGCTTTGCAGAGATCGTGCTGGAACGCCCGAACCTGCTGTTCCTGGACGAGCCTACCAACCATCTGGACATCTACACCCGCGAGAACCTGACCGAGGCGCTGATGGCCTACACCGGCACCCTGCTCCTCGTCACCCATGACCGCCACCTGATGAACAGTCTGGCCTGCCCCATCCTCTACCTCGAGGACGGCAAGGCGGTCATCTACCCCAGCTATGACGCCCTGATGGGCCGCGCCGCTCCCGCCCCCGTGGCCGAGAAGAGCAGCGAACCCGCCAAGGCGGGCTACGGCAAAGAGCAGCGCCGCCGCCGGGCCGAGCTGCGCGCCAAGATCAAAGCCTGCGAGGACGAGATGGAAGCCTGCGGCGCCCGCGAGGTGGAGCTGGAAAACGAGATAAACTCGCCGGAGGTCTACAACGACCCCCAGCTTTTGCGGGAAAAGAGCGACGAGCTCAGCGACCTGCGCTTCCATCAGGACGAGCTTTTCGCCGCGTGGGAGGCCGCCGTCGAGGAGCAGGAGCAGTACGAGCAGACCGCCGGCGGCGAAGAATAAACGATGCAGCAAAGGGGGAGAGCCGATGGCAAACCGAAACCATGACCCGAAGAAAACACACGAGATCGCACTTTCCGGCCTGCTGTTCGCGCTGGCGATGGCGCTTTCCTTCATCGAAGGCACACTGGTCATCCCGGGCCTTGCGCCGGGCATGAAGCTGGGCCTTGCGAATATCGTGGTGATGTATGCGCTGTTCTTCATGGGGGCACGGCAGGCGCTCTATCTCGACCTGCTCAAGGCGCTGTTCGTCTTCCTCGTCTCCGGCTGGACGGCAGGCTTCCTCTCGCTCTGCGGCGGGCTGCTGTCCCTGCTGGTGATGTGGGTGCTCTACTATAAGCTCCCGTTCCGGCCCACATGGTTCATCCTGTCGGTCTGCGGCGCACTGTCCCACAACATCGGCCAGCTGCTTGGCGCGGGGCTCATCCTGTCCTCGGCCATGTCGCTGTACTATGCGCCGGTGATGCTGGTGCTGGGCCTCGTCATGGGCGCCCTCACGTCCCTGACCCTCCGGGCCATCCTGCCCGCACTGGGCAGACTGGGCTACAACACCCGGGAAAAGCGCTGAGCGGTTGCATCTGCAAACATTTTTCGCTATAATAAAATGATAGATTTGATATGACCCTACAAAAAAGCCGCCCTTATGGATGACTCGCATCCGAGGGACGGCCGGGAGGTTTTGTACTATGTCTGAAAAAGTTACGGTCAAGGTGGAGCGGAGCGTCCTCCACCTTCCGGCCATCGCCCTGCGCGGGCTGGTGGTCTTCCCCAACAATCTGCTCCACTTCGAGGTGGGCCGCGAGAAGAGCATCGCCGCCGTGGAGTGGGCCGTCAGCAACAACTCTGACGTCTTCCTCGTGGCACAGAAAGAGATGAAGGTCGAGGACCCCAAGGCCGCCGACCTCTATACTTACGGCGTCGTGGCCGAGGTCAAGCAGGTGATGCGGGTGTCGGACGACCTCGTCCGCGTCCTGGTTGAAGGCAAATACCGCGCCAGACTCTCCGAGATGGAGGACGACGGCAGCTTCCTGCTGGCCACCGTCCGCCCGGCCCCGGTCAGGATGGCGAAGCCCGAGGAGCTGCCGGAGGCGGACGTCCTCGTCCGCAACGTCAAAAAGAGCTTTGACGACCTGCTGGCTCTGAACCCCCACATCGGCAAGGACGTGGTGTTTGCCATCACCACCAGCACCGACGCCGCCTTCCTGTCCGAGTACATCCCGGCCAACCTCCTGTTCCGCTTCGAGGATAAGCAGGCTATTCTGGACGAAGGCACCCTGATGGGCCGTCTGCATCTGCTCATCGAGAAGATGCACCGGGAGCGCCGGATGCTCGAGATCGATAAGGAGATCGCCCAGAAGGTAGACGAGGCGATGGACAAGAACCAGCGCGACTACTACCTCCACGAGCAGCTCCACATGATCAGCGAGGAGCTGGGCGAGGACGACGATACCACCGCCGAGACCGAGGAGTACCGCCGGAAGATCACGGCCCTCCATCTGGACGAGGACCGGGAAAAGAAGCTTCTCAAAGAGGTGGACCGCCTCTCCAAGATGCAGAGCAGCAATCAGGAAGGCACGGTCATCCGCACCTATCTGGACACCTGCCTCGACCTGCCCTGGAACACCTTCACCGAGGACGATCTGGACATCGCCAAGGCCCAGCGGGTGCTGGACCGGGACCACTACGGCCTGAAGAAGGTCAAGGACCGCATCCTCGAGGTGCTGGCCGTCCGCAAGCTGGCCCCCGATGTGAAGGGCCAGATCATCTGCCTCGTCGGCCCTCCGGGTGTCGGCAAGACCAGCATCGCCCGCTCCATCGCCGAGAGCCTGAACCGCAAGTATGTCCGCATCAGCCTCGGCGGCGTGCGGGATGAGGCCGAGATCCGCGGCCACCGCCGCACCTACATCGGCGCGATGCCGGGCCGCATCATCAGCGCCATCACGACGGCCAAGTCCACGAACCCGGTCATCCTGCTCGACGAGATCGACAAGCTGGCGGGCGACTACAAGGGAGACCCGTCCAGCGCACTGCTCGAGGTGCTGGACCCCGAGCAGAACCGCACCTTTAAGGATAACTACCTCGATATTCCGTTTGATTTGAGCGAGGTGCTCTTTATCACGACGGCGAACGATGCCTCCACGATCCCTGGCCCGCTCTATGACCGCATGGATGTCATCGAGCTGCCCAGCTACACCCGGGTGGAAAAGTACAACATCGCCCGGAAGCATCTGGTCCCCAAGCAGCTGGATGCCTGCGGCCTGACCGGTAAGGTCACCTTCTCCCAGAGCGCCCTCTACGGCATCATCGACGGCTACACCCGCGAGGCCGGCGTCCGCAATCTGGAGCGCACCATCACCAGCGTCCTGCGCAAGTGCGCCCGGAAAATTGCTTCCGGCGAGGCGGAGAATGTCTCCGTCACCGGCACCGGCCTCGAAAAGCTGCTGGGACCCCGGATGGTCAAGCCCGAGTTCCTCAACCGCACCAACGCCATCGGCATCGCCAACGGTCTGGCATGGACCAGCATCGGCGGCGAGACCCTGCCCATCGAGGTGCAGGTCATCGACAACGGCAGCGGCAAGATCACCGTCACCGGTTCTCTGGGCGACGTGATGAAGGAGAGCGCCCAGCTGGCCATCACCTATGCCCGCGTCCATGCCGCAGAGTACGGCATCGACTCCGAGCGCCTCAAGAAGTGCGACCTGCACATCCACGCCCCGGAGGGTGCAGTCCCCAAAGACGGCCCCTCTGCCGGCGTCACCCTGACCACGGCCCTCATCTCCTGCCTGTCCGGCATCCCGGTGCGGGGCGATGTGGCCATGACCGGCGAGATCACCCTCCACGGCAATGTGCTGCCCATCGGCGGCCTCCGCGAGAAGAGCATGGCCGCTTACCGCGAGGGGATGAAGACGGTCCTCATCCCGAAGGACAACCTGTCCGATCTGTACGAGGTGGACGACGAGGTCAAGAAGAACATCGAGTTCCTGCCCATGTCCAACCTGTCGCAGGTCCTCGCCGCAGCCCTCCTCAAGCCCAAGACGGTGTCTGCGGGCCACCCCCGCACCAGGAAGGTAAAGCCCGCTGAGGCTGCGGCCCTGCCGCAGACGGCTGAAAAGCCCCAGCCGGGCGCGGTCTGCTGAGACGAAAGGAGCGAAGCTATGAACTATAACAAAGCGGATTTCATTGCAAGCTACGGCATTTCCAGCCAGCTGCCCGAGAGCGACCGCCCGGAGCTGAGCTTCTCCGGCCGCTCCAACGTGGGCAAATCCAGCCTCATCAATAAGCTCTGCAACCGCAAGAATCTTGCCCGCGTGTCCAGCACGCCGGGCAAGACGGCTACCATCAACTTCTACGCGGTGGATGACTGCTACTTCGTGGACCTGCCCGGCTACGGCTATGCCAAGGTGAGCAACGCCGACCGTGAGCGCTGGGACGACCTCATCAACAGCTACTTCGAGGCTCAGCGCCGCCACACCCTGCTGGTCCAGCTCATCGACTGCCGTCACGCCCCCAGCGCCGACGACATCCAGATGCTGCACTACCTCCACTACCACAACATCCCCTTCGTCGTGGCCCTGACCAAGGCCGACAAGCTCAAGAAGAGCCAGCTGGCCCAGACACAGGAGGAGTTCGAAAAGCTCTGCCTGCCCTACGGCTGCCAGAAGGTGGTGCTGACCAGCGGCGAGAGCGGCTGCGGCATCCCGGAGCTGCAGGCTGTGCTGAACGCAGCCGTCGCCGCCGAGTACGAGGCAAATGCAGAGGACGCGGAGTAACGCAATGGCTTACAACGAATTTGCTTATTTTTACGATGAGTTCAACGGCGAGGCCGACTACGAGGCCCTGTATGCCCACATCAAAAAAGAGCTGGAAGCCCACGGCATCCATGACGGCATCCTCGCAGACCTGGGCTGCGGGACAGGAGAGCTGACCCTGATGCTCACCCAGGCGGGCTACGATATGATCGGCATCGACCAGTCGGAGGAGATGCTCTGCGTCGTCCGGGACAAGGCTGAGCAGCTGGGCCTTTCCAGCGGCCTGCTTCTTTTGCGGCAGGACCTGCTCAAGCTGGACCTCTACGGCACCATCCGGGGTGCAGTGTCCACCTTCGACACCTTCAACCACATCCCGGACCTGGACAAAGCCATCGCCAACGCCGGTTTCTTTATGGAAAAGGGCGGTGTGCTCCTGTTCGATATGAACACGCCCTATAAGCACCGGAACGTGCTGGGCGAAAACGTCTTTACGTTTGAAGAAGAGGACGCCTCCTGCGTCTGGCGCAACCATTACAGCGCCGCCGACCGCCGGGTGGAGATCCGCGTGGACATCGACTACCGCGAGACGGGGGAGCACTTCCACGAGCAGTTCTGCGAGTACACCTACGACCTCGACACCATCCGCGCCGCTCTGGAAAAGCACGGCTTTGCGCTGGAAAGTGTCTGCGACGGCGAGAGCTTTGGCCCTCTGACCGACGAGAGCGAGCGCTATTTCTTCTGCGCAGTCAAACAGTATACCCAACTGGAGGAACAATAATATGTCGAATCTTATCCGCGGCATTTCTGAAAACGGCGGTGTCGTGTTCTGCGGCGTGGACTCCACCGAGATCGTCCGCACGGCAGAAAAGCTGCATACCACCAGCGCCACCTGCAGCGCAGCCCTTGGCCGGCTGCTCACCGGTGTCTCCCTGATGGGCGCGATGCTCAAGGAT
>OHRO01000560.1_pt1 | contig 10401 bp, 9 predicted proteins | sample 1578461 | NCBI WGS metagenome assembly OHRO01 (sample SAMEA3879545, study PRJEB24766) | human gut metagenome | biome: human-associated habitat; feature: feces | place: USA | collected 1985/1987
AAAACTTAACTCTGACATTTAGTATGAACCTCCTCGATAATATTGTTTGGGGTTGACGCCCCGGCCGTAATACCTACACTGCGCACAGAACTAATACATTCAGGATTAAAGTCGCCCAGAGTCTGGATGTAATAGGTGTTTTTACATTCCTTCCGGCAGATATCGTATAGCTTCTGGGTATTCGAGCTGTGTTTCCCGCCGATAACCAGCATCACGTCCACCTGTGAGGCTATCCTCATCGCTTCCACTTGTCTTTCCTGTGTTGCATTGCAAATCGTATTTAAAACAGTTATATCATACCTCGTTTTAGAAATTTTTTCAACTATATCTTGAAATTTCTTGTAATTAAATGTCGTCTGGGATACAATACAAAGCTTCTCATTTTCCGGAAGCTGCAGCTTAAGAAAATTATCCATGTCCTCGATGACCACTGTCCGCTCATCTCCCCATCCCTTGATGCCCTGCACCTCCGGATGGGACACGTCACCGGCCACCACGAGTGTCGCACCGGCGGCTTCGGCCTCGGAAGCGACTTTCTGTATCTTCTTCACGAAGGGGCAGGTGGCGTCGTGATAGGTACAGCCCCGGGCGTCCAGCTCATCGTAAATGCTGCGTGGGACGCCGTGGCTGCGGATGACCACCTCGTAGCCTGCAGGGACATCCGCGGGGGTATCTGCTACCAGTGCGCCCCGGCGCTCGAGGTCTTCTACGGTCTGGGGGTTGTGGATGAGGGGGCCGAGGGTGGCCACCTTGCGGCCCTCATCCAGCAGACCGTAGGTCAGCTTGACCGCGCGGTCCACGCCGAAGCAGAAACCCGCAGTCTTTGCAAGTCTGATTTCCATTGTACTCTCCTAGATTCAACCTCTCCGTCATCGCGCAGCGATGACGGAGAGGGCAAGCCGCCTTACAATTCACTCCACGCATCCAGAACGGCCTGCTTATTCTCCCGCAGCTTCTTTATGTCGCGGCGGCCTTCCATCGCAAACTGTGCGGCGGGCATTGGCTCGCCGAAGATGACACGCACCTTGCAGAACAGCTTCATCTTACCATCGGGGGTGTCGTAGTAGATGCGGCAAGGCACGACGTCCACATTTGCTGCCGCCGCGATGACGAAGAGGCCGCTCTTGAGGGGAAGGAACTTGCCCTCCTTCTCCCGCGTCCCCTCCGGGAAGAGCAGCAGCGTACCGCCCTCCTGACACTTTTTCACGGTGTCGTCGATGACACCGACCTCTTCTTTCGTGCCGCGGACGCAGACTGCACCGGCGCACCGGAAGAACCACGACAGGAATGCGTTTATCTCGAACAGCTCTTTCTTGGCAAACACGGTCATCCGCCGGCCCCAGAACCGGGTGATGACGACGAACACCGGGTCGATGGCGGAGATGTGGTTGGGGGCAATGATGCAGCCCTTCGTGCCGATTTTTTTCAGGTTCTCGCGGCCCTCACACCGGACGCGGAAGCCGATGTGGAACACCAGCCATGCCAGCGGGACCAGAATATAATATAGTATCATCCGACCTTCTCCGTGATCATTTTCTTCATGGCCTCAAAGCTCTGCTCGAAGTTCAGCTCCGAAGTGTCCAGCAGCACGGCATCGTCTGCCTGCTTGAGAGGAGCTGCGGCGCGGTGGGTGTCCTGATAGTCGCGCTGCTTGACGTCGGCCAGCACATCTTCGTAGGGGGTGTCGATGCCCTTCTGCTGGTACTCCTTCCAGCGGCGGGTGGCGCGGGCCTCCGGGCTGGCGGTGAGGAAGATCTTCACAGTCGCATTGGGCAGCACTACGGTGCCGATGTCGCGGCCATCCATCAGGATGTTCTGCGTCCTGGCCATGTCCCGCTGCATCTCCAGCAGGAAGGCGCGCACCGCCGGATTTGCACCCACGGCAGAAGCCGCCATCCCCACCTCTTCGGTGCGGATGGCCGTGCTGACGTCCTCGCCATTCAGATAGATATGCTGTTCGCCCTCGATAAAAGCAAATTCGAGGGTGATATTGGGCAGCAGGGCATTGACTGCCTCGTTGTCCTTCGGGTCCTTGCCCGCGCGGAGGGCATAAAGGCCGATGGTGCGGAACATCGCACCGGTGTCCACATAAATGTAGCCGAAGTCCGCAGCCAGACGCCGCGCCAGCGTAGATTTGCCTGCGCCCGCAGGCCCGTCGATCGCAACAGATACCATTATAAAAGCTCCTTCTTTCATTTTACTGAGCATAGCCCGGCCCACCAGCGTTCAGATATTACAGGTTATTCGCAAAACTCTGTGCCGTGCAGAATGCGATCTGCAGATTGTAGCCGCCGGTATAGGCGTCCACATCCAGCACCTCGCCTGCAAAGTAGAGGCCGAGGGCCTTTTTGCTCTGCATGGTCTTGGGGTCCACCTCCCGCACCGACACGCCGCCCGACGTGATGACTGCGTGGGCCAAATCGCCCCGGGCGTCGATGGACACCCGCCAGTGCTTCATCAGCTGTACCAGTTCCCGCTTCTGCTCCCGGGTGATCTGGTTTGCCCTGGTGGCCGGGTCGATGCCCCAGCGGGCCACCATGACCGGCTGCATACTGGACGGCAGCAGCTTCACCAGTGCGCCCTGCGCCGCGTGGTTCGCCAGAAGGGCAAAGTCCCGGGTGATGCGGTCATAAAGCTGTTCCTCGCTGAGGGCAGGCTTCAAATCAATAAAAGCTTCGTACCTGTGCTTTTTCATGTCGCCCAGATGGCTCGACGCGCTGAGGGTCAGCGGCCCGCTGATGCCGAAGTGGGTGAACAGCATCTCGCCCTGCTCCTCGAAGATGGCTTTGCCGTCCTCGTGGAGGGTGAGAGTCACGTTCTTGAGGGCGAGGCCCATCATCTTTTTGCAGTCGGCATCGTGGCTCACGAGGCTGACAAGGCTGGGGACAGGCTCCACAAGGGTGTGGCCCGCCTGCCGGGCCAGCTTGTAGCCGTCGCCGGTGGAGCCGGTGGTGGGGTAGCTCAGGCCGCCCGTTGCCACCAGAACGGCATCCGCCTTGTACTCCCGGCCCGAAGTTCCCCGCACACCCATACAGCGATAGGCCGGGCCGGGCTTTTTCTTTTTCGGATGGCGCGGATCTTCCGGCGCAGCAGGCGCTTCTTCCGGCTGGGCCAGCGGCTCCAGCAGCAGCTGGGCCGGAACATCTCCATAGTTTGCCGCCAGCTTCTCGAAAAGCTGGCGCTCGTGGGCGGCGTGCTTATCAATGATACAGATCTCCTCCCCGCGCTCAGCGAGGATATAGGTCTTGAAGATCTCACCCACATAGCGCAGAGGGGCAGGGCCTTCCTGCACGTCAAAGCCCAGCTGTTCCGGCGTATCCTCGGCAGCAAAGGTCTGCTGCGGAGCTGGGGCGGCAGGCATTTCCTCCTTGGGGGCAGGATCCCATGCCGCCATGTGGTCCTGATGTTCGGGCAGATCTGCACTGTCCGGTTCAATGTCCAATGCACCTTCTCCCAGCGCTGCGGCAAAGGCGGGTGCTTCAGGCTCACTCTCCGTGGGAGCTGGTGCCGGGCTGTGCAGGGTGGCATCCTGCCGGATGGGCAGGCCCGATGCAACCGTTGTCCAGCTGTGCTCTGTCGGCTTATCCTCGGCAGTGCCCGGCACAGGCAGGATATCCGGGTGGCTTGCAGGTGCCGGACGGGACAGCGGTACTGCTGCCGGTGCCGGAGTGAAGCTCCGGAAGCTCCGCTGGGGCTGAGGGGTATGCTCATGGAGCGTTCCCGGCTCAGCCTGGCCCGGAATGATGGCAGAAAGTCCTGTAAAGTTGTTCTTCTTTACATCATTTTCTATCGTGTTATCGCTTATTTCATATTTGTTGGATTCTTCATCTTTTTTATCCTCTTCAAAGGCGAAGCGCCGCTCTCCGGTGCCCGGTTGGGCCAGTGCCAGCTTGACAGCGTGATAAACGAGATCAAAGATATCGTTTTCCCGGGCAAAGCGCACCTCAGTCTTGGCCGGGTGGACATTGACGTCCACAAGGTCAGCAGGCATTTCCAGAAGCAAGATTCCTCCAGGGAACTTGCCCTGCATCGTGGTGCCTTTGAACGCTGTTTCCATGGCCGCCATCATGGTGCGGTTGCGAACATAGCGCCCATTGATGTAGAAATACTGCATACTGCGGCTGGCGCGGCAGCTCCTGGGCTGGGTGATGAGGCCCCACACCCGGTAGACCCCTTCCTGATTGTCCAGCTCCATGAGGTCACGGCTGAATTCCCGGCCCAGCACCGCGTAGGCGGCACTGCGCAGCTTGCCGTCACCGGGGGTGACATACTGCAGCTTGCCTTCCCGGACAAACTTGAAGCTGACCTCGGGGTGGCTCAGGGCCACATGGGCCACGATATCCGCCACAAAGGTACCCTCGCTGGAATCCTTTTTGAGGAACTTCATCCGGGCCGGGGTGTTGTAGAACAGATCCTGCACTCGGATGGTAGTGCCCACGCCGCGTGCACCGGGCTCCAGCGGATAATCCTCGCCGCCCTCGATGCGGTAGACAGAGGCGCACTCGTCGTTCTCAGTACGGGTCAGTACTTCTACCCGCGCCACGCTGGCAATGGAAGCCAGCGCTTCTCCACGGAAGCCCAGGGTGTGGATATGGTTCAGATCATCCTCCGTCCGGATCTTACTGGTGGCGTGGCGGATGAATGCCGTGGGGATATACTCTGCTTCAATGCCCGAGCCGTTGTCGCTGATCTCGATCAGCTTCACGCCGCCTGATTCAATGGTCACGGTGATCTGGCTTGCCCCGGCATCAATGGCGTTTTCCAGCAGCTCCTTTACCACGGAAGCAGGCCGCTCCACCACCTCACCGGCTGCAATGAGCTCCGCCGTGTGCTTGTCCAGAACATGGATGACTGCCATATTCGTTCCCTCCCCTGTTTTTTAGGAAATCAGCCGTTCAGGCTGCCCTTCAAGGTCTTTTTCAGCTCGTACAGGAAATTCAGCGCTTCAATGGGGGTCAGCGTTTCCACATCCAGCGCATCCAGTTTTTCCAGCACCTCGCTGGGCACTGCGGGAGAGTTATACTCCTGCAGCGCGTCAAAGTCCATCTGCTCCACCTTGTTCTTGGGGGCAGTGGCTTCCAGTGCGCGCAGCACCTCGTGGGCGCGGCGGGTCACGGTGCCGGGCAGACCGGCCAGCTTCGCCACCTCGATGCCGTAGCTGCGGTCCGCGCCGCCGGGGACGATCTTCCTCAGGAACACGATCTCCTCCCCCCGGGTGCGGACGGCGATGTTATAGTTCTTCACGCCTGGAAGGGTCCCCTCCATGGCGGTCAGCTCGTGATAGTGGGTGGCGAACAGGGTCTTGGCCCCCAGCTTCTTGGGATCGGCACAGTATTCCAGCACCGCCCGGGCGATGCTCATGCCGTCGAAGGTAGAGGTGCCGCGGCCAATTTCGTCCAGCACGACGAGGCTCTTGGGGGTAGCGTTCTTGAGAATTTCGGCCACCTCGGTCATCTCGACCATGAAGGTGGACTGGCCGGCGGCAAGGTCGTCCGATGCGCCGATGCGGGTAAAGATGGCATCCACGACGCCCACATGACAGCTGGTCGCCGGGACGAAGGAGCCGATCTGCGCCATCAGAGCGATAAGGGCGTTCTGGCGCCGGTGATGATGAGACAGCGGTCGGTGGTGCAGTTGAGTTTGGTATCGTTGGGGACGAAGAGGCTGCCTTTCAGCATCTGCTCGACCACCGGGTGGCGGCCCTCGGTGATGGTCAGCTCGTCGCTGTCATCCACCACAGGGCGGCAGTAGTTGTTTTCAGCGGCCACCTGCGCCAGCGCCGCCAGCACGTCCAGCTCGGCCACAGCATTTGCCGTCCGCTGGATGCGGTCGAGCTGGCCGCCGATCGTTTCCAGCAGTTCCGAGAAGAGCCGGTGCTCCAGCGCAATGAGACGCTCATGCGCACCTAAGATCTTGCTTTCCAGCTCTTTCAGCTCCTGGGTGATATAGCGCTCGCCGGAGGTGAGGGTCTGCTTGCGGATGTAGGTCTCGGGGACCATGGATTGATAGGAGTTGCTGACCTCGATGTAGTAGCCGAAGACGTGATTGTAGCCGATCTTCAGCTTGGGGATTCCGGTCTCCTGCCGCAGGCGCGTTTCCAGCTGGGCGAGGACGCCCTTGGTGTTGTCCCGGATGGAGCGCAGCTCGTCCACCTCGGGGTGGTAGCCCTTGGCGATGACGCCGCCGTCCTTGAGGGTGGAGGGCGCATCCGGGTCGATGGCGGCGAGGATGGCCGTCTTCACATCGTCCAGCAGGTCGATTTGTCCCGCAAGAGAGGTCAGCTCCGGGCAGCTGCAGCTCTCGGCCTGCGCCCGCAGTTCCGGCAGGCGCTCACAGGTCTGGGCCATCGTGTAGATCTCCTTGGGGGTGGCGGAGCCGTAGACCGCGCGGGTCATCAGGCGCTCGAGGTCGGCGATGTAGTGGAGCTGTTCGATCAAATCGCCCCGCTGCATGGTCTGGTTCACAAGGCTTTCCACCGCGTTGAGGCGGCGGTTGATGGCGGCACTGGAAATGAGCGGCTGCTCGATCCAGCTGCGGAGCATCCGCTTGCCCATGGCGGTGCTGGTCTTGTCCAGCACCCAGAGCAGCGTTCCCCGCTTTTCGCGGCCCCGCAGCGTCTCGGTCAGCTCAAGATTTGCCCGGGTGACCGGCGACAGGCTCATGAACTGAGCTTCATTGTATGTGATGACCGTTTTCAGGCGCTCGACGCCTTTAATTTGCGTATCATGGAGATATTCCAGCAGAGCGGCCATTGCCAGGCGGACAAGGCCGTCTTCTGCGATGCCGGTCTTTGCAGCCCAGTCGCGGCCAAACTGGTTCTCGAGGGAGATGGCCACGAGGCCCGGGGCGTACCGCTCCTCTTCCACCAGCTCGACGGCGCAGTCCATATTCTTTTTGATGTAGGCAGTGATCTCCCGGCAGTCCAGCAGACCCGGGTTCATCAGCACCTCGCTGGGGTGGTAGCGGCAGAGTTCCGCAATGACCGCCGGGGCGATTTTTTCCCGCTTGAGCTCGGTGATATGGGCCGTGCCGGTGGAGACATCCGCAAAGCAAAGGCCCGCTGCGCCGCCTTTCAGAAAAATACTCGCAATGTAGTTGTTTTTGTCATCCTGAAGCATACTGCTCTCGATGACGGTGCCGGGCGTGACCACGCGGATGATGTCGCGTTTCACAAGACCCTTGGCCTTGGCCGGGTCTTCCATCTGCTCACAGATGGCGACCTTGTAGCCCTTCGAGATGAGGCGGGCCACATAGCCCTCATAGCTGTGGAACGGTACGCCGCACATGGGCGCGCGCTCTTCGAGGCCGCACTGCTTGCCCGTGAGGGTCAGATCCAGCTCCCGCGAGACTGTGAGCGCATCGTCGAAGAACATCTCGTAGAAGTCACCGATGCGGTAGAAAAGAATCTCATCCTTATGTTGTTTTTTGATCTCCAGATATTGCTGCATCATGGGCGAAAGCTCTGCCATGACCGTTCACCTTCCTCCCCTAGTTGTCGGTTTGCCATCCAAAACCGCCTGTTGCAAGCAAAACGCGGCCCTGCATTGCACAGCCGCGTTTTGTGTTTCATGGTTTAAGCCTTAGTGGCAGCCGCCGCAGGTGGAGCAGCTGCCGGTGCAGGAAGCGGAAGGCTCCTGCACGGTCATGGGGTCGCCGCCGTTCATTGCAGTGTTGATGATGGCGTCGATATAGTTCACGAGGGCCTCGCAGTCGCGCTTTGCCTCGTTGTAGGCCACCATGCCGTCATCGGCCATGATCTTGCCGTAGAGGTCGTTCACCTTCTGGTTCAGCTCGGCGATGCGCTCATCGCTGCGCTCGGGCTTGCCGATCTCGTTGTTCAGGTCCATGCGGGCCAGATTGAACTCGCCGATGAGGTTCTGCAGTTCCTCGTCCTTGTCGTTCATTTTGCGGGCCTGGTCCATAGCCAGATAGCGGGAGTCGGTCTGAAGTGCCATGGCGGCACGCTTGAAAAGGTCGATGCAATCCATTGTAGTAGTCTCCTTTTATCGTTCCTGTGTTATATATTAGGATAGTGTATCCAGAATATCAATATTATTCCGGAAGTTCGCCCAGCAGGACGGTGGCACGGGCGCCTGTGAGGCGCACCATCGCGTAGCTGCCCATGAGGGCGGAGTCAGCCTTGAACTCGACGGTAAGGTTGTTGTCCAGACGGCCCGAGAGGGTGCCTTCATTGCGGCCATAGCCCTCCACGAGGACGCGGACGGTCTGGCCCACCTGAGCCTTCACGAGGGCCATTGCGATGTCGTCCTGGACCTTGAGCAGGCGGGTCATGCGGTCGGTCTTCTCCTTGCGGGGGGCGGGGTCGGGCATATCTGCCGCCTTGGTGCCGGTGCGCTTGGAGTAGATGAAGGTGAACAGCTGCATATAGCCCACCTTCTGCACCAGCTCGAGGGTCTTCTGGAAGTCCTCTTCGGTCTCACCGGGAAAGCCCACGATGATGTCGCTGGAGAAGGTAATGCCGGGGACCTTCTTCCGGGCATACTCGATGAGCTCGAGGTAATGCTCCACGGTATAGTGACGGTTCATCTGGACGAGCAGACGATCCGAGCCGCACTGCACCGGCAGATGCAGATGCTTGCAGAGCTTCGGCTGGGCCGCGATGGTGTCGATGAGCTTGAAGCTGGCGTCCTTCGGGTGGCTGGTCATGAAGCGGATGTGGTAGTCGCCCGGGACGGTGCAGAGCAGGTTGAGCAGGTCGGAGAAATCCACCTGCTCCTCGAGGCCCTTGCCGTAGCTGTTGACATTCTGGCCCAGAAGGGTGATCTCCTTGTAGCCTGCCTCCACAAGGCCCTTGAACTCATCGAGGATGTCGCCGGGCTTGCGGCTCTTTTCGCGGCCGCGGACGTAAGGCACGATGCAGTAGGTGCAGAAGTTGTCACAGCCATACATGATAGGCAGCCAGGCACGGAACTCGCTCTCGCGGCGGATGGGGATATTCTCCACGATGACGGGGCGCTGAGCCGGCTCCATGAGCACCCGCTTGTGCTTGTGCAATTTCTGGGCGATGAGCTGGGGCAGCGTGTCGATGCCGTCCACGCCGAACACGAGGTCTACGTAGGGGTAGCTCCGGCGCAGCTTTTCCACGACGTGCTTCTGGTTGGCCATGCAGCCGCAGAGGCCGATGATGAGGCCGTGCTTCTTCTCTTTCAGGCCCTTGAGAGCGCCCACGTTGCCGAAGACACGCTGCTCGGCGTGCTCACGGACGGCGCAGGTGTTGAAAAGGATGAGGTCGGCGTCCTCGGGCTTGTCACACAGGCCGTAGCCGATGTCCATCAGCACGCCCTTGATGCGCTCGCCGTCGTTGACATTCTGCTGGCAGCCGTAGCTGTGGACGAAGGCCAGCGGCGGGGTGTCATAGGCCAGCTTGACCAGCTCTGCCGCCGCGTTGTTATGTTCAAATGCTATGTACTCCAATGAAACCATCCTTCTCTGCCTCCGGGGTCACACCTCCGGCAGCAGACATACTGATACTATAAAGAAAGCTCTTTATAGTATACCCTTTTTGGCCTTGGAGAGCAAGAGCTTATTTTTACTGAGCCTGCTTGGCGGCACACTCCGCGCACAGGCCGAACAGCACCACGGCGCAGTCCTGCACGACGCCCTTCTGGTTGCGCACCAGCTTCATCACCTGCTTTTCGTCCACGTCGGCGTCCACGACTCTGCCGCAGCAGTTGCAGTAGAGGTGGCTGTGCCAGCCCAGAGTATGGTCAAAACGGTCAGCCTTGCCCGGGATGGAGACGCGGCGGACGCGGCCTGCATCTACGAGGCTGTTGAGGTTGCGGTAGACGGTGCCAAGGCTCAGGCCGGGACATTCCCTGACTGCGAGGCCGAAAATCTCCTCGGCAGTAGGGTGGTTGCAGAGCTGCTCCACTTTCTGCAGTACCAGCTCGCGCTGTTTGGAATAACGCATGGTCTTTCTCCTTTTTCTGATGGGGTGTGTATCGGGATAAAGGCCGGGTTCAGAGCTTGTCTTCCCCCTTGATCTTCGCCCAGTAGGCCCGGGCGGCCTGTTCGGCGCGGTTGTCGCCGAACGTATAGTATTTCACATCCTTGAGCAGGTCGGGCAGATATTGCTGGTCCACCCAGTGATTCTCATAGTCGTGGGCGTACTTGTAGTTCTGGCCCTTGACGGCAGCATCCTCGCCGTCGAAGTGCTTGTTCTGCAGCTGGCGCGGGATGGGGCCGGTGCGCCCCGCCTGCACATCGGCGATGGCCGCATTGATGGCGTCGTGGGCGCTGTTGGATTTCGGGCTGGTTGCCACGAGAATGACGGCATCGGCCAGCGGGAGCCGGGCTTCCGGCAGACCCACCATGTTGGCTGCGTCCACTGCCGCCTTGACGATGGGGATAATCTGCGGAAAGCGAAGATCGGAAGAGCGG
>OHRO01000571.1_pt1 | contig 10258 bp, 8 predicted proteins | sample 1578461 | NCBI WGS metagenome assembly OHRO01 (sample SAMEA3879545, study PRJEB24766) | human gut metagenome | biome: human-associated habitat; feature: feces | place: USA | collected 1985/1987
TGATGAATACTTTGCCATTATTAAGGCAGAGATAGAGGATTTTGTTGATAAGGTATATAACTCAATCCGTGAGTTTGGGTATAACTTAAAGACTACACCGATTGTATTTGTCGGAGGCGGGGCAGTTGTGATGAAGAATTTTGGTAGTCACGATGCCAAGAACATTTCCTATAACCTTGATGTAAAGGCAAATGCAAGAGGATATGAGCAGCTTGCTACGATGGGGCTTAAAAGTGCAAGGAGATTATCTTAGGAGGTGGCATGATGGCAAAACAGTTTGATTATGAAGTAAAAACAACAATTAGACTAAATATGCATAATCCAGACCATGTGCTAATTAATAATGTCATTCAGAATCTTGATCGAAAGATTTTTAAGTCCAAGAACCAGTTTATACTGGATGCATGTAAGTTTTACATTGACAATTATGGAAGTGAGACTTTTATTGCAAAGAAAAAAGATAATGAAAGGGCTGAATATATCCGGTCAGAAGATATTGAGGACATTAAGGCAGAGGTTATAGAAGCAGCGATCAATGAAGCAAGGAAAGAGGTCATAAAGCTGTTAGGCGGAGTGATATCCGGGATGAATGTTGGTCAGCCGGTAATAATGCAGGCAGCCAATAGTGAAGCACAAGAACCGGCAGAAGATGTTATGGACGATGCAGATGTTGCAGGACTTGCAATGGGATGGATGTCGAAAGGAGACTGATTATTATGAGAAGAGTTATGGGAGCCGTAGGAACAGTGATTTTAGAGATACTCAAGTGGATATTAAGGATAATTCTTGGAGCGTTGAAGCTGGTCTTAGGACTTGCCAGAATAATTCTTCTTCTATTCGCTATGGTGGCAAGGATATTTCTTTCATTCGTAAGAATGGGCACATTCTGAGAGGAGGTGAGCATATATGCAGGTAAAGGGATTATTCTTGAATTATAAGAAAAACAGAAGACTTATGCAGTATTTCTTTAAAATAAGAGAGCTGGTATAATGAAAGGAGTTTAAGATGCACAGAATACGGGACAGTCCTATGTGTCCCGTGCATTACAGATAAATAGTTCACCGCAAGGGTGGATGGCACGGAACACAAAGCCCGTCCCTCTTGCGGAGAAGGGATGGGTGATTACTATGAAGAAGATAAGTATTATCTTATTATCCGCAGTACTGGTCTTTTCAATGGCTGCCTGTAATGGTGGTAAGGAAAAGACTGATAATCAGACAGAGAAACAGACGGAAAGCGTAAAGCCAACTGAAGAAGCAATGGCAACGGAAGCTGTCACAGAGGTCACAACCGAAGCTGGAAGCGAAGAGACAGACAAAGATATTGCCGAGGTTAAAGATTCAGAAGAGAAGACTGATAAAGAAGATAACCGGTCCGCTGATAATGAAACTGCTCCAAAGCAGGAAGAAAAGTCAGAGCAGAATGACAAGCCGGAACAGAAAGCTCCTGCAAGTGGTAATAAGGAAGCTGGTGGAAATCAGAGTAATGCAGGTAATGGTGGTCAGACTACAGACAGTCCGAAAGACAATGTGAGCAATCCACAGCCTGCATCCGTGGCATACAGTCCACAGAATGTTGTGTCACTTGCAACAGCAAAGTGTCAGGCAGGAGGGATGATTACCACACAGCAGAATTTACAGAACCATTTGAATGATGGCAGTATCACGCAGGAAGAGTACAATGAGTATTATCCTTACGATGGTATGGAAGGCTCTTATTATAGTGTGTTTGTAGAGACAGACCTCAACAAAGCAAGTACCATTGATGGACAGCGGCTATCATCTGAGGATGCAGTCGCAGAATATATTGCAAGTATGTTACTTTTGGAAACAGATCCGGTATTCTACATCAGTTATGATGGAGTTTACACGACAGGCGGCACAGACTATTACGAGTTTCGATGTCACAGATAAATAAAAACGAATAGAAGCAGAAGGAAGAAAGATGTAAGCCATAAACTTATATCTTTCTTTTTTTATGCGCAAATTAAGGAGGAAAGAGCACATGAAACAGAAACTAAAGCGTTTTATGGCAGGATTTATGGCTATGCTCACACTGGTTGGAACACTCTTTACGAATGGTACAACAGCATTTGCAGCCAGTCCGCAGGCAAATATTGCGTTCTGGAATGCGTCAGTCAAAAATTCCGGAGAAGTAAGTGAGCTGAAGCCCGGATATAATCATGGCAAGATTCTGTATTCAATTCTTGACGGAAATTCTGCATATTGTATGAATTTCGGATTAAGAGCAGATGGCGGTCAGCTTATGAACAGCTACGATGATGCGAGCACATCAATGTCAGCACAGCAGAGAAAGCTTTTAAGTTACTGCCTTTATTATGGATTTAACAGTACACAAAAGGCGGCACCAAGCAACAGCCAGTGCGATGAGTATATCGCAACTCAGGCAATGGTATGGGTTATTGTAGCAGATATTTTTGGAACCGGAAGCGGTGATTCAGCAGCAAGAAAGCTCTGTAACACAGCACCAAGTCCTGATTCTTCATACAGCTATTATGAGAGACTCAGAGACAATATCAGCAGTTCCTACAATGCAACGCTTCCAAGTTTTGCATCACGCAGAACCAGTGAAGCACCAACTTATGAGTTGAAGTGGAATGAGGGAAGTCAGAGATTTGAAGCAACATTGTCTGACAGCAATGGTGTCTTATCTGATTTTGATTTTGGCATCAGCGGATATTCTGTTGATAAGAATGGCAACAGTATTACAATTTCTTCAACGAGCGTGAATACCACAGCTACAACAGGAACATTCACATCCAATGCTGGCAAGGTTGAGACAACATCAAGCTGTGTATTCTGGCTTACAGGAAAGAGCGGATATCAGGAGTTTATTTCTGAAAGACCGACAGCAGATCCTATCAAAGCCTATATCAAGGTCAAGACAGAGAACATCGGATATGGTGAGCTTACAAAGACAGATGAGTCAAGCGGAGTGAAGCTTTCCGGTGCAGTTTATGGAATCTATTCTGACAGCGGATGCACAAACAGAGTTCAGACCATGACAACAGATGGAAACGGATATGCAAAGTCAGCTGCACTTGTTGCAGGCACTTATTATGTAAAAGAGATTACCGCACCAAAGGGATATGTCCTTTCAGGTAAAGTTCATACACTTACTGTAAAAGCGGGACAGACAACGGGAATCTCTGCAACAGATAAAGAGCAGCTTGGAGCAATCACAATCTACAAAGAGGGTGAGGTGCTTAGCTCATGGAATGGAAGCAATTTCACTTATGAGAAAAAGAAGCTTTCCGGAGCAACCTTTAAGGTAACTGCCGGAGCAGATATCTATAAGGCAGATGGTACAAAGGTGTATAGTGCTGGCGATGTTGTGGCAGAAAGCCTTACAACAGGAACTGACGGACAGGTGGTATTGTCTGACCTTCATCTTGGAACTTATGTGGTAACTGAGATTAAGAGCATTGACGGATATACAATCAATACCACACCTCAGACAGTAGCAGTTGAGTATAAGGACCAGACTGTGACAGTCCAGTATGAATCAACTACGATTGAGAATACAAGACAGAAAGCAGATGTATCTGTCGTAAAGAAGGACTCTGACACAGAGACCCCTCTTGATGGCGGCAAGTACACACTTTATGCCGGAAATGACATCAAAAACTATGCCGGACAGGTTATTGTAACAAAGGGTACAGCTCTTGAGACAGTAACTACAGGTGCGGATGGAAAGGCAAGCTACAGCGTGGATCTGCCAATCTCTAATGGATATTTTATCTCAGAGACACAGGCTCCATATGCGTATATCAGAAACAGTAAAGATGTTTACAGCTTCAATTTCAATGTATTACCTGAAACACAGGCAAAGGCATCATTCAGCCACACATTTGTAAATGACAGAACGACAGCAAAGATTCATATCTACAAGGTAGACAAGGAATCAGGCAAGGCAGTTGCCCAAGGTGATGCAAGCCTTGAAGGTGCAGTTTATGGTCTTTATGCAAGAAACGATATCGTGCATCCGGACGGAGCAACAGGAGTCGTATTCAAGGCAGGAGACCTTGTAGCAACACTTACAACAGATAAGAATGGCGAAGCAGAGGTCAATAACCTTTACCTTGGAAACTATTATGTGAAAGAAATCACTCCATCAGAGGGGTATCTCTTAGACGAAGAGGAGCATGATGTAGTATGCGACTATGAGGGAGACCTTGTAGCAGATGTATCAAGAAGCACAACATCAGCAGAGCAGGTCATCAAGCAGCCATTCCAGCTTATCAAGGTATCTGACAATGGCGATGATACTGAAGCAGGCTTATTGGCAGGTGCAGAGTTCACAGCATACTTAAAATCTTCTTTATCCGTAAAGGCAGATGGAAGTTATGACTTTGACAAGGCAACTCCGGTAGTAATCGGGGAAAACGGAGCAACAACAATCACGTCCGATGACAAGGGACATGCAGTTTCCATTGCAATTCCTTATGGAACTTATGTGGTAGTTGAGTCAAAGACTCCGCATAACATGAAGACAATCAAGCCATTTGCGGTGAAAATCAGCGAGAACCATCCTGACAACATCTCTGTTGATACTGACACAGCATTTGAGACAGATGGTGATACAAATGATGCAATCATTACTGTGGAATATTCAGATGCCCCTGCAGTCGGAGAGCTGACTGTAGAAAAGAAGGGAGAGGTACTTGACGGATTCAAGGGTGGACTTCTTGCAAGCTCATATGAGAAAGAGTTTGTTTATAAGGAAGGCTCACTTGCCGGAGCAAAATTCAAAGTTTATGCTGCCGAGGATATTTACACAGCAGACAACCAGAAGGATGCAGACGGAAACCGCATTAAGTATTACAGCAAGGGAGACCTTGTGACAACTCTTACAACTGGCAAGGATGGAAAGGCAACAGCTAAGAATCTTCCTCTTGGACAGTACAGAGTTGTGGAAGTGGAAGCTCCATACGGATATGTATTAAATCCGAATGAGCAGAAAGTGACATTCACATATGTGGATGATAAGACACCTGTTATCAAGGAAAGCCTTACTTTCTCAGATGACAGACAGAAGCTTGATATGTCAGTGACTAAGCTTGATTCAGAAGATAATACACCGATTGCAGGTGCAGTATTTGGTCTTTATGCAGACGAGGATATCAAGAATGTAGATGGCAAGGTAATTATCGAGAAAGGCACACTTCTTGAGAAGACAACATCTGATGAGAATGGAAAGATTGCTTTTGTTAAGGATTATCCATTTGCAAAATATGTTGCAAGGGAGCTTGTAAAGCCTGCCGGATATGTGACAAATGAGGAAGCAGTAAACTTTGATACAAAATATCAGGGACAGGATGTTAAGACTGCTGTATATAACAGCGAGTATAAGAACACTCCGACAACCTTTGAGTTTACAAAGATAGATATCACAAGCGGTGCAGAGCTTACAGGTGCAACACTTACTGTACTTGACAAGGATGGAAATGTGGTAGACACATGGACATCTGATGCTAAGGAAGCACATGTGATCAAGAGACTTGTAGTTGGAGAGACTTACACTCTTCGTGAGGAATTTGCTCCTTACGGATATCTCAAGGCAGCAGATATTCAGTTTACTGTAGAGGATACAGGAGATGTGCAGCATGTAGAAATGAAGGATGAGGTTCCGACTGGTTCTATCGTGATCAACAAGGATGGCGAGTTTGTAACAGATACCACTCTTATGAAGGGACACTGGTATGATTTCATTTTCAATTACTTCAAGGACAGTCTTGCAGGAGTAACCTTTGATGTATATGCAAAGGAGGATATCGTGAGTGCAGACGGACTTGGAAGCATTTACCATAAAGCTGGGGAAAAGGTAGCAACTATCGTAACAAACGATAAGGGCATTGCCAGAATTGATGACCTTCCTCTTGGCAAGTATTATCTTGTAGAGACAAAGACATTAGATGGATTTGTGCTGGATGATACACCGATTGATGCAGACCTTTCTTATATCGACCAGAATACAAAGGTTGTATTTGCGGGAATGGATGTAACCAATGAGAGACAGAAGGTGCAGATTACTGTCACAAAGACTGATTCAGAGACGAAGAATGCTCTTGAAGGTGCAGTATTCGGCTTATTTGCGAAAGAGGATATCGTAAATAAAGATGGAAAAGTCATTGTCAAAGCAGATACACAGATTGAGAGAGGTGTTACTGGAAAGGATGGCAAAGTAACATTTACCTCTGACCTTCCGCTTGGACAGTATTATGTCAAAGAGATTGAGGCACCAAAGGGCTATGTGAAGTCTGATAAGATTTTTGATGTGGATGCTTCATATCAGGGAGATAAGGTAAAGGTTATCGAGTTTAAGGCAGCATTTGAAAATGCACCGATCAAGGTAGAAATTTCAAAGACTGATATCACAGGCAAGAAAGAATTGCCTGGAGCAAAGCTTTCGGTTATTGATGCTGATGGAAAGCTTGTTGAGAGCTGGACATCAGAGGCAGGAAAGACTCATATGATTGAGAGACTTCCTGTCGGAAAGTACACACTCAGAGAGGAATCTGCACCATATGGATATAAGGTGGCAAGTGATGTAACCTTTGAAGTAAAGGAGACAGCAGAAATCCAGAAGGTATCCATGAAGGATGAGCAGGCAGTCGGTAAGATTGTCATCGAGAAAACTGACAAAGTAACCGGAAAGCCGATCGAGGGTGTTGTATTTGAAGTAAGGGATAAGGACGGAAAGGTGCTTGATACACTCACTACTGACAAGAATGGTCATGCAGAGAGCAAGGAGCTTCCTATCTGTACTTACAATGAGGATGGTTCATTTAAGGAAGATATCCATTATACAGTAGTTGAGACAAAAGCAGCTGACGGATATATCCTTGATGAAACAGCTCACGATGTAACTCTTCGATATGATGACAATGCACCGGATGTTGTTGTAGCAACTCTTAAGCTTGCCAATGTACCGACAGAGCCTAAGCTTCCACAGACAGGCGACAATGCAAATCCGCTTCTTTATCTTGGAATTGGTGCACTTGCACTTATTACTGGTGTCGGAGTAGGACTTCGTGGAAGAAAGAAAAAGAATAAACAGTAATAATTAACCTAGCGGGGAATGTAAGCCAGTGACTTATGTTCCCTGCTTTTTTTATTTGGAGGATAAGCAGATATGATGAATTATGAGATTTTTAAGGAAGTAGTAAAAGAAAAGTTTATGGATTATATGCCAGAGAAGTTCAAAGGAATGGAGCTTGTGGCAGAACCCGTGGAAAAGGTGAATGTGACTCTTGATGGCATCATCTTAAGAGAAGAAGGCAGGAACATTTCGCCTACGATTTATATCAATGACATGTATAAGAAGTATCAGGACTGTGGTGATCTTGAGGAAACACTTATGGCTGCATGTGACTTTATGGAAAGGGCATATGAGCAGGTTCCGGTTGTTGATGTGGACAGCATTATGAAGGATGCTAACGAGAAGATTGTATTCCAGCTCATCAATACAGAGCAGAATAAGACATTTTTGGAACAGGTGCCGCACAGGGAGTTCCAGGATCTTTCTATTGTGTATAAGGTAATAATCAGTGCAGATAAGGATGCGGTGCAGAGTTCAAAAATTACAAATGAATTTGCAAAAAGACTTGGAATGAGCGAGGAACAGCTCTTTAAGTGTGCAGCGGAAAACACAAGAAGACTCTTCCCACCTGTCGTTCGTAGCATGAATGACATTATGAAAGAAATGTTCGCAAGGGATGGGATGCCACAGGAGATCGCAGAGATGATGATAGCTGAGATTCCACCGGAGCAGACGATGTGGGTGATTTCCAATGAAAAGGGTATCAATGGTGCAGCATCCATGCTTTATGAGAATGAGCTTCATGAGCTGGCAGAGAGTCTAGAGAGTGACCTTTATATTCTCCCTTCGAGCGTGCATGAGGTTATTGCAGTATCTTCAGATATGGGAAGCCCTGAGATGCTTGCACAGATGGTAGTCGAGGTAAATATGCAGGAGGTGTCTTTGGACGAGAGACTTTCCAATCAGGTATATCACTATGATAAGGATTTAAGAAAACTCACCCTTGCAACTGATACACCGAACAAGAGACTTGATGGTATCGTTGCAGAACCTCCCCTTGTATATGATGCGAAGGAAAAGTCCAGATAGGAGGCAGTTATGGAGCAGGAACTTACAATGGAAGAACTCATTGCTCTCATAAACAGCCAGAAAGGTGACTTTGTTATCCGTGTCGAGTCTGGAGAGGAGGCGGTGTCTGATGCCAAAGAAGAATGACTTCAAGCTTGATGTGGTTTCGGTAAGACTTGTAAAGGATGCTCCGATTTATTCGGAGCACACCTTTAACAATCCGGCGGATATAGCTGCTGTCATGGGAGACTGTATGTGCCAGTTTGACAGGGAAGTAGTGTGTGTGGTCAATCTAAGGTCAGATTTAAAACCTATCAATGTGCATTTTGCAAGTGTTGGTTCTTTAAATGAGGCAATGGCACATCCGAGAGAGCTGTTTAAATCAAGTATCCTAAGCAATGCGGCAAGCATGATGTTAATCCATTGTCATCCATCCGGGAATGTATTCCCAAGCAAGGCAGACACGATGATGACAGACCGCATGAACAAGCTGTGTGAACTGATGGGAATACCGCTCATTGACCATATCATAGTCGGTGGAGACAATCGTGAATTTTTCAGTTTCAGGGAAAAAGGCATGATTGATAATCCTAAGATTACACTAAGCACAGATTACCGGACACTTGATATCAAGTCACCGCTTGTAGCAGAGCAGGGAAAGGCAAGGTGAAAGCATGGATGGAAGATTTACGGATGAAGAGCTTGCCATAGCAAAGAGTGTTGACCTGTGTGCAGTAGCAGAAAGCCTTGGGTATACAGTAAAGAGGATTGGCAAATACCACACTTTAAAGGAGATGGATTCCATCCGTATCTATAACAGAAGCCATTGGTACAGATGGTCAAGGCAGTTTGACAAAGGCAACAATGGCGGCTCACAGATAGATTTCTTACGGGTATTTTGTGGAATGAGTGTAAAAGAGGCTGTGTTCTGGCTTTTAGATTTCGCAGGATACAAAAGAATTGAGAAGCCTGTAAAGCAGCCTCTTGTTCATCAGGTATCGCAGAAGCAGGCAGAGGAGAGAAAGCCATTTGTCCTACCGGAACCGGCAGGAGATAATTCCTATCTTATTTCATATCTGAATCAGGAGAGAGGAATCAGCAGAGTAGTCATAGATCTGTTTTTAAAAGATGGATTGATTTATGAGAGCAGGCATTACCACAATGTTGTTTTCAAGGGAAATGATAAAAATGGAGTGACAAGATTTGCAAGTATGCGTGGAGTGTTTGATAAGCAGGGCAAGCCATTCAAGTGTGATGTCACAGGCAATGATAAAAACTATGGATTTAATGTAGTAAATGTTAACAGTACAGAGCTTGTAGTATTTGAGGCAGCAATCGACCTTATGAGTTATGTTGATATCTTCACGGATTATGAATCAAATAAGCTGGCACTTGGAATGCTTGCAGATGCCCCGCTTGAGACATTTCTTCGGGAACATCCGCAGATTACTTCCATCCGGTTCTGCCTTGATGGAGATGAGCCGGGACGGAAGGCGGCAGCTGAACTTATGAGAAAGTATTATGAGCTTGGATATGAGGTAGAAGACTGCCCGCCTCCAGCCGGATATAAGGATTACAACGAGTGGCTTGTAGCGGCAAAGCTTAATCTGAATCAGATGAATCAGAGAGCAGATGAACCAGTCAGGGCATGAAATATGCCTTATGTAAAGAGTGGTGGCAGAAAGTGCCGTCAAAATAGCAAAATGATGGCAAAATCCGCCATCAGAATAGGAAAGTGATGGCAGAAAACGCCACCAAAAAATTCTGTCGTAAAATTATATATTTTTGGATGTGAAAAAGTGGTGGCAGAAAACGCCACCAAAATAGCAAAATGATGGCAAAAAACGCCATCAAATTATAAAAATGGTGGCAAAAAGCGCCACCATAGTATAAAACAGAGGGTTTTAGGGAGATTTTCTCCCTAACTAGATGGCATTAGGACAGAGATGTCTCTAATGCGTATCTAGCCGTAAACCTAAGAGATTTAGACAGGCGTGTGGGTGGAAGAGATATACAAAACACGGATAAGGGAGGTGCAGGAAAGCAATGGATAAAGAACTTACAATAATCGCAGAACCAGAGGAACTTATTGCCTGGGCAGACACATTTGATATCTTACTAAACCCTT
>OHRO01000583.1_pt1 | contig 10135 bp, 8 predicted proteins | sample 1578461 | NCBI WGS metagenome assembly OHRO01 (sample SAMEA3879545, study PRJEB24766) | human gut metagenome | biome: human-associated habitat; feature: feces | place: USA | collected 1985/1987
AACGCAATAAAAAGAAAGATATCAGACTCGAAAACGAAAATGAAAAAGCTGAAATCTTCTATTCCCGGGTGGAAGCACTTAACATTATGTCCGCATTGGGTTGGAAATTCGAGCAAGCATATGTAAAAGTATCTGGAAGCAGCGGAAACGGATATGGCAGTACATCAAGTACAACTCACTACTTGTTGAGTAAAGATGTAGATTCAATTCAGGAAATAAACAACATTATTGATGAAATAAAAGCAAAAAAATCCGAATTAAATAATATACCCACCGAATCAGAACAACGAGACACCAACTCTATAAACAAAATATTTTAAGACAAAATTTCCGAAACATTGAATTATCTGATCGACACCCACTCGCATATCTACGCCGAAGAGTTCGACGCCGACCGCGACGAGGCGATCCGCCGCGCCCGCGAAGCCGGGGTGGAGCGGCTGCTGCTGCCGGCGATCGACTCCGAGAGCCACGGGCGCCTCTTCGACACCGTGCGCCGCTATCCGGACCACTGCACCCCGATGATGGGGCTGCACCCGACCTCCATCAACGACAATCCCCGTTGGCGGGAAGAGCTGGCGTTGGTCGAACGCTACCTCTGCTCGCCACCCGAAGGCGTCGGACGATTCTGCGCCGTGGGCGAAATCGGACTCGACTACTACTGGGACGACCGCTTCAAGGCCGAACAGCTCGAGGCATTCACGAAACAGTGCCGCCTGGCCGCGACCTATGACCTTCCCGTCGCCATCCATACGCGGGCGGCCTGGAAAGATATGTGCCGCACTGTCGAAACGGAAACGAAGGCCGCCCGCGAAAAAGGGCTGCGCCTGCGGGGTGTTTTCCACGCCTTCGCCGAAGACGCCGACACCTACCGGCAGTTGAAGGAGTGCGGCGACTTCCTGTTCGGCATCGGCGGTGTGGTGACCTTCAAAAAGAGCCGGCTGGCCGATACCGTACGCGAAATGGAGCTCGACGACCTGGTGCTCGAAACCGACTGTCCCTACCTGACGCCGGTTCCCTATCGCGGCCAGCGAAACGAATCCGGATATATTCCTTATATTTGCAACAAAATCGCAGCGCTGAAAGGCACGACACCCGAAGAGGTAGCGGCAGCCACGACCCGCAACGCCCGGCGGATGTTCGGCTTCGACGCGGCGCGACAGACGACAAACGACCATTCAAGCCCTACCGAATCGATATGAAACCTTCGATCCTGATTATCTATACCGGCGGCACGATCGGCATGAAGCCCGACCCGACGACCGGCGCCCTCGTACCGTTCGACTTCAGCGGCATCTTCGAGGAGTTCCCGACCCTCCAAAGCCTGAACATCGGCATCGAGGTATTCACGATGGACCCCGTGATCGACTCATCGAACGTCAGCCCCCGCAACTGGCTCGACCTGGCGGCGATCATCCGCGACAACTACGCCCGCTACGACGGGTTCGTCGTGCTGCACGGCACCGACACGATGTCCTACACCGCTTCGGCCCTGAGCTTCCTGCTCGAAAACCTGGCCAAACCCGTCGTCTTCACCGGCAGCCAGATTCCGATCGGCGTGCTGCGCACCGACGGGCGCGAAAACCTGATGACGGCCATCGAAATCGCTTCGGCCCGCATCGACGGCCGCCCCGCCGTTCCCGAAGTGTCGCTCTATTTCCAGAACTGTCTGTTCCGCGCCAACCGCACGACCAAACGCAGTTCGGAAGACTTGAGCGCCTTCTGGTCGTACAACTATCCGGCCCTGGCCGACGTGGGCGTCAATATCACCTACCACACCGAATACATTCTCCAGCCGGAGCGCTACGACGAACCCCTGCACATCGCCGCCCGCCTGAGCGGAGGTATCGCCGTCGTCAAGCTCTTCCCCGGCATCGAGGAACGGACCCTGCGCGCGATGCTCTCGGCCGAAGGGCTCCGGGGCGTCGTGCTCGAAACCTTCGGCGCAGGAAACGCCCCGACCAGCGAATGGTTCATCCGCGTGCTCGAAGAGGCGATCGACCGGGGACTGATCGTCCTCAACGTCACGCAGTGCCGGGGCGGTCGGGTCATGATGGAACTCTACGAAACGGGACTCCGCCTGCAGCGGATCGGCGTGCTCTGCGGCCACGACATGACCACCGAAGCGGCCGTCACAAAATTGATGTACGTCCTCGGACTCGAACTGCCCCGCGAGCAAACGCTCGACCTGCTCCGCACGCCCCTCAAAGGAGAATTTACCGACTAAAACATTGTGCGTACGAAAATAATTTTGTATATTTCGGAGCTAAAAATCGCATCGACAGGGTCTCGGAGAGAGGCACGCAGACTGTCCGAAAAAGGATAAAACATTACCGCTCAATTCATTGCAGAGAATATTACTGCCGAAAAGAGAAACCGGGGCATTTTTCCGACCAGACAGCCGGATTGTCGAAAAAAGCTAAAATAAAACGAATTTGAACCGCGATAAGCCAGACAGGACAAAAAAAAATTACATTTTTTGAAATAAAAAACGCAAACGAAAAAACGATCAACTAATCAAAATTTTAATTAAACAACCATGAAAAAACTTTTTTTGATTGTAGCAGTCGCCATCTTCTCGCTTGGTACTGTTAACGCTTTCGCCCAGGAGACGACTACGCCTGCAACCGAGGAGACCGCAGTCGTTGAAGAAACCGTAGTGGACGAAGTTCCGGCTTCGGACACTCAGCTTGCCGAAGCTAAGCCGATGCACCAGGTGCTGATGCAGAAGTTCCTCGAAGGCGGTTGGGAGTGGATGCTTCCGGTGCTCCTCTGCTTGGTATTCGGTCTTGCCATTGCCATCGAGCGTATGCTTTACCTGAGCCTTTCCACCATCAACTCCAAGAAACTGATCGCACAGGTCGAAGAAGCGCTGAAAAAGGGCGGTATCGAAGCTGCCAAGGAAGTTTGCCGCAACAAGCGCGGTCCGGTCGCATCGATCTTCTATCAGGGTCTGGATCGTTACAACCAGGGTTTGGACAGTGTCGAGAAAGCCGTCGTTTCCTACGGTTCGGTACAGACCGGCCGCATGGAGTCGGGCTTGAGCTGGATCGGTCTGTTCATCGCACTTAGCCCGATGCTCGGATTTATGGGTACCGTCGTGGGTATGATCGAGGCGTTCGACGCCATCCAGGCTGCGGGCGATATCTCTCCGACGCTGGTTGCCGGCGGTATCAAGGTCGCCCTGCTGACCACCCTGCTGGGTCTTATCGCTGCGGTTATTCTTCAGTTGTTCTACAACTATATCGTTTCCAAGATCGACTCGCTCGTAAACGATATGGAGGATTCGTCCATCACCCTGATGGATATCCTGACGGCTTACAAGAAATAATTCGCACTTATAAAGACTTTATTCCCTATTATGAAAAAAATATTAAACATATTGCTGGGCGTCATCCTGCTGATTACGGTGATTCTGACCGTATATGCAATGGTGGCCGGCGGCAGCAACGAGGCGATCAACCTGAACCTCATCTGGAGTTATATCCTGATCGCAGTCGGTATTGCAACAGCACTGTTCACGGCCGTTTGGGGTATGGTCAACAGTTCCAAAGGCATCAAAGGAACGCTGCTTTCGACACTTCTGATCATCGTCATCGTCGCGGCAGCCTACCTGATCGCCCGCGGACATACGATCGAAATTCCGGACGTCGCGAACGGAGGCTTCTTCCCGCATCCTGAAACCGTTATCACGGAAGCCAGCATTCTGGTAACCTACGTAGCTCTGGGTGCCGCTGTTCTGACAGCTATTTTCACAGAGATATACAAAGCTTTCAAATAGAGTTTGAACGATGCCTATAGATAAAAGAAAAGTACAGGAGATCAATGCCGGTTCAATGGCCGACATCGCTTTCTTGCTGCTCATATTCTTCCTGGTGGCTACGACGATGAACGTCGATACGGGTATCGCCCGTAACCTGCCGCCGATGCCCCCCGAGGATCAAAAGGTCGAGGATATGAAGGTGAAGATACGTAACCTTCTGCCCGTTCTGGTGAACGGCCGCGGCGATATCTTCGTGGGCAGGGCCGGCGAACAGGAGTACGTCGATATCCACCAGTTGAAGGACCGGGCGAAGGACTTCCTCCTCAATGTGATGGACGATCCCAACCTGCCCGAAAAAGAGGTCGAGGAGTTCGAGCTCCCCGACGGCAGCAAATGGAGCTATCCGGTCGGAAAAGGCGTACTCTCGCTGCAAACGACCAAAGATACCCAATATCAGATCTACATCATGGTACAGAACGAGCTGACGCGTGCGATCAACGAAATCCGTGACGAAGTTTCGAAGAATAAATTCCAAATGAAATTCTCGGATCTCGGAGAAGCGGAGCGCGGTATCGTAGCCAAAGCCGTTCCCATGAGTATCTCGGAAGCAGAACCCAGAGATTTAGGAGGAAAAAAGTAGTATGGCAGTAATTAAAAAGAAAGGCAACAAAAGTTTGCCCCCGATCTCTACCGCCTCGCTGCCGGACGTGATCTTCATGATCCTGTTCTTCTTCATGGTATCTACGACCATGCGCGATCAGGAATTACATGTAAAATACCAAGTTCCAGAAGCAACCGAGGTGCAGAAACTGGAGAAGAAATCACTCGTAAGTTACATCCACATCGGAGAGCCGATCGGCGTTTGGCGGGAACAGTACGGTCCTGCACCCCGTATTCAGCTCAACGATGCCTTCAAAACCGCTCAGGATATCGGCCAGTTCGTAGCTGCCGAGCGTGACAAGCTCAATGAGTCGGAGCGTGCCTTGATGACGATCTGTCTGAAGGCCGACCGATATACGACTATGGGCCGTATCACGGAGATCAAGCAGGAACTTCGCCGCGCGAATGCCCTGAAAATTTCCTACGCGGCTGCGAAAACCCTGGGATACTAATTTCAGGAAGGATTCATTCCCGAAGGGGATGTGTCAAATTGAGAAATTTGGCGCATCCCCTTTCAGGTATGTAAGAACAGACATCGAGGTTCACGGCGAAGAACGTGTCCTGACCGTACATAATCGAGCCGCGATACCGATAATAACGAAGCGGTTTGCCTGTTATGATACACCGTCTTTTTATTCGCCGGTTCGGAAAGAGCCTCGGGATAAAAAACAAAAAAACAGAAAGATACAGGACAAACAGGGCCAAGCCCACGATCGAGCGCCAAAAAAGAGGTCGCAAGAGCGGGAATCGGAAACCAAGCCGAAACAGAAAAAACGGGGCGATTACCGACACTCCTACTCCTACTCCTACTCCTACTCCTACTCCTCTACCCTCCCTTCCGGACTTCTCCGACACGAGCTACGAAATGTTTCCGAACCGGCAAAAGAAAACCCCGCACATATAGAATGCGGGGTTTTCTTTTCTCAAATCCTTAAAACGGCTAAAAGTGAGCCATAAATTCCAGGACGATCTTGTCGTGTTCGGAAACTTTGGGGACGACACCCTTGTCGTAAAAATACATCTCATAGTTGAGCCGGATATCGGCCATAAAAGGCAATCCGAAGCTGAACGTAATGCCTGCCGTGACGCGATGACGCTCCAGATCATTGACGAACAGCAGACCGTTGTCGTCGGGAATGCCGTTGCTGTGATCGGACATATAGTCGTAACGGCCTGCGAACGACATCTTTTTGAAGACACGGCGCAAAGGCAGGTCATAACAGAAAAATCCGTCGAAGGCATTCACGCCCGCGAACGAATTGCGGGCATACTCCTTACGCAGATACTCGGCCTCGAAGAACCAACCGCCCAAGCGGTAGGAGCACCCCACGTCGTAAAGGTGAATCCGCGTATCGGCAGGACGGGTCGTCTGGTAGCTCACCACGAAATTCATCCCCTCGGCAAAACCGAACTGCGCCTTTGCCGCATAGTTGAATTTGTCGGTCCAGAAATCCTTCTGGTCGTCGATACCCGACCCGTTGAACATACCGACTTGCAGGTTGATCGGAACCTTCTCGCCGAATTTCCAGCCCAGGGTGGCTCCGACATCGCGGACGCTGCCCACCTGCTTGGCGATGAACGAACGGTTCGCAAAATACTGCGTATGGGGGGAACGGTGAGCATCGATGGTAAACGGGACCCGCATAAATCCGATCGTGAAACCGAGTCCCTTATAGAGTTTGGTCCCCAGATACGCATTGACCATCTTGATCTTTCCCTCGTCCGAGAGGTCGATCTCCATACAGTAAGCCAGTTTCGAATAGATCTCGCCGGCCACGCCGAAGCGGGCGTTGCGAACCTGGAAGCGGGCATCGCCCTCGCCGGGCTGGTACTCGAATTTGGCCCGGAGCGTTCCCAACAGGTCGATCGTCACGGGTGGAGCCTTTTTCTCCTCCTTTTGTGCTCCCGAAGCTGCCGAAATTTCGAAATGAGTCTGAACTCGGACTCCTTCGTCCTCGTCATCATCCTCATCTTCGTCATCATCCTCATCGTCGTTCTCACGACCGTCGCCCTTGTCACGCCTCCTGTCCTTCTGCGAAAGCTCGCCCTGCCCGACGTTCTCGTCCTGCCCGGCATCCGTCCGCACCGCAGCGGCACGATCGTCGTCATCCGTATCGACATCTTTTTCCTGTTTCGGGTGATTCGTACTCTCCGGCTGCGACTCGATGACCATCTCTTCCAGATCGTCCTGCACGGGTATCGTTTCCACATCCACCCTCTCCACCGGAGGTTGCTGGGCCGCTGCGGACAACGACATACTCATCGCAAGGCATAATAAAAACCATCCGGCCACTCTGCGGGTAAAATTCTCCATAGGCAACTCTATTCTCTTTTATCTTGTCGTCAGATACGGGCCACAGGCATAATACATTGATTGAAACCTATTTAACCCTTTCAAAATATCTCGTGTTCCGCAAATATAGACAAAAACAGTGCAAATGACACTGTTTTTGTCTATCGCAGGTTCAAAATACGACTTATTACTTATTTGGTAAACTTATTACAAGCCTTCAGCAACTGACGCAACGTATCGACTAATTCCTGGGACTCCTGCAGCGTAATCAGATAGACGAGCGAAACATGCAGGCTGTTGCCCTCCTCCTGCACCCGGTACATCTGGGTCTTGCGCTCGGTCGAGATGGATTCGCGCAACCCTTCGGCTTCGATCAGCACGTTCTCGATATCCGAATAGTCGTTCTGCTCCATCATGCGGCGAATCTCGACCATCAGGTTGAAAATCCGGGTCCGAATGGGCAGGAACTCCCGCAGATAAACTTTGGGCATCGGGTTGAAGTTATTGCCGACATGCTCCTTGCACGGCTCGCAAAGACGTTTGAGACAGTAATAAAGTTGCTCGGAAGCATTGCTCGCCGTGTGGAACCAGGTGTTCTTTTCGAGCGCCAGGTTGCGGTCGATACGGCGCATGGCGAGCATCTGCCGACGACGCACCCGCTTGAGCAGGTCTTTTTCTCCTCCGAGCGCCCGTTCAGCTTTGCGCAGGCTCTTGATATCCTCCTTCAGCAAACCGTCGGTAATCTGACGGAAGGTCGATTCGGCGAACGTTACCGATGCCATGAGCGACTCGGTCATATGTCGGCGGAGCAACGTCCACACTTCGGCCTTGTCGCGGGAAGTCATCATCCCCTTGAAAACATCATCGTGCTCGGCCTTCATCTTCCGGCGGTAGCGGATATTGCTGCGTATCAGGAAGAGAATCGTCAGCGCTACGACCACGACCATAGCGATCGTACCGCCGTAATAGATAGCAAGCGCGAGCAGGAACGTCGCCACGAAAGCCGCACCGGCCGTAATGAACCAGCCGCCGATCACGGAAATCACACCCGTAATGCGGAATACGGCGCTCTCGCGGCCCCAGGCCTTATCGGCCAGCGAAGAACCCATCGCCACCATAAAGGCCACGTAAGTAGTCGAAAGAGGCAACTTGAGCGAGGTGCCCAATGCGATCAGCAAGCTGGCCAGCAGCAGATTGACCGCCGCACGTACCATATCGAAAGCGGCACCGTTCTCCAGAATCGCCTCGTCCTTATCGAAGCGTTTCCCGAGCCAGCGCTTCAGTCCCTGCGGCATCGCATTGTCGATTCCGGTAGCGAGGGACGACGAAGCACGCACGATACTCCGGGCCAGCCCCGACGAACCGAACATCTCGTCGCCGGCATCCTGACGGGCCAGATCCACCGAGGTCTTGATAACGCCCCGGGCCTTCCGCGAAGTGGTCAGGGCGACGATCATCACCACGCCCGAAAGAGCCAGGAAAATGAAGGGCGTCCGGGCAGGCGCGTTCAGCGAATCCATCAGGAAGGTTTCGGATCCGTTGCCGTTGGCGACGTAATCCATATAGGAAGAGTAGCCCGTCAGAGGTACGCCCACGAAATTCACCAGGTCGTTTCCGGCGAAGGCCAGTGCCAGGGCGAAAGTTCCCAGCAGCGTGACTACCTTGAAAATATTGATCCGACACCAGTGGAGCACCTGCGAGAGAAGGCAGAAGAAGATGAAGCAGCCGGCCACCAGGTGACGGGTATAGGTAGAAATCCACTCCGACAGTTCGGGTGTCATGAACGACGAATCCTTCATACCCTTGATCAGAATGAAATAGATGATCGCCGTCATCGCCACACCGCCGAACAGCGCGGCGGACCACTTCATGTGCGACTTATAATTGAAAGTAAAGATCAATCGGGCGATATATTGCACCACTGCGCCGAATACGAATGCGATCGCCACCGAAAGGAAGATGGCCATGATGACCGACAAAGCCTTTTCCGAATTCAGCATATCGGCAAAGGTAAGCCCCGTATCGTCTGCGGCCAGCTTGACCATCGCCAGAGCGAACGCACCTCCCAGCAACTCGAAAACGATCGACACGGTAGTCGAAGTCGGCAGCCCCAGGGTATTGAAGGTGTCCAGAAGAATCACGTCGATTGCCATGACCGCCAGGCAGATACACATGATATCCTGGAAATAGAACTGTTCGGGCCTGAAAATCCCGTGCCGGGCGACATCCATCATACCGTTGCTCATGACGGCGCCGCACAGGATACCCACCGCAGCTACACCCATGATCCACTTGAACGAAGCGGCCCGGGCGCCGACGGCCGACCCCAGGAAATTCACGGCATCGTTGCTGACACCCACCACCAGATCGAAAATCGCCAGCAGAAAGAGGAAGAGGACAATGCCTAAATAGATTGATTCCATACTTTTTTAATTGGTTTTACGCCTAAAGTTATCATTCGGGAACAAAAGTACCGGGCGGAAATGATAACGACGTTTCAAACCTGTTACAAACCCGTTACAAAATCCGGGAAATGCCTCGTTTTTATGAACCGTCTGTTACAATTCCGTGAAATTTCGATCCTTCCGGATTTGCGAAACCGTTTTATTCCCTAATTTTGACGCGTCGAATCAATACGAAGGTCATGGGGAAATACAAAATTCTGGTGGTGGACGACGAAGAGTCGCTGTGTGAAATCCTGAAATTCAACCTCGAACTCGAAGGATACGAAGTGGATGTGGCTTACAGCGCCGAACAAGCGCTGGCGATGCATCCCGAACGTTATTCGCTGCTGCTGCTCGACGTAATGATGGGAGAGATCAGCGGCTTCAAAATGGCCCGTATGCTCAAGTCCTCGCCCGAAACGGCTGCCGTGCCGATCATCTTCTGCACGGCCAAAGACACCGAGGACGACACGGTCGCGGGGCTCAACATCGGAGCCGACGACTATATCGCCAAGCCTTTCTCCGTGCGCGAAGTGCTGGCCCGCGTGCGCTCCGTGCTGCGCCGCACCGCACCGCAGGAGGGCCAGAGCAGGGCGATCGCGTTCGAAGGGCTGCACATGGACCTCGTCCGCAAAATCTGCACCGTGGACGGAACGCCGCTGGCCCTGACAAAAAAAGAGTTCGAGATACTCGCCCTGCTGCTTTCGAACCGCGGCAGAATCTTTTCGCGCGAGGAGATACTGCATCAGGTCTGGAGCGACGAGGTAATCGTGCTGGACCGCACCATCGACGTCAATATCACGCGGCTGCGACGCAAAATCGGCGTCTACGGAGATCACATCGTAACACGTCTGGGCTATGGGTACGGGTTTGAGGAGTAGCCTCTCCTACCACCGGCGGCTCTTCCTGCTGCTGCTCGCGTTTTCGTGGGCGCTGGTCGCCTGCTTCATAGTCTTTCAGTACGGCCGCGAAAAG
>OHRO01000591.1_pt1 | contig 10050 bp, 4 predicted proteins | sample 1578461 | NCBI WGS metagenome assembly OHRO01 (sample SAMEA3879545, study PRJEB24766) | human gut metagenome | biome: human-associated habitat; feature: feces | place: USA | collected 1985/1987
CTCGTTGAAAGTAACCTTGCAGGAAGATACGGAAGTATTGGACGAAGTTGTTGTAGTAGGTTACGGAACGATGAAAAAGAGCGATTTGACTGGTGCCGTATCTTCTGTCGGAGTGAAGGACATCAAAGACTCTCCGGTAGCTAATATCGGTCAGGCAATGCAGGGAAAAGTATCCGGCGTGCAGATTATCGATGCCGGTAAGCCGGGTGATAATGTCACCATTAAAATCCGCGGTTTGGGTACGATCAACAACAGTAACCCGCTGATTGTCATTGACGGAATTCCTACCGACTTGGGATTGTCTTCTTTGAATATGGCTGATGTGGAACGGGTAGACGTATTGAAAGATGCTTCGGCAACAGCTATCTATGGTTCCCGTGGTGCCAACGGTGTGGTGATGATTACCAGCAAACGTGGTGCCGAAGGTGCCGGAAAAGTAACGGTAAACGCAAACTGGGCTATTCAGAACGCTACTAAAGTGCCCGATATGCTGAATGCTGCGCAATATGCCGCCTTGAGCAATGATATGCTGTCTAATAATGATGATAATACAAACCCTTATTGGGCAGACCCTTCTTTATTGGGAACAGGAACGAACTGGCTGGATGAGATGCTACGTACGGGAGTGAAACAAAGCTATTCGGTTAGCTATTCCGGTGGTACGGAAAAGGCACATTACTATGTATCCGGCGGTTTCCTCGACCAGTCCGGTATCGTGGAAAGCGTTAATTACCGTCGTTTCAATTTCCAGGCAAATAGTGATGCCCAGGTCAATAAATGGTTGAAGTTCACTACCAATCTGACATTCAGTACCGACGTGAAAGAAGGAGGAAGTTATAGCATCGGAGATGCGATGAAAGCACTCCCCACCCAGCCGGTGAAGAATGAAGACGGTAGCTGGAGCGGTCCCGGACAGGAAGCGCAATGGTATGGAAGTGTCCGCAATCCGATCGGTACGTTGTACATGATGACGAACGAGACGAAAGGATATAACTTTCTGGCAAATATCACCGGAGAGATTGCCTTTACCAAATGGTTGAAGTTGAAAAGCACCTTCGGTTATGACGCCAAATTCTGGTTTGTAGACAACTTTACTCCGGCTTACGACTGGAAACCGAATCCGGTAGAAGAATCCTCCCGCTATAAGAGTGACAACAAATCATTTACCTACCTGTGGGATAATTATTTTGTATTCGACCATACTTTCGCCCAAAAACATCGTGTAGGTGTGATGGCAGGTTCTTCCGCCCAGTGGAACAACTATGATTACCTGAATGCTCAAAAGAATATCTTCATGTTTGATAATATCCATGAAATGGACAACGGAGAGAAGATGTACAGCATCGGTGGCAGCCAGAGCGACTGGGCACTGCTTTCTCTGATGGCACGTCTCAACTATTCTTACGAAGATAAATACCTGCTTACAGCCACTGTGCGCCGTGACGGTTCTTCCCGCTTCGGTAAGAACAACCGTTGGGGAACATTCCCTTCCGTTTCTCTGGCATGGCGTATTTCGCAGGAAGAATGGTTCCCGAAAGACAACTCTCCGGTGAATGACCTCAAACTGCGTATCGGATACGGTGTGACCGGTAATCAGGAAATCGGTAACTACGGTTTTGTTGCTTCCTATAATACGGGAGTCTATCCTTTCGGCAACAACAACTCCACCGCTTTGGTATCTACCACCCTTTCCAATCCGAATATTCATTGGGAAGAGGTACGCCAAACCAACTTCGGTGTGGATATGAGCCTGTTCAATTCACGTGTCAACCTTTCGCTGGATGCCTACATCAAGAAGACGACTGACATGTTGGTGAAAGCTTCCATCCCTATCACCTCCGGTTTTGAAGATACTACTGAAACCTTTACCAATGCCGGCAAGATGCGCAACAAAGGGGTGGAGATGACCCTGCGCACCATCAACCTGAAAGGTCTTTTCTCTTGGGAATCTGCTTTAACGGCTACCTATAACAAGAATGAAATTCTGGACTTGAACAGCGAAACCCCGATGTTTATCAATCAGATGGGTAATTCATACGTGACTATGCTTAGAGCCGGTTATCCGATCAATGTATTCTACGGATACATGACCGACGGGCTTTTCCAAAACTGGGAGGAAGTAAACCGCCACGCCACCCAACCGGGAGCAGCTCCGGGGGATATCCGTTTCAGGGATTTGAATAACGATGGAGTCATCAACGATGAAGACCGTACCGTTATCGGTAACCCGAATCCGAACTGGTTCTTCTCTTTAAGCAATAATTTCTCTTATAAGGGATGGGAACTCTCCGTTTTCCTGCAAGGCGTATCGGGAAACAAGATTTATAACGCCAACAATGTTGACAACGAAGGAATGGCAGCCGCTTACAACCAAACCACAGCCGTATTGAACCGCTGGACGGGTGAAGGAACCAGCAACTCTATGCCCCGCGCCATTTGGGGGGACCCGAACCAGAACTGCCGTGTATCCGACAGGTTTGTGGAAAACGGTTCCTATCTCCGTCTGAAGAACATCACGCTTTCGTATACACTGCCTAAAAAGTGGATGCAAAAGATTCAACTGGAAAATGCCCGCATCTCTTTCTCTTGCGAGAATGTGGCAACTATCACCGGATATTCCGGCTTCGACCCGGAAGTGGATATTAATGGCATCGACAGCAGCCGTTACCCGATTTCACGTACCTTCAGTATGGGCTTGAACTTTAACTTTTAAATCAGGAGAAAGAATATGAAAAAGATAATAACTTTGGTATTTATGTCTGCCGTGCTGGCATTGACATCGTGCAATGATTTCTTGGATAAATATCCCAAATATGGCGTCGATCCCGAGTCGGAAGTGACGAACGAGATTGCTGTGGCACTGACTACTGCCTGCTATAAGACCTTGCAATCGTCGAATATGTACAACCAACGTATTTGGAGCCTCGACATCATCGCAGGCAACAGTGAAGTAGGAGCCGGAGGAGGTACTGACGGTTTGGAGACTGTTCAGGCTTCCAATTTCATTGCCCAGAGCGATAACGGCTTTGCCTTGTATGTATGGCGTTCTCCATGGGTAGGGATCGGACGTTGCAACATCGTGCTTTCCAATTTGCCTTCAGCATCTATCTCCAATGAGATAAAGACCCGTTGCATGGGTGAGGCTTATTTCCTGCGTGCACATTATTATTATATTCTGGTTCGTTTGTACGGAGGGGTGCCTTTGCGCTTGGAGCCGTTTGAACCGGGAGAATCTGCGGATATTGCCCGTAATACGGTAGATGAGGTATATGCTCAAATTCTTTCCGACTGCAAAAATGCAGTGAATATGCTTCCTCCGAAAAGCAGTTATGGAGATGCTGACAGGGGACGTGCCTGCAAAGAGGCTGCAATGGCGATGCTGGCGGATATTTACCTGACACTGGCTCCCAACCATCGCGACTATTATAATGAAGTAGTGACCTTGTGCAATAACATTGCTGCAATGGGATATGATCTGACTCAATGCAATTATGCCGATAACTTTAATGCGACGATCAATAATGGTGCGGAATCTCTCTTCGAAGTGCAATACTCCGGTAGTACGGAATATGACTTCTGGGGCGGCGATAATCAAGCATCCTGGCTGTCTACCTTCATGGGGCCTCGTAATTCGGGTATGGTAGCCGGTGCTTATGGATGGAACTTGCCTACGGAAGAGTTTGTCAAGCAATACGAGGACGGTGATTTGCGGAAAGACATCACTGTGTTGTATCAGGGTTGTCCTGCTTTTGACGGTATGGAATACAGACGTTCCTGGTCGAATACGGGTTATAACGTACGTAAGTTCCTTGTATCGAAAACCGTCTCTCCGGAGTATAATACCAACCCCAACAACTTTGTAGTATACCGTTATGCGGATGTCTTACTGAAGAAAGCGGAAGCCTTGAATGAACAGGGACATCCGGATCAGGCTGCCGAACCATTGAATATCGTTCGTAAGCGTGCCGGACTGACAGAGCTGCCGACCACTCTGACGCAGACCGAAATGAGAGAAAAGATTATTCATGAACGTCGGATGGAACTTGCTTTTGAGGGACATCGCTGGTTCGATATGATCCGGGTTGATAATGGAAATTATGCATTGACATTCCTGAAATCTATCGGTAAGAATAATGTGACCAAAGAACGTCTCCTGTTGCCTATTCCGCAGACGGAGATGGACTCCAATCACCTGATGACTCAAAATCCCGGTTATTAATAATCCGTTTTATAATCATTCATTTAGACAAATAATATGATGAAGAAATATATATATCAGTTGTTATGCTCTCTTTTCATCGGTGGAACGATGGTTGCTTGTACCGAGGATTATATGGAGACAGATAAAGGACATGATACCCTCACCCTTTCGGTGAATCAGCAGGAGTTGGTGTTGAACGAAAAGAACCATAGTCAGGAGGCGCTGGCGCTTTCATGGACTACCGGAACGAATTATGGAAGCGGTAACCGTATCTCTTATACGCTTGAACTGGCGAAAGCCGGAACGGACTTTGCGAATGCTTATTCGGTGGATTTGGGTACGGGAACGTATCAATGGACTAAGAAAGTGGAAGAACTTAACCAATTTCTGCATACGCAGTTCGGTATCGGTTATGACGTGAAGGCAGAGCTGGAAGCACGTATCACAGCGGTTGTTGCCGGAATGGAAGATCAGAAGCAGATTGCGATGACTGCCTTTACAGTGACTACCTACCAGCCGGTTACTACCACGCTTTACCTGATTGGTGATGCTGCTCCGAGCGGATGGAGTGCCGATAACGCAACGGCAATGGAGCGCACGGATAACGGACAATTTACATGGACAGGAAAGCTGAATACCGGATCGTTTAAGTTTATAACGACCTTAGGAGAATTCCTGCCGTCGTACAACCGTGATGCTACTGCCGAAGAAGGACTCAAACTGACCTATCGTACATCGGGTGACCAACCGGACGAACAGTTCACAATCAGTAAAGAAGCAACTTATATCGTAAAAGCAAACCTGCTCGACTTGACGTTGACACTTACCGAAACAGAAGATATTGGCTGGAGATATGAAGAATTTTTCATTGTCGGTTCGTTTACGGGTAACAATGGTTGGGGATTTGAAGCACTGTCTAAAGATGCTGTTCAGATGAACCTGTTCCATTATGGAGCCGTGATTCCCTGGAAGGCGGACGGAGAATTTAAATTCGCTTCTGTGACAGATTTCGGTCAGGCGGATGCTTTCTTCCATCCTACTGTGGCTAATGCTCCGTACACTTCGACATCAGTAGTGCTTGGAGGTGACGATAATAAATGGCAGATGAAGGAAGCCGAATGTGGCAAACCTTATAAAGTATGGTTCTATACAGGCAAAGGAAAAGAAAAGATGCTGATGCGTCCGTTCACTCCTTACGAAGGGCTGTATCTGGTGGGTGAGGCAACTCCAAACGGATGGGATTTAGGCAATGCTACTCCGATGACGAAGAGTGCCGACAGTCCTTACATCTTTACCTGGAGCGGCACACTGAAAACAGGTGAGATGAAGATATCCTGCGATAAACAGTCAGACTGGAACGGGGATTGGTTTATGGCGGATAAGAGCAACAAGGCTCCGACGGGAGAAGTAGAAACGGCATTGTTTGTTGCTAAGTCGGATGCGGAGTTGAGCAGTATGTATCCGGATGCAGATTTGGGTAGTTTGGATAATAAGTGGAATATTCAGGAAGCCGGTTCTTATCGGATTACGATTGACCAGTTGAAAGAGACGATTTCGATTGTGAAACAATAAAACAAGAATTCAAGATGAAGAAAATAATATATTGGGTGGCTGCTTTTCTGTGTATGGCTTGCAGTGACGATCATGGGTCGAATCAGGAGAATGGAGGAGCTTCGGGCAGTGTTACCGAAGTGACTCCGGTAACATCGGATTTAAGTGTGGACCTGTCTACGGATAAGGCTTTCTATAAACCGGGGGAGAAAGTGGTATTTACAGCAGAAGATGCGTTGCCTGCCGGAACTAAAGTTCGCTATCGTCTTTTAGGGGAGGTTGTCGGAGAAGAGTCGGTAAATGGTACGAGCTGGATATGGCAACCGCCTACTACTGATTTCAAAGGATATATGGCGGAACTGTACCGTCAGGAGAATGGTACGGATGTGATTGTCGGTACGATTGCGGTAGATGTATCCAGTGATCCGTCACGTTTTCCGCGTTATGGTTTTGTCGCTGATTTCAGTCAGGAGAAGACGGCCGAAAAGACACAGGAAGAGATGGCGTATCTGAATCGTCATCACATCAATTGGGTACAGTTTCAGGACTGGCATAATAAACATCACTGGCCGTTGGGCGGTACACGCACACAGTTGGACGAAGTATATATGGACATCGCTAACCGGGAGGTTTATACAAGTTCGGTGAAAAATTACATTGAAGCGCAGCATCGTTTCGGTATGAAGTCTATGTTTTACAATCTTTGTTTCGGGGCGTTGAAGGATGCTGCTACGGACGGGGTGAAGGAGGAATGGTATTTGTTTAAGGATGCTTCTCATACTACTAAAGACAGTCATGATTTGCCGGGCGGATGGAAAAGTAATATTTATCTGGTCGACCCTTCTAATAAGGAATGGCAGAAATATTTGAACGAAAGGAATGATGATGTATACGCGAACTTTGCCTTCGACGGCTATCAGATAGACCAGTTGGGACGACGCAGCACGCTTTACAATTACAACGGTATTCCGGTCAATCTGCGTGAGGGATATGCTTCTTTTATTGAAGCGACGAAGCAGGCTCATCCGGACAAGAGTTTGGTGATGAATGCGGTCAGCCGTTACGGTGCCCGTCAGATAGGGGAGACAGGTAAAGTTGATTTCTTCTATAATGAAGTGTGGGCGGATGAGGCTGATTTTACCAATCTGAAAGCCATTCTTTATGAAAATGGAGTCTATGGTAATTATCAGTTGAATACGGTTTTTGCAGCTTATATGAATTATAATAAAGCGGATAACCGGGGAGAATTTAATACGCCGGGTATCTTATTGACAGATGCTGTTATGTTTGCTTTGGGTGGTTCGCACCTGGAGTTGGGAGGCGATCACATGTTGTGCAAAGAGTACTTTCCGAATGAGAACCTGACAATGAGCGAAGAATTGAAAACAGCGATGGTTCGTTATTATGATTTCCTGACTTCTTATCAGAATCTGCTTCGTGACGGTGGTACGGAGAATAGTGTTTCCATGAATTGTACCAATGGCGAAATGAGATTGAATAGTTGGCCTCCTCAACAGGGATCGGTTACTACTTATGCCAAGCAGGTAGGTGGCAAGCAAGTGATACATCTTCTTAATTTCTCGCAAGCGAACAGCCTTAGTTGGAGAGATGTGGACGGCACGATGCCGGAACCGGCTCTGATTACAAAAGCGGCTTTGCAAATGAATCTGTCGGCAAAGGTGAATAAGCTGTGGGTAGCGTCGCCGGATGCACACGGAGGAGCTTTGCAGGAGTTGGCCTTTACACAGGAGAACGGGGTTGTCTCATTTACATTGCCTTCCCTGAAATATTGGACGATGATTGTGGCTGAATAAAGCGGCTGCTACAGAATAACTAAAATGATAGGTATGATGATTAGATATAGATTATGGGTATGGGTGTTGTGCCTGATATTTCCAACATGGGTTTGGGCGGAAAATACGACACGTACATGCACTTCTTTTACACAGCAGGGACGTCAGGTGACTTTTCACCTGGCGGACAGTGCCGCCTTACAATTGCAACTTTGCAGCTCTTCCGTCGTGAAAATCTGGTTCTCACCCGACGGGCAATTGCAACGAAGAAGTGCTTCGTTTGCAGTGATTAATGAAGAACTGGAAGAGGTAGGAACTATTCATGTGGATGAACAGGCGGCCTGTTACGAGATATTTACTCCGAAGTTGCGTATCCGGGTGAATAAATCTCCGATGAGTCTTCAGATATTCGATAAATATCAGAAACTCCTGTTTAGTGATTATGCCGAAAAAGGCCATGTCAGTGAAGGAACGAAGAAGGTGGAATACAAAGTGCTTCGTCGTGACGAGCACTTCTTCGGACTTGGTGAGAAAGCGGGAAAGATGGACCGTCGTGGCGAGTCTTATAAGATGTGGAATAGTGACAAACCTTGTTATAGCGTGGTAGAAGATCCTCTTTACAAGAGTATTCCTTTCTTTATGAGCAATTACCGGTATGGTATTTTCCTTGATAACACCTATAAGACGGAATTCAAATTCGGAACGGAAAGCCGTGATTATTACAGCTTTGAAGCGCCGAACGGGGAAATGGTATATTACTTTATCTTCGGTAAAGACTATAAAGAAATCATTAGCCAATACGTCGGACTGACCGGAAAACCTATCATGCCGCCGAAATGGGCGTTGGGTTTTGCTCAATGCCGCGGTCTGTTGACAAGTGAAAAGCTAAGTCGTGAAATAGCCAAAGGCTACCGGAAACGGGGAATCCCTTGTGATATTATCTATCAGGATATCGGCTGGACAGAATACTTGCAGGATTTCGAGTGGCGCAAAGGAAACTATGAAAACCCTAGGAAGATGCTTTCGGATTTGAAAGAGATGGGTTGTATCTCAAGACCCGGTAATTGCGCAAGCCAACAAAAAACAATGGGAAGAAGCAGACCGCCTGGGCTATTTTGTAAAGGACAATACGAACGGCAAAAGCTACGATATGCCCTGGCCGTGGGGTGGAAACTGCGGAGTGGTGGACTTCACTCTGCCTGCCGTAGCCGACTGGTGGGGAACTTATCAGCAGAAACCTATTGACGATGGTGTCTCCGGCTTCTGGACAGACATGGGTGAACCTGCCTGGAGTAACGAGGAGCAGACGGAACGCCTGGTGATGAAGCACCATCTCGGTATGCACGATGAAATCCATAACGTCTATGGCCTGACTTGGGACAAAGTGGTAAAAGAGCAATTTGAAAAGAGGAATCCGGACCGTCGTGTTTTTCAAATGACTCGTGCTGCTTATGCCGGATTGCAACGTTATACGTTCGGCTGGACGGGTGATAGCGGAAACGGAGATGATGTGTTGCAAGGCTGGGGACAGTTAGCCAATCAGATTCCTGTAATGCTTTCCGCAGGTTTGGGATTAATCCCGTTTTCTTCCTGTGATATCACCGGTTACTGTGGGGATATTGAGGATTATCCGGCTATGGCGGAACTCTATACCCGTTGGATTCAATTTGGTGCCTTCAATCCTTTGAGCCGTATTCACCACGAGGGAGATAATCCGGTGGAACCGTGGCTTTTCGGACCGGAAGCGGAAAAGAACGCGAAAGCGGCTATTGAACTGAAATATCGTTTGTTGCCGTATATCTACACTTACGCCCGCGAAGCGTATGATACAGGATTGCCTATCATGCGGCCTCTGTTTCTCGAATATCCAATGGATATGGAAACTTTTTCTACGGATGCCCAATTCATGTTCGGTCGTGAATTACTGGTAGCTCCCGTGGTGAAGAAAGGTGCCCGCACAAAGAACGTGTATCTTCCTGAAGGTACATGGATAGACTACAACAACAAGCAGATGGTTTACACCGGAGAGCAATGGACTACTGTTGATGCTCCCTTGTCCTCTGTTCCCATGTTTGTGAAGCAAGGTTCCATCATCCCCACCATGCCGGTGATGAACTACACCCATGAGAAACCGGTATATCCACTTACTTTTGAAATCTTCCCCGCACAGGAAGGTGCACAGGCTGCCTTTACTCTTTACGAAGATGAAGGGGAAAACTTAGGGTACCAGCGTCATGAATTTGTCAAAACACCGATTATTTGCAGCACTCTGGCAAATGGATATGAACTGACTGTCTCTGCCTGTGAAGGAAAAGGATATACTGTTCCCGGTCCGAGAAATCTGTTGTTCCGTATTTATTCTGCGAAAGCCCCGAAAGAGGTAACTGTCAAAGGAAAGAAGATAAAGAAAACTAAACCGGAACGCTTGGAAGAAGATTTAGAGAATGACACGGAATCTGTATTATGGAGTTGGGATAAAGAAACTGGTGTCTGTAGTGTGAGAAT
>OHRO01000603.1_pt1 | contig 9976 bp, 7 predicted proteins | sample 1578461 | NCBI WGS metagenome assembly OHRO01 (sample SAMEA3879545, study PRJEB24766) | human gut metagenome | biome: human-associated habitat; feature: feces | place: USA | collected 1985/1987
AAATAAGAAGATCAAACAGCTGATAAACTCTGAGAGAGCAGAAAAAAAGGGTAAGAATGACCGTAAAGGACGTAAGAAGTGGATGGTTGTTGTCCTGATTCTGGTACTGGCGATAGGAGGCGGTTCGGTGACAGCAGTTGTGATACTGCGTAAAAACGGGAATGCGACAGCATTTTCCATGCCGGGGAATATGGCAGGACTCACACTGACGGAAGATATGGTGGCGGCTTCCGGTGTGACCAATGTCGGTATTACAGAGGAGACCTTCGATGTGGAGAATCTGACCACTGATCTGGAGATAGAGGAAGTATACGCTGTCTCCGGGGAAGAGATAACTGCCGGGGATAAGATCCTGAAGCTGACGGAAGACAGTGTGGCGGAAGCGAGAAAAGAACTGGAGAGGACGCTTCGGGATGCAGAGCTTTCGTATCGTACCGGCAAGATCGAATATGAGCAGAATCTCATCACGGCAGAATACACAAAAGACAGCGCGATCCTCACCAGACAGCAGGCGAAAGAGGTCTATGACGAGACGGTGGCGAGTCTGCAAAGTGCTGTGACGAAAGCAGAGGAAGAACTGCAGGAAGCCGAGGATGACATTGCGGAGTATGAATCCTATGTGAATGACGGTTCCTATAAGAGCTATTTTAAAGTCGATGAGTATCAGGCAATCTATGATGAAAATTTGAAAGCCCTGACGGACAAGATGGACGAATGGGGTGTCAGCTGGTCGCAGGTCACCGGCGGTGGCGGCTCGGTACAGATCGGTGGCGGAGCCGGCGGTAATATGCAGAGCGGGGGAACGTCTAATGCAAGCATTTTAGCTTCCCTCTACAGTGTTCTGGAGCAGAACCTGAAGGATCTGGAAGAGGCACAGGAGAAATATGACGATGCCGTCACCAATGCTTCTTTTAACTTACAGACATTACAGTTAAAGCTTTCCAGCCTTCAACAGGCAGTCACGGAGGCAAAGGAAAATAAGGAAATCCAACAGGCACAGGCGAAGCTGACCTACGAGACGGCACTGTCTACGGCGGATCGTGCAGAGAGCGACTACAATACGACGGTGGAAAAGGCAGAATCCGATCTGGCGGCACTGAAGAGCACTTATGAAGATGCAAAAGAAAATCTGAAACTGTTTGAAAGCAGTGTGGGCGATGGTTATTTTTATGCTTCCGAGGATGGAACCATCCTGCGGACTGTTGTGCGGGCAGATCAGAATCTGACTTCCGATGCGGTGGTATTCGTATACAGCAATTCGAAGGAACTGACCGTGACTGTATCTGTTGACCAGGCAGACATTGCGAAGCTGACCGTGAGTGACAGCGCGTACGTGCAGTCTTCCGCAAACGGCGGATTCACCGGTGAGATCACAGCCATCGATCCGGTATCTTCTTCCGACAGCCGCACCAGTGTTACTTACAGTGTAACCGTGAAAATCATGACAGAGGACGAAGAAAATGAAAATAGTAGCAGCCTGAGTGCGAACGAATCCGTGACGGTCATCTTCGGTATGACGGAAGAGGAGATCGCGAGGATGCAGGAACAAATGCAGCAGCGCATGCAGGGCGGTCCCGGGGATGTCTCCGGGGGTGATGCAATGTCGGAGGGCGGAACGGTGCCGGAAGGAAATTCCGGTGACAGAGAGCGCCCACAGGGTAGACCCGGTGATGAGAGTTCAGAAAGCGACAACACGACGGACGGTAATGTAGGTGATGATGCCAGGGGAGAGGAACAGCAGGGAGGACAGACACAGTCATGAAATTAAAAAGTCCACATTTTGAAAAACTGAAATCCCTCACAAAGAAGCAGAAAAAACTGATCCTGGCGGGGATCGCACTGCTTCTGCTGATCCTGGCAGCCTGTTATACCGTGTTTATTGCACCGTTACTTCAGAAAGAACAGTGGATCTACAAGGAAGAGACGGTGGAGCGTGGTACTTTAAAGGTAGGTGTGACGGAGAGCGGTTCTCTGGAATACAACACAAAATCCATAGATTACGATCTGGATCTGGATGTCAGTGACGATGACGAGGATGACAGCGACGAGGATGACGATGATGCCGTACAGAAATATCTGAAGATAGAAGAGATCTATGCTGCCAACGGGCAGCGTGTCAGCGAAGGCGAGGAACTGCTGAAATTCACGGAAGACAGCGTGGAGGCGGTTCGGGCGCTGTTGCAGAATGCGGTAGTGGAGGCGCAGGCAGACTATGCGGAGGCAGAGAGTACCTATGAATTGTCCCTGCTGGAAGCCCAGACCGACTACGATACCCAGAAGATCAGTGCTTCCTATGCGGCATCCATCCGCAATACTTCCGGTACGAGCGTGACGAACAAAGTGGCATCTCTGCAGGTACAGCTGGAGCAGAAGCAGGCGAATACAGCTTCTCTGCAGGAGAAGCTGACAGAAACTCAGGAAGATTATCAGGATGCATTGGAAGATTATGAAGCGGCAAAAGAAGGTTATGAAGGCGCCGGAACCGATAATACAGTGAATTTTATGACGATCCAGAATGGTTATCTCAGTGCCAGATCCAAATACCAGCAGGCAAAATCAGCGTTGACGCAGGCAGAGGATGCTTTATCGGAGAATGAAAGTGCTATTACCGATCTGCAGAACCAGCTGGCAGCGGCACAGGCAAAGCAAAAAATCGATAAGCTGGATACAGAAGAGACCTATCAGGAAGCGGTGATCACCGGGCAGAATGCCCAGACCACTTACAACGCTGCTGTGGAAGATCTGAAGGAGACCTTACAGGAAGCGGAAGAGACGAAAGAAAAACGGGAAGAACAGTTACAGGCCTTTGAAGATTTCGTCGGAAGTGATGGTATTCTCTATGCCACAGAGGATGGTGTGATCACAGAGGTCAGCTACGAAGCGGGAGATCGCCTGACGACGACAGGAGCTCTGTTTTCCTATGCAACGTCGGATGACATGAGAATCTCCGTGGATGTGACCCAGGAGGATATTGTGGACCTGCAGGTTGGAGATGCGGTAGATATCACCTTTACGGCATACCCGGAGGATTCCTATACCGGAAGCATCCTCTCCATCAATACCACGGCTACTTCCGATTACAGCAACACGGTAAGCTACACTGTGGAGATCAGCGCGGAAGGCGCGTTGGAGAAGCTGTATGGGGGAATGACCGCAGATGTCATTTTCGTAACGGAAGAAAAAGAGGATGTTATCTATGTGTCCCGTAAGGCCATTGTCGAAGAAAACGGCAAAACCTATGTATATCGCAAGACAGCACTGGGAGGTAAGGAACTGGCGGAGGTAGAGACCGGCATTACCAATGGCGTGGACATTGAGATCCTGTCAGGACTGGAAGAGGGCGATACCATTTACCTGGCAAGTAAGGTCAGCTCCGAGGCAGAAGTCAAGAGTACGGAGGAGACTGCCGATTCCGGCAGCAGTTCTGATACCGCAGTCGGCAGTGATACGGAGTTCGGGATGTCGGAGGATATGCAGATGCCGGGAGGCGGTGACATGCCCCAGGGTGGTCCCGGGGGTGGTGATTCCGGCAGCTTCGGCGGCGGAATGCCGGGCGGTCCCGGAGGACAATAAATCAGGCGGATGGAGCAAATGTTGAGAAACAGACAGGAATGATTGGGAACAGTTATGAAGCAGAATGAAAATGGGAAAAAGATCAAAGAAAATATAAGAAATCAAATGCGCCGGATTGGATCATGGAAAAGCTGGTCGAAAAGACGCAAGCTCACCACAGGTGTCTGTGGTGTCTGTGTGATCGCTGTAGTGGCTGGTGCCATTGGTCTCTCCGGTGGTTCCGACACGAAAGTCATTTATAAAGAGACCACGGTAAAATACGGGACACTGGTCAAAGGTGTGACGGAGAGCGGCTCTGTGGACATCGGTACGGTGGATCAGACCTTTGATCTGGATATGAGTGCCCTACAGAGAACGGATACCTCCGGCAGCAGTTCCTCCGGCGGCTCCTCCGGTAGTACTGCCGGCAGTAGCTCTGGTTCCGGTGGATTTGGCGGCATGAGTGCTTCCGGCGGCGGAGCTCAGGGAGGCTTAGACATGTTTGGTCAGATCTTCAATATGGGCGGCAGCAGCTCCGGCAGCAATGGTGACGATTCTACCCTGACCGTGGCAGAGGTAGTGGTCTCCGTGGGGCAGCAGGTGTCCGAGGGAGATCCCCTGTACCTGCTGGAAGAAGACAGTGTCTCCGATCTGGAAGAGGAACTACAGTCCAACATAGAGAAAGCAAAAGCAGATCTGGAGGCCGTAGAGGCTGACCAGACCCTGTCCAGACAGCAGGCAAAATATACTTATGACAGCAGCACTGCCTATGGCAGTTATATTGATACCGAATACAGCACCACACTGCAGGAGCTACAGAATGCGGTAGATTCTGCAGCAAGCGCATTGGAGCAGGCGCAGACCAGTCTGGAAGATTACCGGGCACAGCTGGAGGAAGTAACGGCAGCCTATGAGGATGCGGCACAGGTATTGTCGAACTGTAAATACAGCCTGAACAGTACGGACGCAGCAGATGATACCTATGGATATGTCTATTTTGCACAGCTGACGACACAGGCACAGTCTACTGCGGACTCTCTGGAACAGCAGAAGGAAGAACTGGAACAGAAGGTAGAGCAGGCAGAAGAAAATGTGACCACAGCCGAGACCGCTTATAATAAAGCAAAGCGGGAACTGGGGCAGGGAAAACTGACCGCAGCCGAGACAAAAAAACTGCGGACGCTGGCTTACAATACCGCACAGGAGACTTACGATATTGCGCTGGGGTATCTGGAACAGGATCTGTCCGATCAGCAGGAAACCTACGATGAGACTCTGGAAAAATGGAACGAGTTCAGCACTTATATCGATGGTAATGCAGTATGCGCCAGATACAACGGTGTGATCACCAGTGTGGAACTGGAAGCAGGAGACAAGATCAGCACCGGAACTTCTCTGGTCACTTTGTATGATATGGATGAAGTGACCATGACGTTAACAGTGGATGAAGATGATATGACGGATATCTCTCTGGGATCTGCGGCGAATATTGCATTGACGGCATATCCGGAAGATATCTTTACGGCAAAGGTGACGGCTATCGGAGATGCGACATCGGATTCCAGTGGAAACATAACTTATGACGTAACTGTCACATTGGAAGGGGATGTTTCAGGACTGTTCCAGGGCATGACAGGAGATGTGACTTTCGTTACGGAACAAACGGAAGAAGTGCTGTATGTCTCACGCAGAGCCATTATCACAGAGGATGACAAGACTTATGTAAAAGTGAAGACTGCAGATGGCAGCATTGTGAAAAAGGAAATAACGACAGGACTGTCAGATAGTTCTAACGTGGAGATCTCCGGAGATATTGCAGAAGGAGATACCGTATTGATCGAAAGCAGCATTACGAAGTAGAGCGGAGACCTGTGGGAAAGTAAGGTCAATGGAAGGGAAGAAGTAGAATATGAGATTATCCGAAATATTGCGTCTGGTGTGGCTGAACCTGTCACAGAATAAATTCAAAGTGATCCTGACTTCCATCGGTATCGTTGTAGGATCTGCCACTATTATGCTGGTATTGGCAATCGGTACCGGCGGAAAAGAAGAAGTGGCGGAACAGTTCAAGAACCTGAATGCCGGAGCTATTGATATTTCCTGCGACAGCAGTGACAGCGGCGGATTTAGCTTTGAGATGCCGGGAGGAGGAAGTGTTACCGTTACCAATATGGGCGGAGGCCCTGGAGGAGGTTCCGGCGGCGGTACGTCTGGTGGTCCCGGCGGTGGCATGGATTTCGGCGGATTTTTCGGATTCGGACAGGAGGAAGAGAGCGAAGCCGTGACATTGACCAGTGAAGACTGTGATGATCTGGCGACTTTTGTCTCCGGAATCTCTGCAACTACGATCTCTTATTCCACTACAGCATCGGTGGAGGGAGGCAATATGACCTCTGCTTCCTATTACACCATTGCCGGTGTGGAGGACAATTATGCTGTCATCAGTAATCTGGAAATGGCCATCGGGGATTTCCTCACAGAAGAAAACAACGAGAGCAAGGAAAAGGTGTGCGTACTGGGTGCCACCGTGGCAAAGGAAATTTTTGGCAGCGCCTACGATGCTTATGACGGTATAGTCTATATTGATGGCCGCCCCTATATAGTATCAGGGGTACTATCCGAGATGGGAACTGTGGCATCCGGCATCAGTCCGGATACGGCGATCTATATACCTTACGAAACCGGCATCAAATACATTACCGGTACGAATATCAGTCCAACCATCACGGTCATTGCGGAGGATGTGAATCAGGTGGATACCGTAATGACGGATGTGGAGAGTGCCTTAAAAGAGAGCTATCCCAATACCACATTTACCATCAGCGATGCCGGAAGCAAGATGGAGGCAGCCTCCGCTTCCAATGAGACTTTGACCTTACTGCTGATCTCCATGGCAGTGATCGTATTTATCGTTGGCGGTATCGGTATTATGAACGTGCTGTTTGTATCCATCAAGGAGCGTACCAACGAGATCGGTATTTTGAAAGCACTGGGCTGTTCCCGGAAGGATATCCTGTTGGAGTTTTTATTGGAGGCAAGCTTTACCAGTCTGGTAGGAGCCGTACTGGGGGTGCTGGTGGCTCTTGGAATTACGCCATTCGTGCAGCTGTTCAACGTGAGAGTGTCCCTGTCGGTACAGGGTGCAGTATTGTCGCTGTTGTTTGGTGTCCTCACCGGAAGCATCTTCGGCTTCTATCCGGCATATAAGGCATCAAGACTGATCCCCGTAGAAGCTCTGAATCAGGAATAGTGTGAAAAGTGTGAAAAATAAATTTTTCACACGCAACTTTGTGCCAAAGTTTGCAGGTTATTGAAAGACGTAAAGATAGGATGGAAAATGCAATGATCACCATGAAAAATATAAATAAAGGCTATATGCTGGGAGAAGAGCGTCTGCCGATTTTGAAGGACATCAATTTTCAGGTAAATAAGGGAGAATATGTGGCAATCTTAGGCCCTTCCGGTTCCGGTAAGACTACGTTAATGAATATGATCGGCTGTATGGATGTGATGGACAGAGGGGAATATTATCTGGATGGCATGGCAATCCACGAGACCAAGGAGGACGATCTGACCATGGTACGCAACCAGAAGATCGGGTTCATTTTTCAGAACTATCAGCTGATCCCGACCTATAATGTCATGCAGAATATTATCATGCCCCTGCTGATGCGTGGCATGACGCATGAGGAAGCAGAAGAAAAGTGTAAAAATACTATCAAACTGCTGGGGCTGGATCATCGTATCGGACATAAGCCCAACGAATTGTCCGGCGGACAGAAGCAGAGAGTATCCATTGCCAGAGCACTGGTGGGACAGCCGGCGATCCTTCTGGCGGATGAGCCTACCGGTGCTCTGGATCAGACCAGCGGCAAGGAAGTACTGAAGCTGTTCCGGGAACTAAACGATATGGGCAACACCATCGTCATGATCACCCACGACCTGGGCGTAGCACAGTCTGCGAAACGTATCGTGCGTATTGTGGACGGACAGTTACAGGAATAAGGGATAGTCACTCAGCCAACGGGAAAGAGGCTGGGACTGTTCCAGACCGGATTTCAGGGTACGGTCGGCATCCGATTTATTTTCTGCCGGTATTATCAGCAGAAATTCTTTCCCGTCCATAAGTGCACCGCAGAATACGGTTTTCAGATCCCGGGAGATAAGAAACATATTTCCCGGGATATTTGTTACAGACTCGGTCAGGCAGGAGTAATAGGGTTCTTCATCGATAAAAGGTGCATAGAATCCCATGTCATCCGCACCTTCCACGAAAAGCCTCTCTCCGTTCATCCAGACATTTCCCGCTATGGCATCTTCCTGATTCCCCCAGAGATAATGTAAGGCTTTCCCGTGGATCTCCACCGATACCTGTTCGAAGGTATCCGGTTCCGGTATAGTCATAATCCTTTTTGATGGGAGTATGATAATAGCGGATCCCGTAGTCTCCAAGGCAAAATAAGGCAAATACGAGCAGAAAAATCAGAATGCCGCAGAAAACGGTTCTTAATTTTTTATTTCGCAGCATGGTTCTTGCCTCCTTTTTATTTTATTATACAATCAGATATCCATACTGGCAATGAGCTGAAACATTTCCTCGGCGGTCATGTGATCTGCGGTGATCACGTATACATAATTGTCAGCTTCATAATAAGCCATGGCGTAACCATCCACATAAGTATATACCGTGGCAATGTGACCGCCGATGACTTGTTCCTCTTCGGCATCGTATTCATTGTCTAATACGAGTGTCAGGGCATTATTTGTGGAAATTAGCATTTGCTCCCAGATGAGCTGTTCTCCGGCATTGTTTTCATAGAAAATTTCACAAAAAAGAGGACTGTCTCTTCGGTCTGTCTCTGTATAGCCCTCCGGGATGCAGGTCGGTATCGTGGGAGTGAGTACCGCATCTTTTTCCTCGGAAGAGTAGTTATACTGCGTAGCATCCTCGCGCAGGGTCTTTAGTGTCATGAAAAACTTATCCCGATAGGCATCCACACTTAACGTCAGAACCAGTCCGGCACATACGATACCGGTGAAAAAGATTGCCATGCGTTTTAGGAGCTGTTGTGCACCGGTCAGCACCGGATGGGCTTCCCGGCGGATCACTTTTTGCATTTTTTGTTCAAAACGTTTTGAAAATACATATTCCCGATCAACCTGATTTTCTAATGCTGTTATCATGGCATTGTCCACCACAGGCATATGCTGATAGAGCCATTCATCCGTTATTTCCATGGATCTCATTATTTTCCTCCCGTTTATTCAAAGCTTCCTGTATCATAATCTTTCCCCGGGATAATCGCTGCCGGGTCGTTCCTTCGGTGATGTTTAATACTTTTGCGATTTCATCGTTGTCCATATTGCCGGAGTATTTGAGGAGAAATACATCCCGGTATTTTACGGGCAGGCACCTAAGGATGTCCAGTATTCCGTCATCCACATCCGTCTCCGCATAAGTCACCGGGACATTACATTCTTCCAGCTCATCCACATAGATTTCCCGTTGAAATTGATGGTTTCGCTTCCGGTAAATATCTATAGTCGCATTTTTCGTTATGGTAAGCAGGTAGCGTTTCGTCGCCGTGGCGTCAATTTCCCCTATTTTTTCCATGTTTTTCGCAATTTTTATAAACGCCTCATGTACGGCATCTTCCGCAAGAAAAGTATCCTTCAGCACATTCAGAGCTACTTTCATCATAAGGTGCCGATAGGTTTCATAGAGAATCGCAAACTTTTGTTTGTCTTCTTCGGCGTCGATCATCATCAGATATATCATTTGTTGTTCCCAGGCCTTTCTATGAGTCATAACGAAGGTTCCTGTTCCTATTGTTACAAAAACGTAAAAATATTTCAATTGCAGGTTTATATGTTTGTCCCAATAGTATTTTTTGGGTAACCGGGGCACTTTATTGTGCCTGCTTTACGGATCCCGGCGATGGGGGATATCACAACATTACAGTGCGATGCCATCGTCAATGCCGCCAACAGTGGAATGACCGGATGTTATGTGCCGAATCATAAGTGCATCGACAACTGCATCCACAGCTTTGCGGGGGTGCAGCTGCGACTGGACTGCGCCCGGATGATGGAAGAACAGGGGCATGAGGAACCCACCGGACAGGCGAAGATCACGAAAGCCTACAATCTGCCCTGCCGTTATGTCCTGCATACCGTAGGTCCTATTGTGCAGGGAAAGCTGACGGAGAAACATTGCGCATTGCTTCGGTCCTGTTACTTGTCCTGTCTGGAACTGGCATCGGCATACGGGCTGGAAAGTGTGGCGTTCTGCTGTATATCCACTGGGGTATTCTGCTTTCCGAACGACAAGGCGGCGCAGATTGCCGTACAGACGGTACAGGAGTATTTGGAGGAGACTCCTGACAGCAGTGTCAAAAATGTGATCTTTAATGTGTTTAAGAAT
>OHRO01000604.1_pt1 | contig 9972 bp, 9 predicted proteins | sample 1578461 | NCBI WGS metagenome assembly OHRO01 (sample SAMEA3879545, study PRJEB24766) | human gut metagenome | biome: human-associated habitat; feature: feces | place: USA | collected 1985/1987
ATTTTGGGATTTGGCTCATGGTTGTGCACCAGCCGCGTGGGATGGCCGATGAGCTGCAGGGCGGTTACTTCATCCGTCACCTGCATGTTCCGTTCCGTGACTTCCACATACGCATCCAGCAGGAGCGGGTATTGGAAGACCTGCGGGGTTTCCATGCACCACAGGCCGTCCCGGTCCACCTGCTCCGGCAGGGTGAAGCGTTCTTCGTCCGCGCGCTTCAAGGTGTCCGTCACGGGATGCGCGGAAGCGGCCGCTCCGCATTCCCTGGCAGTCTGGATGCAGCGGGAGATTTGCTCTACCGTGATAAGGGGGCGCGCTCCGTCGTGCACGGCCACAAGTTCCGGCGTGTAGAGAAGGGCTGCCAGGCCGTTCTGAACGGATTCATGCCGTTCCGCTCCTCCGTCCACGCGGGTGACGGGTATTTCCGTCTCCAGGTCCGCAGCATCAATGGCGCGGAAGCGCTCTTCCGGGCAGACGACCACGATTTCCGTGATTTCCCGGCAGTTGGCAAAGGCCCGGATGCTGCGTTCCAGCACCTTGACGCCGTGCATGATGATCTCGCCGGCGAGCACGGCCATCTCCTCGGCCGTCTGCTTCATGCCGCCGTCGATCCACGTGAGCGCGAGCGACATGTTGCCCGACACGATGAACGAGCAGAAGTAGTCGAGCATCGCGGGGTCGTTCGGATAGTAGTAGGCGAGAAAATCATACAGAAATTCGTCGCGCAGGATGTGGCAGATACGGTCGGTGAAGGCGATGTCGCCGTTTTTGCCGAGCAGCACGTGGCAGAGGTCGGCGTTCTGCTCGATGTACTGGTACAGCTCCATCAGATACGGATAGGTCTTGCCCTCGGAGTCCTTGGCATTGTGCCGGCGGCACACGACGACCAGCCCCTCGGCCAGCTCATCCTCGAGACTGGCCAGCAGGTCGTACACATCCTTATAGTGAATATAGAAGGTGCCGCGGTTGATGTCTGCGATCGCTGCCAGCTCACGCACGGAGATATCCTTGACGCTCTTTTCCGCCATGAGTTTCATCAGTGCAAGCCGAAGCTGGCGTTTGGTCTTCCGCACTCTGCGGTCTACAACTTTTTCTTCCATTCGCCGATTCCTCCTATCGGTTGAATTTGTATGCTTTGCATACATGATACCACCAAAACGAACAATAATCAACAATTTGTTGCATTTTTATAGCGATTTTTTTCAACTTTTTTGGGAAACTTTTGCGTGATAGCAGGCCTCACGCCGCATATCCACACCGCTGTTTTCAAAAATGCGGCTACAGCGGCAGCTGCGCAAAACGCGGTGGAAAATCGGCGCGCGGTGTGCTATGATGAAGGCAAATGTGAAAAAGGAGCAACAGACCATGTTTGAAAACGGAACGTTCGCGGTGCTCGGCCCGGACGGAAAGCAGGTGCAGTGCGACGTGCTGTTCACCTACGACTGCGAGGACAACGGCCGCTCATACGTCGTGTTCACGACCGGCGAGGGCGCGCAGCAGCAGCTGTTCGCCAACCGCTATGCCGCGCGCGAGGACGGAAAGCCCGCGCTCTTCCCGCTCGAAAACGAACAGGAATATCAGATCATCAGGCACTGCTTTGCCGAGCTCAAGGCAAAGCTCGCCGAGCAGGCCGCCGCACAGGAGGGTGAAGCCAAAGCATGACCGATCCTTTCCAGCCGCTGACGGTGCGGGACATTCCGCGCCTGACACGTTATTTTTCCGCGCGCGGCACGCGCCTGTGCAATGATTCGGCGGGTGCTGCCGTGCTCTGGCAGCCGTATTTTCAGGACGCGGCGCTCGAGCTGGACGGCACGCTCGTGCTGCGCGAGCAGTTTCCCGGTCTCGGCACGGTGTTTTCCACACCGATCGGTGAGAATGTGGGAAATGCATACGATTTTCTTGCAAAATATTGCCGTGAAGTGGGGCATCCGCTGCAATTTTTCCCCGCTACGGACGCCGATGTGGAAAACCTGCGCGCGCGCTTCGGCGTCGTGGAGGTCACGCCGGTGCGCGCGTGGTTCGACTATCTCTACGACGCGCAGGACATGGTGAGCTTCCGCGGCCGCCGCTTCAACGGGCAGCGCAACCACATCCACCACTTCCAGCGCCTGTACCCGGACTGGTCGTTCGAGCGCGTCACGGCGCAGAACCTGCCGGAGGTGTGCGCGTTTTTCGACGACTTCACCCGCCGCTATCACAAGGACAGCGCCAGCGCGCAGGCGGAGGAGGGGTGCGTGCGGGAATTCCTGCGCGACTTTGACGCTTACGCCCCGCTCGCGGGGCTGCTGCGCGTCAACGGGCGCGTGGCCGGCTTTTCCGCCGGGGAGATCGTGGGCGACACACTCATCATCCACATCGAGAAGGCGGACATCGCCTATGAGGGCGTCTATCAGGCGCTCGTGAACGAATACGCTAAGTGCTTCGTCACGCCCGGCGTGCGCTACATCAACCGCGAGGAGGATGCGGGCGACGAGGGGCTGCGGCGCTCCAAGGAGTCGTACCACCCGGTGCGTCTGCTCGAAAAATATCTGGTTCAGATCCCGGCACAGCCGGAGAAAGGGGACAAAAGTATGCAGGAAGTCTATGAATTTCTCAAAAAGTGCGGCACGTATTACCTCGCCACCGTCGACGGGGACCAGCCGCACGTGCGCCCGTTCGGCACGGTGAACCTGTTTGAGGGCAACCTCTACATCCAGACCGGCAAGGTCAAGGCCGTCTCCCGCGAGATGATGGCAAACCCCAAGGTGGAGCTGTGCGCCTTCGACGGCGAGACGTGGCTGCGCGTGAGCGCGAAGGCCGTCGAGGACGACCGCGTGCAGGCGCGGCAGGATCTGCTCGACCACTATCCCGAGCTGCAGAGCCTCTACACCGCCGACGACGGCAACACGCAGGTGTTCGCGCTCACGGAGGCGACCGCGACGTTCAGCAGCTTCCAGGCCGCGCCGCGCGTGGTGCGCTGGTAAAAAGCGAAAAAAGAAACCGCCCGTGATCCTCAAACGGATCGCAGGCGGTTTTCTGTTTGCAGAAAGGCAGGGTCGACTCAATGGCCCAGGCTCTGGACAAAGTTGATCGGCCACTGGCAGAAGTCCTTGACCAGATCGAGCTTGTCGCGGATGGCGAACTCGGTGTTCTCGTCGCAGAGCGCGTCGATCTTGTTCTTGATGGCCTTGACGTTCACCTCAAGCAGGCTGCTGGCGCTCGACAGGATCTTGCCGCCGTCGATCTCCTTGACGGAATTCCAGAGTCCGGAAGCGTACTCCTTGAGGCCGATGCTCTTAATGGTACGAATGCACATATACCTTTTCCTCCCTTAAAATACTGGTGTTCCCGACCATGCAACCCGCGGCCGAAAACCAAGATTGCTCTTATCAACAGTGTTTTCATTCTAGCACAAAGCCGTAAGATTGTCAAAGAGGAATACAGAAAAATGTGCATTTCCCCATATTTTGTGGTCAATATGCACAAGATGGGCAAGAATTAGCGGGAAATTTGCCCAAGCGCGGTGCGCTGCGCGTGCGCGCGGGCTTACGCCTCGGCGATGACCTCGCACTCGACGAGCACGTCCTTGGGCAGACGCGCGACCTCGACGCAGCTTCTGGCCGGGAAGGGCTCGGAGAAATAGCCGGCGTAGATGGCGTTGACGGTGGCGAAATCGTCCATGTTCTTGATGAACACCGTCGTCTTGACGGCCTTGGCCATGTCGCTGCCGGCCGCCTGCAGCACGGCGGTCAGGTTGCGGAAGACCTGATGCGCCTGCGCCTCGATGCCGTCGGCGATGACGCCGGTGGCGGGGTCGATGCCGATCTGGCCGGACGTGAACACGAACCCGCCGGAGACCTGCGCCTGCGCGTAGGGGCCGAGGGCTGCGGGAGCGTTTTTGGTGGCAACTGTTTTCATGATGATGACCTCCTGTCAGTCGATTTTTACGTGATAACCGGATTGGATGAGCTGGCTGCGCACGCGGTCGCCGTGCGCCTTGTCGCCGACCTCGCACGAGACGTGCACGTCGATCTCGTTGGGGTTGAGCCCGGCGGTGAGCCGGTCATGCTCCACGGAGAGGATGTTTGCGCCGAGGGCGGCAATGTCGTTGAGCAGCTTGCCGAGGCTGCCGGGGCGGTCGAGCAGCGTGACCGTGAAGCGCAGGCGGCGGCTGCGCGCCACCAGACCCTGCTCGATGATGCACTGGATGAAGCTCACGTCGATGTTGCCGCCGGAGAGCAGGCACACGACGTTTTTGCCCTTGACGTCGACCTTGCCCTTGAGCACGGCGGCCACGGGCGTGGCACCGGCGGGCTCGACGATCTGCTTGCAGCGCTCCATGAGCAGCAGCACGGCCTCGGAGATGTCGCGGTCGCTGACGGTGACGACGTCGTCGGCATATCGCTCGATGAGCGGCACGGTGAGGTCGCCGGGCGCTTTGACGGCGATGCCGTCGGCGATGGTGGCGGCGGAGTCGGTCTGCACATAGCCGTGCGTGCGGAACGACTGCGCGATCGCGTCCGCACCCTCGGCCTGCACGCCGATGACCTGCACGCGGGGATTGATCTGCTTGATGCACGCGGCCACACCGGCGAGCAGTCCGCCGCCGCCGGCCGGCACGATGACGACGTCCGCCGTGGGCAGGTCACCGAGGATCTCCAGACCGAGCGTGCCCTGACCGGCAATGACCTCGGGGTCGTTGTACGGGTGCAGGAACGTGGCGTGCTCCTGCTCGCAGATCTCGCGCGCCTTGGCGTAAGCGTCGTCATAGCAGTCGCCCGCGAGCACGACGGTCGCGCCGTAGCCCTCGGTGGCCTTCGCCTTGGCGATGGGCGCGGTCTTGGGCATGACGATCGTGGCCGGGATGCCGAAGCGGTGCGCGGCGTAGGCCACGCCCTGCGCGTGGTTTCCGGCGGACGAGGCGACGACCGCACCGGTCTCGCCGCGCTCGACAAGGGCGGCGATCTTGTTGCTCGCGCCGCGGATCTTGAACGAGCCGGTCTTCTGGCTGTTTTCGTACTTGAGATAGATATTGCCGCCCGTCATGGCCGAGAACGTGGCCGACAGGTCGAGCTCCGTGTGGTGCAGCACGCCCTTGAGCCGCTGCTGCGCGCGTTCGAAGTCCTGCAAAGTGATGTCCACAGTATACACCCCCGTGAAAAATTCCGTTTGGGTTTTTCTGACCTTACTATACTGCGTCAAACCCGGAAAAACAAGCGCTGCGGCGCAAAATGTCCGCGCGGCGGAAACTTTTTTGCGGCTTTGTTTTTGCCGGAAAAACATTCGCGCGTGACCTGCGCACGGTACGCAGCGGACGCGCGCGCAGGCGGCATTTTGCACAGATCAGAAAAGCGCTTTGCATACCTTACATATATCTTAAAATGTGAGGTTTTTCCTTGCGGACGTTTTTTCCGCGGCGTATAATGAGCCGAAACCGGGCGGCAGCGCCGCCCACAGGAGGGATCACCATGCTTGACATTCAGCATCTGACCAAGACCTACGGCGAGAAAAAGGCCGTCGACGATCTGAGCCTGCGCATCGCGCCGGGCGAGATCTACGGCTTCATCGGGCACAACGGCGCCGGCAAGACGACGACGCTCAAGGCCGCCGTCGGCATCCTGCAATTTGACGCGGGCGACATTTTCATCGGCGGCAGGTCCATCCGCACCGACCCCCTCGGCTGCAAGCGGCAGCTGGCCTACATCCCGGACAACCCCGATCTGTACGATTTCATGAGCGGCATCCAGTACCTGAACTTCATCGCCGACATTTTCGGCATCCCGGCGGCGGAGCGCTGGGCGCGCATCGAGCCGCTGGCCGATGCGTTCGAGCTCACGGGCGATCTCGGTCAGCCCGTCAGCGCGTATTCGCACGGCATGAAGCAGAAGCTCGCCATCATCGCCGCATGGATCCACGACCCGAAGCTCATCCTCATGGACGAGCCCTTCGTCGGGCTCGACCCGAAGGCGGCGCACCTGCTCAAGGGCATGATGCGCGCGGTGTGTGACGGCGGCGGCGCGATCTTCTTCTCGACGCACGTGCTCGAGGTGGCCGAAAAGCTCTGCGACAAGGTGGCCATCATTCGCAGCGGGCGGCTCATCCGCTCCGGCACGATGGAGGAGGTCAAGGGCGACGACAGCCTCGAGGACGTGTTTCTCGAGCTGGAGGATGCGTCATGCTGAAAACGCTTCTGAAAAAACAGATGGCGGAGATCTTCCGCAACTATTTCTACGACCCGAAAAAGAACAAAATGCGCTCCAGGGGCGCGACGATCGCCTACATCGCGCTGTATGTGCTGCTGATGGTGGGCCTCCTCGGCGGGATGTTCGCGCTGCTGGCCGTCGGCATCTGCGCGCCGATGGCGGCGGCGGGCGTGGGCTGGCTGTACTATCTCGTCATGGGGCTGATCGCGGTGCTGCTCGGCGCGTTCGGGAGCGTGTTCAGCACGTATTCGAGCCTGTATCTGTCCAAGGATAACGACCTGCTGCTGTCGATGCCGATCCCGGTGCGCTATGTGATGGCCTCGCGCCTGCTGGGCGTGTATCTGCTGGGGCTGATGTACAGCGGCGTCGCCACCGTGCCGGCCGTGATCGTGTACTGGATCGTGGCACCGGTCACGGCGGGGACGGTCGTCGGCGGCGTGCTGACGGTGCTGCTCGTGTCGGTGATCGTGATGGTGCTCTCGTGTCTGCTCGGCTGGGTGGTCGCGCGCATCAGCCTGAAGCTGAAGAATAAGAGCTTCATCACCGTCATTTTGTCGCTGGCGTTTCTGGCGGCATACTATTTCGTGTATTACAAGGCGCAGGGGCTCATCACGCTGCTGGCGGAAAATGCCGCCGTGTACGGCGCGAAGATCCGCGGCTCTGCCTACCTGCTGTACCTGTTCGGCAGCGTGGGCGCGGGCGACTGGCTGGCAATGGGGCTCGTGACGCTCTCGCAGGCGGCGCTGCTGGCGCTGACGCTGTGGGTCATCGCGCGCAGCTTCCTGAAGATCGCCACGGCGACCGGCAGCGTGAAGAAGGTGCGCTTCGAGCACAGGGCCGTGCGTGCGCAGAGCGTGCAGCGCGCGCTGCTTGGCAAGGAGCTGCGCCGCTTCGCCGCGAGCCCGAACTATATGCTCAACTGCGGCCTCGGCATCGTGATGCTGCCGGTCGCGGGCATCGCGCTGCTGATCAAGGGGCGCGCGCTCGCGCAGCTGCTCGACGATGCGTTCGGCGCGGGGGCGGACATCGTGCCGGTGCTGCTGAGCGCGGCGCTGTGCCTGCTTGCGTCGATGAACGACATGGCGGCGCCGTCGGTGTCACTCGAGGGCAGGCAGCTGTGGCTGGCGCAGTCGCTGCCGGTCACGCCGTGGCAGGTGCTGCGCGCAAAGCTCGACATGCAGCTGCTGCTGACCGGCGTGCCGCTGCTGTTTTGCGCGCTGTGCGCGGTGATCGTGCTGCCGGGCGGCGCGGCGGAAATGGCGCTGGCCGTCGTCGTAGCGCTGCTGTACACGCTGCTGAGCGCGCTGGCGGCGCTCGCGCTCGGGCTCAAACTGCCGAACCTGACATGGACCAACGAGATCACGCCCATCAAGCAGGGCGGCAGCGTGATGCTCGCGCTCTTTGTCAACTGGTTTTATGCCATTGCGCTCGGCGGGCTGTACTTTCTGTGCGGCAGATATTTGAGCGCGGCGGCGTATCTCGCGCTCACTGCCGCCGTGACGGCGGCCGTCTGCGCGCTGCTGCTGCACTGGGTGAAACAGCGCGGCACGCGCATCTTCGCCGCGCTCTGAGTGAAGTAAAGAATAGAAAACCGCCTCTGTTTCATCGAAACAGAGGCGGTTTTTGCTGTGTATTTCTGCTCACAGGACCAGCGAGGGCGCTGCGTACACGCGCGCCTTGAGCTCGCTGTTGAGCATGTACAGGCCCTTGGCGTCCGAGCCGAAGAGCTCCATCTTCGTGATGAGGTCGGAGGCGTTTTTCTCCTCCTCGCCCTGCTCCTTGACGAACCAGTCGAGCAGCTGCATGGTGCGGAAATCACGATCGTCATACGCCGCGGCATAGATGCCGTTGATGAGCGAGGTGACGTACTGCTCGTGCTCGAGCGCCTTCTTCAGCGGGGTCATGTGGTCGCCGCGCGTCCAGTCGGGCGCGTCGATCGCGCCGAAGCTGACGGCGACGCCGTTGTTGAGCAGGTACTGGAAAAACAGCAGCGCATGGTCGCGCTCCTCCTGCGCCTGCACGCGGTACCAGTTTTCAAAGCCGTCGAGACCGGCGGCCGCGTAGTAATTGGCAAAGTCGAGATAGAGATAGGCGGAGTAAAACTCCTTATTGATCTGCTCGTTGATGAGCCGGGCAACGGCTGCGTTCATAGGGAAAACCTCCTGATTTAAAATAAGAATGATTCCTGATTTCTATCATACGGATTTTTCCCGTTTTGTCAAGCCCCGGAGAAAAATTTTGTGGCGCTGCGGCGCATTTCCTGTTAAGATGTCGGCAGAGCAAACAAGAAAACGGAGGAACACCCATGGATTACAACGAAGTTTTGCAGCGCGCGCGTGAGCGCATCGGCCCGAAATGCAAGGTCTGCCCGGAGTGCAACGGTCTCGGCTGCGGCAACACGATGCCGGGTCCCGGCTCGAAAGCGCCCGGAAACGGCGCGAACGACAACTGGCGCGCATGGCGGCGCTGGAGTCTGAACATGGACACGATCGCGCCGAACACGCCCGTGGACACGTCGCTCGCGCTCTTCGGGCGGACGTTTTCCCTGCCCGTGATCGCGGCGCCCATCGGCTCGCTGCGCGCACAGTTCAACCCCGGCGACGACATCCGCGACTACAACGCCTGCGCCGCGGCGGCCGCCGCGCAGACCGGCATCGCCGCGAGCTTCGGCGACGGGCTGGATGCGCGCGTGTTCCCGCACGGGTGCGCGCTGTCGAAGCAGTACGGCGGCATCGTGCTGCCGGTCATCAACCCGCTGTCGATGGACACGATCCGCGCGAATCTCGACCTCGCCAACGCAGCCGACCCCTTCGCCGTGAGCGTGGTCATTGATTCGGCCGGGCTGCCGCATCTCAAGGCGGCGAGCCCCGACGCCGGCAGCAAGACGGTGGCGGAGCTGCGCGAGCTGTGCGACTATGCGCAGATGCCCATGATCCTCAAGGGCATCATGACGGTGCGCGGCGCGGAGAAGGCCGTGGAGGCCGGTGCGGCGGCGATCGTGGTGTCGAACCACGGCGGGCGCGTGCTGCCCGGCGCTGCGGCGACGGCGGACGTGCTGCCCGAGATCGCGGACGCGGTGGGCGGTCGCGTGAAGATCCTGGTAGACGGCGGCATCCGCTCGGGCACGGACATTTTCCGCGCGCTCGCGCTCGGCGCGGACGCGGTCATGATCTGCCGGCCGTTTCTCATCAGCTACTACGGCGGCGGCACGGAGGGCATCGTGACCTATGTGGAGAAGCTGCGCGCGGAGCTGACGGACGCGATGTATATGTGCGGCGCGCGCAGCCTCGGCGACATCACGCGCGACATGGTGCGCGCCGTGCGCTGACCGGCGCGGTGCAAAAAGCCTCGCAGAGTTTCGCCGCTGCGGCGGCGAAAAAAATATTAGCCGTCCCCTGTTTTCGTGCGGAAAACAGGGGACGGCCTTTTTCTGCGCCGGAGGGCGCGGCTTATTGATCGAACCAGTCGAAGATGTCCAGCCGGCGCCAGAAGCTCTCCTTCGGGGTGAGCACGGCCGCATAGTCGATGGTGCGGAACTTCGGCTGCCACTGCACGTCGGCCTCGCCGACCCAGCCGGTGACCAGGCTGCCGAGCTGCTGCTGCGCGACGAGCTGGCGCAGCGTCTGGCTCGTGCCGTCGCTGCTCATGACCAGATCATCGCCCTGCGTCGGCATGCGCAGGATGATGTGATAGCCGTACTTGCTCTCGACCACGCCGGAGACCTCATACGGCTCGAGCTCCTTGCAGGCGTCCTCAAACTCCGTGACCATGCTGCCGGAGGTGAAGCAGT
>OHRO01000617.1_pt1 | contig 9812 bp, 5 predicted proteins | sample 1578461 | NCBI WGS metagenome assembly OHRO01 (sample SAMEA3879545, study PRJEB24766) | human gut metagenome | biome: human-associated habitat; feature: feces | place: USA | collected 1985/1987
CGGCCCCTGCATCTACAAGCGCATTTCGGGCTGCGGCTCCGGCACCGAGTACATGGCTGTGACCCCCTGGGGCGATCTGTACCCCTGCCACCAGTTCGTGGGCGATCCCAAGTACCTGATGGGCGATATCTGGAAGGGTGTCACCAACACGGCAGTCCGGGACGAGTTCAAGCACTGCAACGCCTACGCCCGCAAGGAGTGCCAGGACTGCTGGGCAAAGCTCTACTGCTCCGGCGGCTGTGCAGCCAACTCCTATCACGCAACCGGCAGCATCACCGGCGTGTACGAGTACGGCTGTGAGCTGTTCCGCAAGCGGATGGAGTGCGCCATTATGATCCAGGTGGCACAGAATCAGGAGCTGGCCGCGCAGGGCATCGAAGTGCCCATCCAGCTGGGCTCCACCTGCAATGCCTGCGCCGACGGCGAGGCCTGCGAATAAATGACCACCCCCATCGTCGATTTTGTGCGGCAGTACGCCCAGTCCGGCACTGCCCGGCTCCACATGCCGGGGCATAAGGGGCAAAGCCTGCTGGGCTGTGAGCCGTGGGATATCACCGAGATCCGGGGGGCCGATGAGCTCTACGAGGCCGAGGGCATTATCGCGCAGAGCGAGGCCAACGCCACCCGGCTGTTCGGCACGGCCCACACCTATTACAGCACCGAGGGTTCTTCCCAGTGCATTCGGGCCATGCTCTGCCTTGCTATGCAGGGTGCGCCCTGCACCGGCAAGCGCCCGGTGCTGCTGGCGGCCCGCAATGCCCACAAAGCCCTGCTCTATGCAGCGGCTCTGCTGGACTTCGACATCCAGTGGCTCTGGCCCGCGCCGGAGGATACCGGCGCGCTGTGCAGCTGCCCGGTAACGGTGCAGGCCCTTTCCGCCGCCCTTGAGGAGCTGGCCGGGCAGGGGAGGACACCCTTTGGCGTTTACCTGACCAGCCCGGATTATCTGGGCGGGATGCAGGACATCGCGGCCCTCTCTGCCGTCTGCGATGCCCAGGGCGTGCCCCTGCTGGTGGATAACGCCCACGGGGCCTACCTGCGCTTTTTGCCCGGCGGGAGCCGCCACCCCATCGACCTGGGCGCGGCGGCCTGCTGTGACTCCGGCCACAAGACCCTGCCGGTGCTCACCGGGGGAGCCTACCTGCATCTGGGCCCCAAGGCCCCCGTGCAGGAGGAAAGTACCGTGCGCAGCGCGCTGGCGCTGTTCGGCTCCACCAGCCCGTCTTATCTGATCCTGCAGTCTCTCGATGCCTGCAACCGGCTGCTTTCCACCGATTACCCGGCACGCCTGCAGGAGTGCTGTGACCGGCTGGCCGCTCTGCGTGCCCGCCTGAATGCGCTGGCTGCCGCACAGGGCACGGCCCTGCCGCTGGCACTGGACGGTCCCGCCCGGGAACCCATGAAGCTGACGCTGGACGCAGCGGCGCTGGGCCTGACCGGGCAGGCACTGGCCGACCATCTGCGGCAAAACGGAATGGAGTGCGAATATGCCGACCCCCGTTACCTTGTGCTGATGTTCACCCCAGAGAACCCGGCGGAGGACATGGCCCGGCTGGAGGCGGCTCTGGCAGAACTCTGTGCGCGGGGCATCCCCCCGGCAGAACCCCCTGCCGAGCACCGGGAGGCGTTTTGTGCGCTGGCCCGGCAGGCGGAGCCCCGCCTGACCGTGCGGCAGGCTGTGTTTGCCCCGCAGGAGACCATCCCGGCAGGGTCTGCGCTGGGCAGGGTCTGCGCTCTGCCCACTGTGTCCTGCCCGCCCGCCATTCCCATCGTGGTCAGCGGCGAGGTGATCGGCCCGGCGGCGCTGGAGCTTTTCGCAGCCTACGGCGTGGAGACGGTCTCGGTGGTGAAACCGGAAAAATATTGAAAAATCAGGGCGGATTTGCAAGATTCTGCGGCTCTGAAACGTATTAAGGATAGAACAGAGAACATAACCCCTATTCTATGCGGTAATCTGAGGTGTTCCAATGAAAATTCTTCTTGCATCAGATACATGGTCCCCAATGGTCAACGGTGTGGTGCGCTCGGTGGAGCTGCTGTACCACCAGCTGCTGGCGCTGGGCCACGACGTGCGGGTGGTGACCCTTGCCCAGAATGGCCATTCCCATGAGGAAAACGGCATCCTGTATGTGGGCAGCATCAGCGCGGAGCGGGTCTACCCGGGCGTGCGGATCAGTGCGGCGGGCGCTCTGCCCATCTCCCACTGGCTGGACGAGCTGGAAGCCTGGGGCCCGGAGGTCATCCATACGCAAAGCGAGTTTTCTACCTTTATGCTGGCACAGCGGGTGGCCCGCCGGTGCCACTGCCCGGTGGTACATACCTACCATACTGTCTACGAGGATTATACCCAGTACCTTTTCTTCAGTGAGCGTCTGGGCCGGATGACCGCCGAAAAGGCCACCCGCATCCTCTCGGGCTATTGCTCCCTCATGCTGGCCCCCACCGAAAAGGTGCGCGCCATGCTCAACCGCTACGGGGTCAGCTGCCCGGTGGTCACAGTGCCCACCGGCATCGACCTGACCGCCTTTGGCCCGGCGCAGGACAACGGCAAGGAAAAGGCCCGGATGCGGGCAGAGCTGGGCATCCCGGAAGGGGATACCGTTCTGCTCTCGCTGGGCCGTCTGGCTGCCGAGAAGAACCACGCCCAGCTGGTGCGTCTGCTGGCCGCGCAGCCGGAGCAGAGCCGCCCGTGGCTGGTGTTTGTGGGCGACGGCCCCGCCCGGCCTGACCTGGAAGCACTGACAAAGGAGCTGAAGCTGACCGACCGTGTCCGCTTTGTGGGCATGGTCAAGCCCGATGAGGTACCCCGGTGGTACCGCGTGGGCGATATCTTCGTCAGCGCCTCCCAGAGCGAGACCCAGGGCCTGACCTACTTCGAGGGCATGGCCTGTGGTCTGCCTGTGCTCTGCCGTGCGGACCCCTGCCTGGATGGCGTGGTGGAAAACGGCTTCAACGGCTGGCAGTGGAAGGACGAAGCCGAGTTTGCATCGGCACTGAACACCATCATCTCGGACCCCGCCCTGCGCGGGCAGCTGCACCAGAACGCTCTGGCCACCGCGGCCCGCTACTCGGCAGAGCATTTCGCTCAGCAGGTGCTGGATGCTTACCAGCAGGCCATTGCGCTGAAGCGGTACGAGTCTGAACACAAAAGCATCCTCAGCTGGGTGTGATCCCAATCCCCAAAGAATCCAGAAAAAGCAGCAGCGCCCTGTCTCCCGCAATGGGAAACAGGGCGCTGCTTTTTGCGCATCCGTTATTCGATGCCGGTTACCTTGTAGTCCTGATCCTCAACAGCCTTCTTCAGGTCTGCGTCGGAAACTTCGGCGTTCAGGGTGACGATGGCGGTACCGGTCTCGTGGCTGACCACGGCCTCGTCCACAGCGGGCAGGGCTTCCAGCGCCTTTTTCACGCGGGCTTCGCAGTGGCAGCACATCATACCTTCAACATGCAGGGTCTTTTTCATGGCATTGTCCTCCTTGACAACGGGAGCCGAAACGGGTTCGGCAGTATTTTCAGCCGCTGCAGGCTGCACGGGGGCAGCGGGCAGGGCGGCGGACTTGGGTTTGCGGTCGTGTTTGGTGCTGTGCAGGTCGAACAGGTTCAGCCGCAGGGCATTGCTCACGACACAGAAGCTGGAAAGGCTCATGGCTGCAGCCCCGAACATGGGGTTCAGGGTCAGGCCGAAGGGGATGAACACACCGGCGGCCAGCGGGATGCCGATGATGTTGTAGATGAACGCCCAGAACAGATTTTCGTGGATGTTGCGCAGGGTGGCGCGGCTCAGCCGGATGGCGGCGGGCACATCGGAGAGCCGGGAGTTCATCAGAACCACATCGGCCGCGTCAATGGCAACATCGGTACCGGCACCGATGGCGATGCCGGTGTCCGCGCGGGTCAGGGCGGGGGCATCGTTGATGCCGTCGCCCACCATGGCCACCTTGCCGCTCTCCTGCAGCCTGCGGATCACGGCCTCCTTGCCGTCGGGCAGAACGCCTGCAATGACCTCGTCCACGCCCGCCTGTCGGCCAATGGCATCGGCGGTGCGCTGGTTGTCGCCGGTCAGCATGACCACCCGGATGCCCATGTTCTGCAGCTCCCGGATGGCGCGGGGGCTGTCCTCCTTGAGGGTGTCCGCCACAGCGATCACGCCCATCAGGCGGCCTGCACCGCCAAAGAAGAGGGGCGTTTTGCCCTCAGCGGCCAGCCGGGCGGCTTCGGCCTGGAGTTCGGCGGGTACGGATGCCTTGGTGGCGATGAACTCTGCATTGCCGCCGTAGATCTCCATGCCGTCCAGCCGGGCGGAAAGGCCATTGCCGGGCAGGGCGGCAAAATCAGTCACATCGGGGCAGGCGATGGTCTCGGTCTCGGCATAGGCCAGCACTGCCTTGGCCAGCGGGTGCTCACTCTTCTGCTCCAGCGAGGCCGCCAGCGTCAGCAGCTCGCTCTCGGAAACGCCCTCCGCGGGCAGGATGTCAGTGACCCGGGGCTCGCCGCTGGTGATGGTGCCGGTCTTGTCCAGAGCTACGATCTGGGTACGGCCTGCAGCTTCCAGCGAGGCGGCAGTTTTGAACAGGATGCCGTTCCTGGCCCCCAGACCGTTGCCCACCATGATGGCCACAGGCGTTGCCAGACCCAGCGCGCAGGGGCAGCTGATGACCAGCACCGAGATGCCGCGCGCGAGCGCGTAGCCCACGCTGCGCCCGAGCAGCAGCCAGACGAGAAACGTCACGAACGCGGCACCCATGACCGCCGGCACGAACACGCCGGACACCTTGTCGGCGATCTTGGCGATCGGCGCTTTCGTCGCCGCCGCGTCGCGCACCATGCGGATGATCTGCGCGAGGGTCGTGTCCTCGCCGACGCGCGTGGCGCGGCACTTGAGAAAGCCGGACTGGTTCACCGTCGCGGCCGACACGGACGCGCCCGGCGCTTTGTCGGCCGGGATGCTCTCGCCGGTAAGCGCCGCCTCGTTGACCGCGCTCGTGCCGTCGAGCACCACGCCGTCGACCGGGATGCGCTCCCCCGGCCGCACGAGAAACACGTCGCCCAGGCGCACCTGCTCGATCGGCACGGTCAGCTCCGCGCCGCCGCGCTCCACGGTCGCGGTCTTGGGCGCGAGCTGCAGGAGGCTGCGCAGCGCGTCGGTCGTCTTGCCCTTGGCGCGCGCCTCGAGCGTCTTGCCCACTGTGATGAGCGTGAGGATCATGGCGGCGGATTCAAAATACAAGTCGTGCATATAGCCCATGACCGCCTGCTCGTCGCCGCGCGCCTGCGCGCCCGTCATGGCAAAGAGCGCATACGTGCTGTAGGCAAACGCCGCCGTCGCGCCGAGCGCCACGAGCGTGTCCATATTCGGCGCGCGATGCCAGAGCGCCTTGTAGCCACTGATGAAAAACCGCTGGTTGATGACCAGAATGATGCCCGTCAGCAGCAGCTGCGTCAGTCCCACGGCAACATGGTTGCCGTCAAAAAAGCCCGGCAGCGGCCAGCCCCACATCGTGTGTCCCATGGACACATACATCAGCACCAGCAAAAACCCCAGCGACCAGCCGAGTCTGCGCCGCAGCTTCGGCGTCTCATGATCGGTCAAGGCGTCGGCTGTGGGCGCAGAGGGCGTCTGCGCGCCCTGAAGCGCCGCGCCGTAGCCCGCGGCCTGCACCGCGTCGATGATCGCCTGCGCCGACGCCGTGCCCTCCACACCCATGGAGTTCGTCAGCAGGCTGACCGCGCACGCCGTCACGCCCGGCACGTGCGACACCGCCTTTTCCACGCGCGCCGAGCAGGCGGCACAGCTCATGCCGGTGACATCAAATTGCTTCAAGATCGTCCCTCCTTCGGGAATGCTCATTTCATGAGCTTTTGCAGCGTCGCCACCAGCTCGTCGATCACTTCATCCTTGCCGCCGCGGATGTCCTCGACGACGCAGGTGCGGATGTGACTCGCCAGCAGTTCCTTATTAAATGCGTTGAGCGCCGCGCCGGCCGCCGCCGACTGCACAAGGATATCCGGGCAGTAGGCATCGTTTTCGACCATGCCGCGGATACCGCGGATCTGCCCCTCGATGCGGTTGAGCCGGTGGATGAGGCGCGTATACTCCTCCGGCGTGCGCTCCTTCTTGCGCTGCGAGCAGCCGCAGCAGCAGGTTTTTTTCTCATCGTCCATATGTCAGTACCTCATCGCTTTCCATATACCCCTCCGGGGTATTTTCAAATATATACCCCCAGTGGGTATTTGTCAAGCGCCTGCGTGCGAATAAAACAAAAAATTGAATGAATAAATACTAATGTGCGCCGTTTCTCCTCGATTGCCCGCAAGCTGGAAAAACGCTGGAATATATGGGCCTTTAGACCTATAATAAGCGCATATAACCACATCAAAAATAATTCATGTATGAATATACTAATAATACGACGAATAATGAATATAAATTCGCAAAAACCTTGTGTGCTTTGTCAATTGAAAAATTTACATTTCAGACGTAAACTGCACATAAGATTTTTTCCGTCTGCGGCGCACTCCTGCTGCTCCGGCGGTGAAGAATCCCATCTCATACAGAAAGAAGGCTTATCATGAAGAGGAGAATCTTGACTCTGCTGCTGACGCTGGTCATGGTGCTGTCGCTTCTGCCCGGCACGGCGCTCGCCGTGAACGACAGCAGCAGCGCACCCGCCGTGACGTATGCCGATCTGGCAGACATCAACGGCACTGCGCTCGTCCCCGACGGTGCAGGCGAAAACACCGAACTGACCGTAGCGGACGCAGTGCGTGCACTGCTGCTGTGGACGGGCATGACCGAGCAGCAGCTCGGCTCGTTCCCGGATGACTATCTGGCTCAGGCCCGCAGCATGGGCATGATCGATGCGGACACCGACGCCGACGCGCCCTGCACGCTTGCGGCTTACCGCCAGATGAAGGCGGTCGCCGACCAGATGTATGACGCGCTGCACGCCGACACGCTGCAGCCGCTGTACATGAACGGTATGGCGCAGCCCATCTTCCCCTACACGACCGGCGAGGTCACAGAGGGCTACAGCAACGACAAGAGCGACATCATCCGCTACTGCGTCTATGTCGAGACCAACTACGACACCGACGATGACGGCAAGCTTGATCTTGTCAAGGCGCTCGTGCAGATCCCGCGCGCAGCGATGGAGGGCAACTACAAGGCGGCCACCATCTATGAGGCGCGCCCGTACATCACCGGCTGCAACTCCAGCATGAACCCCGGCGAGAACCTCGGCAGCGAGGGCTATGACATCTCCAAGCTCTACAGCCAGCCGGACAAGCGCGTGCCCGCCGGCACCGCCACGACCGCTGAGGCTGCCGCCAATGCCAACAGCGCCGACTGGTACTACTGGAACCCGTATGAGTGGATGTACGACTACGAGGACCTCAACTGGTATGACTACTATCTTGTGCGCGGCTTTGCCGTGGTCGAGTGCGGCGGTCTGGGCACGAAGGGCTCCGACGGCTTTGAGACCTGCGGCACCGATCTGGAGATCGATGCGTTCAAGTGCGTGATCGAATGGCTGCACGGCGACCGCGTGGCCTACACCGACAAGACCAGCAACGTCGCCATCTCGGCCGACTGGTCGAGCGGCAAGGTCGGCATGACCGGCCGCTCCTACGCCGGCACGACGCAGTTCGGTCTGGCAACGACCGGCGTCGCCGGCCTTGAGACCATCGTCCCCGTCGCCGGCATCGCGAGCTGGTATGAGTACACCAACTCTCAGGGTATCTCCACCAACAGCCTCGTCAACTACTCCGAGCGGCTCCTCGATCCGGACGACTACGCGACCATCGCCGAAAAGTACGGCAACTACATGTACCAGATCCAGCAGGATCAGCTCAAGAGCAACGGCGACTACTCTGAGCACTGGGCGACCCGCGACTACACGCTTGACGCGGAAAACATCAAGTGCCCAGCGCTGATCGTGCACGGTCTCAATGACGACAACGTGCGCACGAAGGAATTCGACCTCATGTATCAGGCCTATCAGAAGGCCGGCGTGAACGTCAAGCTCCTGCTGCATCAGGATGCGCACCTGACCCCGAGCTACCCCGCCGGCAACCTCGAGTTCTACATTGACGGCGAGAGCTACAACAACGTCCTCAACCGCTGGTTCAGCCACTACCTGTGCGGCGTGGAAAACGGCGCCGAGAACATGGCCGCTGTCACCGCGCAGAGCAACGTCGACGCCTCCGTCTGGAACACCTATGACAGCTGGACGACCGACGAGAGCATCGTCCTCTCCAATGCCGATGACACCGGCACGACCACCATCAACAGCGACTACGCCACCCAGGGCATCAACCGCAGAAACTGGCGTGACGCGCTGACCGCCGGCTCTACCGACGTGAGCGCCATGTACACCATGGATGTCGACGCCGACACCGTCATCAAGGGCAGCGTGGCCGTGAGCTTCACCGCCAGCGCCGACAACTATGACGCGCCGGAGACGAGCAGCCCGCGCGGCACCGTCGACCACGACAACTATGTCGGCGAAGAGACGAACGCCCTTGACCACGACAACTACGTCGGCGCAGCGTCCACTGACGGCGCTGTGACCGTGTCCCTGCCGGACGGCGCCGATCTGATCGACCGCGACGCGCTCATGGTCAGTGCCATGCTCGTCGACATCGCGCCCGAGGGCACGACGTTCCCGGCCTACAACACGCAGGGCAGCTATGTGCCCAAGACCCTCACCGCCGGCGGCGCGTGGATGGGCGGCGGCCTGAACAACTATGACTACGCCGAGCTCAACGCCACCGATGTCAGCTACAAGATCATTGCGCGCGGCTGGATGGACCTCTGCAACCCCGGCGCCGGCTATGACTCCGCCTCCGCCGGCACGAAGGTCGCCCTCAAGGTCGGTGAGAACCACGACTACACCATCTACCTGCAGCCGAACCTCTACACCGTCAAGGAAGGCCACAAGCTCGCACTCGTGATCTACACCTACGAGCCGGGCAAGGCCAACTACAGCCAGGACTACCAGATCACGCTCGAAAACGCTTCCGTCAGCGCGGAGATCCCCGTTGATGAGATCCCGGCCGTTCCGGCGCTTCCGTTCACGGACGTCCCCGCAGACACCGAGCTCTACGCCGCTGTGGAGTGGGCCTACTTCAACAACCCGCAGATCACGGCCGGCGTGACCGAGACCACCTTTGCCCCCGCCAACACCTGCACCCGCGCCGAGATCGTCACCTTCCTGTACCGTCTGGCCGGTGAGCCGGATGTGTCCGGCACGGCGCTTCCGTTCACGGATGTGGCCGCGGATGCCTACTATGCCGACGCGGTGAAGTGGGCAGTGGCAAACGGCGTGACCTCCGGCACGAGCGCCACCACCTTCAGCCCGAACGACACGTGCACGCGCGCACAGGCCGTCACGCTGCTGTATAACGCAGCCGGCGCACCGGCCGTGAGCGACACGGTGAGCTTCGCGGATGTGGCGGCAGACGCCTACTACGCCAATGCTGTTGCATGGGCGGCAGCCAACGGCGTGACCGCCGGCACGAGCGCCACCACCTTCAGCCCGGACGACGCATGCTCGCGCGGCCAGATCGTGCGCATGCTCTACCGCGGCGACGCGCAGGCCTGAGCAAGGCACAGCAAACCCAAACCCAAAGCAAAAACAGCGCCCATTGCGAATGCAATGGGCGCTGTTGTGACTGTCAAAAAGTATTACTTTTTGACAAAGGGGTTTGCAGCCTGACTGCAGCGCACGCGCCGTCCGCCAAAAGCGAACGGCGCGCACGTTTGCAGGCCGAGAAGTATTTTCTCAGCCGCACATGTCGCCTGAGAAAATGAT
>OHRO01000636.1_pt1 | contig 9631 bp, 7 predicted proteins | sample 1578461 | NCBI WGS metagenome assembly OHRO01 (sample SAMEA3879545, study PRJEB24766) | human gut metagenome | biome: human-associated habitat; feature: feces | place: USA | collected 1985/1987
TCAGACGATAGTAATCTCCGGACTGTACCAGATGCTCGATTTCTTTGTATTTCAGAATCTGCTCTCTGGCTGTCTTTTTGTCTTCTTCGGACATCTTCATCAGATCCAGTTCATAGCCAAATGTACCGGATGATGCAACCGTTCCTCTTGTCTCGAATGGTGTGATCCTGCCGGACTGGTGGTTCGGGCATACGCTGACATGAGCCCCCATTGCACTTACCGGATATCCGAAAGAAGTACCGTACTGGATTTTCAGTCTGTCAATAGCATCAGTGTTATCGCTGCACCAGATCTGCGGAGAATAATAGAGCATTCCTGCATCAAATCTTCCGCCGCCACCTGAGCAGGATTCAAACAGGAGATTTGGATATCTCTGCACAAGGCTTTCCATCATTTCATATACTGCAAGTACATATCTGTGATAAACCTCTCCCTGGCGTTCTTTTGGAAGTGCTGCGGAGAATACGTTGTCTACACTGCGGTTCATATCCCATTTTACATAATCTGCCTTGCATGCATCCAGAACTTTGAAAATCTGGTTCATGATATGGTCACGGACTTCTTTTCTGGTAATGTCCAGATTGAGCTGATGTCTGCTCCGGTTCATAGCACGTCCCGGAATCTTCAATGCCCAGTCCGGATATTCTCTGTAGAGATCACTGTCCTCGGAAATCATCTCCGGCTCTACCCAGAGACCGAAATCCACCCCCAGGGCTTTGATTTTTTTACTGAGGGAAGCAATTCCTCCGGGTAGCTTCTTCGGATCCGGTTCCCAGTCTCCCAGGGAGGAGGTATCGTCATTCCGACCGGAAAACCACCCGTCATCCATGACGAACAGTTCGATGCCGACATCTGCTCCCGCTTTTGCCAGCTGCAACAGCTTTCTTTCATCAATCTTAAAATAGCATGCTTCCCAGCTGTTTAACAGAACCGGACGAGGTCTTCTCTTCCACACTCCCCGAACAATATGCTCTCTGATAAAGGAATGTAACTGTTGGCTGAGCCCACCGTAACCCTTCGAAGAATAGCTGAAAACAGCCTCTGGTGTATCAAAATGCGTTTCCGGAGTCAACTCCATGGAAAAGCTCTGTGGATTGATCCCACTTACAAAGCGCAGTTTCCCATAAGAGTCTTTCTCAAGGGCTTCATAATGATTTCCACTGTAGATCAGATTGCAGCCGATACAGGAGCCAAAAGTCTCACAGGTGTTCTTACGTCCCAGGATCATAAAAGGATTCGAGCGGTTCGAAGAGGTTCCCGTATAAGACGCATTTATAAATTTGCCGGAACGTAAGGAAATCTGTTCTCTGTGCATTTCTCGTGCCCAGGCACCGCTGAAATGAGTGATCACAGAATAATCCTCTGTCAGATCTAACTGTGCACTGAGACATCGCTCCAATGTGACAGATGCGTCACTATGATTGATCAACCGTGCACTTCTGGTAATGACATCACATTCTTCGAATACGGTATAAAACAGCTGTAACTCCAAGTGATTCGTAACATCCTGCAAAACAATCTGAAGGCATTCCGTGGAATCAGTTTCCGCTGCAGAATAACTGTGAGGGAGTCCGGAATCCTGCAGGCACTGTTCTTTTTCTCTCAATGTAAAAACTTTATAGGAAACAAAAGTAAAGTCAGTGGTGACACTTCCGTCAGCAAATCTGACTTCCAAAAAGGGGTCCCGGATATCTCCCTTTCCCAACGTACCAACCTCCAAACAGACATCTTCCATGGAAATCTGCGGATGTTCCCTGTCGTAGGTACAGGTGTTTCCCGGAGCGAAGGCTCTCTGTATGACAAGGGGCGTACAGGAGGAAGGATCCTGTGAATCCACAGTGATCCGCTCCCCGTAATACAGATGTTCTAAATGTCCGGTCTCCATGACCCACATTCCATAGGTTGTGTGGGCTGTCTGTAAAAAGAACCATGGTCTTGTATCGGAATCTTTTACAATCTGAATCATGCTTTAAGCCTCCTGAATCTCTTTTAACCGCTCCTCGGTCAGTTTATATTTTTTATGAAAGAAAATGACACCAATGACAAGGAGCAGAATGGGGAACAGTGTCATCGTCATACGAAGTCCCACTACAGAGCTTCCGGAAGCTCCTGCAGTTGCCACTGCATCACTGGTATCAGAGCTTAAGTTGCAGAGGTTCAGGCACAGGGAGGCTGCTAATGCAGCTACACCGGAAGCCAGTTTTACCACGAAGGTCTGCATGGAGAAAATGACACTCTCGTCTCTGCGGTGATTTTTCCATTGACCGTAATCTACGGTATTTGCCAGAAATACGGTGGTCAGCACCGTCAGCATACCGTTGGCGGCAAAGATCAGGAATCCGGGGATAAACAGTAAAAATACATTGCCTATATTGGTAAAACACAAAAACAACAATACAAAATATCCTGCAATAGCCATCACGAAGCTGACATAAAAGATCCGAATAGTACTTAAGAACTTACGAAACAGCGGGAACAAAAGCATCATGGAAAGGATCTGTACCGCTCCGCCAAAGGTATTGAACAGTGTATAGGAGTTATACCAGGTCTCTCCGCCGAAATCGTATTTAAAGAAATAGATTACCAGGTTGGAGGTCGTATAGACCGCGCAGTTGATCAGTACGATGGTGACCACGACAGCCATGGCCTGATCGTTCTGGATCAGTGCCCGGAACATCTGACCGATGGAAGGAGCATCCACATCTACCGTAGATTTTTCCTTGATATTAATACAGGTAATGGCAATAAATATCACGAACAGCACAGCAATGATCAGGGTGAACCGGGAAAATCCGACCCGCTCTTCTCCTCCGCCCAGAGCATTGACACAAAGCATGGTGATCACGGTGATGATGGCAGAGCCGACACCGGCGCAGGAACGTCCCAACGTTGACAATCCTTCACGCTCTTTTCCGCTGTGAGTAAATGCCGGTATCATGGACCAGAAGGGAATATCCATCATGGTATAGGTCACACCCCAGAGAATATAGGTAACCGCCGCATAAGCCACCAGCCCGCTGCCATCCAGCGCAGGAGGCGCTGAGAACATCAGAAACAGAACAACAGCATTGGTCACGGTGCCGATCATCAGCCAGGGGCGGAATTTCCCCCAGCGTGTCCTGGTCTTAGCTACGATGACACCCATGAAGGGATCGTTAAAAGCATCGAACACTCTGGCAACCAGCAGGATAATACCCATAGCTACGGCATTTACCCCTAAAATATCCTGATAGTAATATAAAATATAGCTGGCGGACAGCATATACACCATATCCTTGCCGACCGCACCCAGTCCATAAGAAAACTTTTCTTTTCCACTTAAACTCATAATGTAACCCTGATCCTTTCTCTTTGATTTTCACCTGAAATTAAACCGTAACCTGAAACGGTATCTTTATTTCCCCTGCGGTCTGGGACCGTAATAACAAAGTTCCCTGACCGGATCTCCCAAGACTTTTTACATAAGTGCCACCCATGCCGCCCTGTAAGGCAATGGTGTCAGGTCCGATGATGGCAATGTCACCTTCCGCGGTGATCCGTACCGGCTCCTGATAAAAAGGAAGCACATTGCCGTGGGCATCCACAGCCCGGATCCGTACCAGTGCCACGTCGTAGCTGTGATGCTCTGTCAGATTCGTGTGATCCGCTTCCGCCTGCAGCCGGATCCCATTTACCGGCTCTTTGGTGACAGACTTTATGACTTTGCCGTCTTTGATGGCATCAAAACGGTATACGGTGGCGGTACCGCCCCAGTCACCGATGTATTTCGTGTAAAGCTTTGTCACCTCCGCAAAATCAATATGATACAGCAGTACCAGCTTTAAGGCGGTAGGATACAATCTCTTCGGAATATGGTTCAGACTGCCTCTGGCCACAATATTCATGGCATCCGCCATTTCTTTCGCATGTTTCGGACGGAACCGTTCGTTCTTCTCCAAAGCATCACCGATAAAGTCATCGATGAGAATGGGACCGTGCTTTAAATGCTTATAAGGGGACATTTCTGGCCGGTATTCCTTGATAAAACGGTCGTTTTTATACATTCTCACACTGTCGGCATTGGACAAAATATACAGGTTTCCGCGGTTGCAGCCGGGATGCTCTCCGATATCCATGGAGGAGGTGATCTGAAGCACGGGGATCTCATCCTGTTCACAGGCATAAACGGAAGCTGCGAGCTTCGGATTACGGAACATATCCATGACACCGTGATAACAGATCCGGTCACCGCTTCCGAAGTCCTTATGGGTATTGTAGTCGAACATACACCAGCCGAAGCTTCCGGCGATATCCTCCTGCCCCGCCACGGCATCCAGTACGTTGGCATGGCGGATCACATGTTCACTGCGGCGTTCCTCATTATCGAAGGCTTTTGTGGGATACATGTGTCCGTTGTATTCGCTGATCAGGTAAGGCTTGTCGGTATCGGAAGTGACCTTTTTCTTCGGGTCACAGCCGGGAGTCTCGCCGTCGTGCAGAAAATCGTTATAAGTATAGACGTCCTCCAACAGATGACTTTTCTTAATAGCCCGGACACCGCCGGTAGGTCTCATGGGATCCAGCTTATGTGCCACGGCATTGGTCTTTTCGTAAAACGGATCATCATCCGGGGATTCATTGATCCGTACACCCCACAAAATAATCGAAGGATGATTGCGGTACTGACGGATCATGTCCTCTGCATTGACCACCGCCTGTGCTTTCCAGGTGTCATCTCCAATATGCTGCCAGCCGGGAAACTCTGTGAAGACCAGAAGTCCCAGTTCGTCGCACCGCTCCAGAAAATAATGACTCTGGGGATAGTGGGAAGTCCGCACGGCATTCAGCCCCAGCTCTTTTTTTAACAGATCCGCATCCAGTTTTTGCATGCTCTCCGGCATGGCATAGCCTACATAAGGATAACTCTGATGGCGGTTCAGACCCCGGATCCGCAGTTTTTTGCCATTGAGGTAAAAGCCGTCTTTTTTAAAAACTGCATCCCTGATACCGAAGGTAACCTCTGCTTCGTCCAGAAGCTGTTCTCCCTGCCAGAGCTGGGTCTTTAACAGATAAAGATGAGGGTGTTCGGTATCCCACAAAAAAGGATGTGGAATCGTTCCCTGAATACGAAACGGGGTCTCAGCCATAGTGCCTGTAGGGACATTCTGTTCGCAGAGAAACTGCCAGTCATTATCTGATGTTACATCTGATACCACACCCGACATTACAGCATCGCTCTTTAACATATAATATTGTCTGACATTAAGGTCTTTCGCAACTTCATAAAAAGTGATTTCAGAAGTTACCTGAGCCTCATCCGGTGTGATCAGCGTGTGTACGAAAATATCCTCAAGGGCAATCTGGTCTTTTACTTCGAGATACACATCCCGGTAGATGCCGCCGTAGGTCATATAATCGATCACGTAACCGAAGGGAGGCATATTTAAGTCTTCTCTGCTGTCCAGCCGGACACACAGCACATTGTCCTGTCCGTAGTTCGCATATGCCGACAGATCTACAGTAAAGGCGGTGTAGCCGCAATGGTGCTCTCCCACCTTATTGCCGTTGAGATAGACGGTACTGTCATGACCGGCCCCTTCGAAGGTGAGCAGGATCCGCTTGCCCTGCGGTCGGAATATGCAGATGACGTCTGTAGCCGCTGACCATCTGGTAGAGAGATTCGTCAAAATAGTGAAACGGGGTCTCCTTACAGGTATGAGGGATTCGGACGGGCTGCAGGGTCTCTTCCGGGTATTCTGTTGCAGTCATCCCCTCCTGAAAGTTCTCGTTAAAAAGCCAGTCTTCGCTTAAATAGATCTTCTGATTCATGGTTTGGTCCTCTTTCTTTGGGATATTATGGATTAATTCTGGATTATTCCATTGCCTCATTCTGATCTCTGTACGATGCCATACATGAGGATTTCCACAACTTCCTTCAGGGCATCTGCATAAGTCAGCTGATTTCGAGAGAGAATATCTCTCTGGAAGAACTGCTCAATGGAAGCTTCTAACATCATTTTCACCAGACAGATGGGAACCGGGCGGATGCTGCCCTCAGCCATGCCCATCTCGATCAGCTGGATTGTAGGCTCCCAGCCTGTGGAAAGTCTGAGTTCTACCTTCTGGTAGATCTTCGGGTATTTGTCCCGGAGGGAATATAATTTTCGAAGATCGATATTCTGATAACCTTCCGGCAGCACTCCCAGGATGCGATGCAGTTTTTCCACTACACTGAGGGAAGGATCGGTCAGGATCATCTGCTCGCTTTCCTTGATGGAGTCAAAGATATAATCTACCATGGCAAGAAACAGTGCTTCTTTATCATCGTACACGGTATAGATGGTTTTCTTGCTGATCGAGAGTTCCTTCGCCAGATCATCCATTGTGAATTTCAACCCTTTTTGATCGAAGACACGCAGGGTGGCGTCGAGAATATTTTTTTGCAGACCTTCTGTGGTATCCATCGCTTCTATTCCTCCGTTCGGTAAGATTGTACAGTATGGAAACTGAAAAGTAAATTGTGGTTTCCCATAAAAACAGGGTAGCATTTTTGAAAAAAAGATTCAAGAAACGTTTTTGCCAAAAAGAGTTTCCGAGAATTGTGAAATATAACAAAAAACCAGCCAACAAAACGGTTGACTGGTGAATGACAGAGTCTATAAATAGTTTTTCATGATGCGGTACAATGCTCTTGGATGCAGCGTTTTGGAAAGATACTCGTTGATTCCTGCATTTCTGGCTGCTGCAATATCCTCCGGCAGTGTTTTGGTACTGACGGCAATAATGGGGATTCCAGGTCCGTCGGTATGGGTGGAAGCGTTTAATTTTATTATCTCTTGAATTGTTCTGCCAGCGTGGGATGAGATTTTTTGCGGGTGATCTCCACCAATCCTAAAGGCGTCATATCCACGATGCGGGGATGCTGGGAATCCCCTGCGGTCAGATTCTTTAATGTCTCCAGTAACTCCTTCTGCCGTTCCTTTTCCGCCATATTGATGAAGTCCACAATGATGATACCGGACAGATTCCGCAGGCGCAGCTGTCTGGCTACTTCTTCGGCAGCCTCCAGGTTTACCTGATAATAGGTGTCCTCTCCTGCTTTTTTCGCTTCGTTTTTACCGGAATTGACATCGATCACCGTCATGGCCTCCGTAGGCTCGATGACGAGATACCCTCCGCATTTTAACCAGACTCTCGTATCCAGTGCTTCCTCCATGCCGCGCTCCAGAGAATACAGCAGGCGTAAAGAGATCGCCGGATCATCGTAGAACCGAATGGACTTTTGTTTTAATAAAGGGTGATCTCCTTCCGACAGCTGACGATAGATCTGAGGATCATCGGTAAGGATCTCAGAATATTCCGAAGGATCCGCCATCTGCTCCAGAACCTCGTAAACGGCCTCAGAAGGCTTCAAAAGGCAGGTGAAGTACACTTTATGGTCTGCCTGCTCCCAAAGGCTCTGAAGGGCTTCAGAAGCGTTCTCAGGGGTGCTCCCGTTTTTACAAAGCAGCTGCTTCATCCGGGCAGGATCCGCAGTGGCGGAGGCACGCTTTGTCTTCTGGGCATCTCTGGTGACCATGACTACCAGCTCGTCTCCAGCTTTCAAGGTACCGTCTGCCTTACGATTGGTCAGATACGCCGCACCTGCTTCCCGCAGGGGTAGAAAGCACAATTCTCCGGGCAGGATCTCCACGAAGCAGGCATCAATATTTTTTGCCACATTCTGTATTTTCCCCAGATAGATGCCACCGATCTTACTGGCATCTGACCGCAGTACGCGTATAGCAGCCACGCCCCGGGCATTGACAAGCAGAGCTGCCCTGCGTTCCCGCAGACAGGTGAAGATCAGTTTTCCCTCCGTGCAATCCGTGGATTTACGGATCTGATTTACTTCTTTTTCTCTGGCCGGTCGTCCGCCGGTGAGACTGCGGCTCATTCCGTGTCACCGGAAGCTGCCCTGTAAGCTTCCTCACTGTCGAAACCTATGGCATCCAGGGGGAGAAGGGCGTCTGTTTCGTTTCTCAGATAGGTCTCTTCTCTGTTGACCAGAAGGGCATTTTCCTGCAGGGTCTCACCATTTTCGGAAAATAATGCTTCAATGACCTGAATGGGTTTGATATTTCCGGCACTGGAGGCATCCACCAGCAGATAAAGCTTTTCGGACTCCACCACCTTCATCTCATAGATACCTTCTTTTAAATTGATCTCCCGGCTTCCCTTTTTTGTCTCTTTGGTAATGAGGATCTCATCTTTTGCAAGAAAACGATCCACCGCGGAGCCCAGATCAAAATGAGGCCCTCTGCCCTCCCGGAAAGCTACCGTATATCCGGCGGCAGCAACGCTGGCCATGGCATTGCCGGCCTTGTCCGGCAGAATTTTCACCGAAGTAATCTCGATTCCCGGTACGGAAGCGGCATTCAACCGCTGCATTACATCCTCACAGGAGGTCAGGGAATGCACTTCCAGGTCCATATATTCTCCGTTGCTGGTCAGTCCCACGCCTAAGGGTGCGGCGAAGGACATGATCTGATGCGGGCTGAAGCCGCCGGTGTATGCCACATCCAGTTCTGCTCTGCGGTTGGCTTTCTGGAAGAAGCGCATTACATCCAGATGGCCAATGAAACGTACCGGTCCGTATTTTCTGAATTTGATTCTTAACTTCATAATTTCTGTCAGATTTCTATGAGGCCTTCCGTGAAAGACCTGAAATTTCCCTTTCTTCGTATTTTTCTACACTCTATAATGTGTCACAAAAGCATGCCCCTTACAATCATCCTCTGGGCTCCACACAGATACCGCAGCCGAATCTGGCGGCACCGCAGCCCTGACATGCCTGTTTGCAGTTCGGTGAGATCGTCTCGTTTTTCGCTTTCTGCCATTCTCTCTCCAGAAAGGCTCTGGATACACCGCAGTCCAGGAAATCCCAGGGCAGGATCTCGTCCAGAGGCCGTTCTCTGTGGGAATAGAAATCCGGATCCAGACCACAGGCTTCAAAAGCTTCCATCCAGACATCGTTGTGGAAATACTCACTCCAGGCATCGTAGAAGCAGCCCTTGTTATAGACATATAAAAGCACCTGGGACAATTTTCTGTCACCTCTGGCCAGAACACCCTCCAGAACGCTGACATCCGCTTCGTGCCAGTTGTACTTGATGCTCTTCTGGTTCAGCTGCTCGGAAATGGCCTTTCTGGTCAGATATGCCTTTTCCACGAACTCTTCCTTGGTACACTGGGGCGCCCACTGGAATGGCGTAAAGGGCTTCGGCACGAAGAAAGAGGTACTGGTAACAATCTGCACTCTGCCGTTGACACGTTTCTCCTTCGGCACCGTATCGAAGAAAGTGGCCGCAATTTTGTTGGAAAGCTCAGCGATTCCCCGGATATCCTCTTCGGTTTCCGTGGGATGTCCCAGCATGAAGTACAGTTTGACTCTGGTCCAGCCGCCTTCGAAGGCAAGGGCGGAACCCTGTAAGATCACTTCTTCAGTGAGTCCTTTATTGATGACATCCCGAAGTCTCTGGCTGCCGGCTTCCGGAGCAAAGGTCAGACTGGATTTCTTCACATCCTGTACTTTGCTCATGACATCCAGAGAAAAGGCATCAATACGTAAAGACGGCAGGGAGATATTGATATGTCTCTTATCACACTCTTC
>OHRO01000644.1_pt1 | contig 9526 bp, 7 predicted proteins | sample 1578461 | NCBI WGS metagenome assembly OHRO01 (sample SAMEA3879545, study PRJEB24766) | human gut metagenome | biome: human-associated habitat; feature: feces | place: USA | collected 1985/1987
GACGCCGCGATCCGGCAGCTTTGCCGCCTCTCCGGACGCACCAATGGCATACGCATCCGCCATCGTCAGCGTGCTGCTGCCGTCATTGACGTAATATGTCTGCGCGCCGAACACCGACGTGCAGGGCGTCGCTGCCAGCAGAGCGGCGGCAAGCAGCGCCGTTACTGCCTTTTTCAAACTCGATTTCATAGCGCACCTCGCTGTTTTGTGAGTGTGGTCATACGCAAAATATGACACTTTATTATAATAACTTTTTGCACATTATGCAAGTGCTTTTCTATGGAAAAACGCCCTCCGTCAGTCCGGAGGGCGTTTGAAACCAACTCGTCAAATATGCAGGAACACTTTTGCAATGGAAAAATAAATCAGCAATGACACCGCATCCGTGATTGTTGAAATGAGCGGGCTTGCCATGACAGCCGGGTCAACACCGATCTTTTCGGCGATCATCGGCAGAAGGCTGCCGACAGCTTTGGCAAACATGACCACGAACACGATCGTGCAGCAGACCGTCGCCGCGACCGACATCGTAACGGCGGTGTTGCCAAGCAGAAGCCGGTCGACCAGCAGCATTTTTACGAAGTTTGCCGCTGCGAGTGAAACACCGCACAAAAACGCGACACGCAGCTCTTTCCAGATCACACGCAGCGCATCCGACGTCGACGTATCACCAAGCGACAGACTGCGGATGATCGCCGTGGACGACTGGCTGCCGGAGTTGCCGCCCGTACCCATGAGCATAGGCATGAACGATGCAAGCGCAACCTGCGTCGCCAAAGCATCCTCAAAGTGCGTGACGATCATGCCGGTGAAGGTCGCCGAGAGCATAAGAAACATCAGCCACGGGATACGGTTTTTCCAGATATCCACGACGCTTGTGCGGGAGTACGGCTTATCGGACGGCGTGATACCGGCCATCTTTTCGATGTCTTCCGTAGCCTCCTGCTCCATGACGTCGATGATATCGTCGACCGTGACAATACCGACGAGGCATCCTTCCTTATCTACGACCGGTATGGCCAGCAGGTCATAATTGGAGATCATCTCCGAGACCTCTTCCTGGTCATCACCGGTGGTCGCGTAGATGACATTGGTATCCATGATGTCCTCAAGAATCACGTCATCATCTGACAGCAGCAGATCCTTGACCGTAACAACACCCTCAAGCTTGCGCTTGGCCGACGTGACATAGCAGACATAGATCGTCTCCTTGTCCTCGCCGATCTTGCGGATGCGGGCAAATGCCTCGCGTACACTCATGTATTTTTTCAGATCCACAAACTCGGCCGTCATGATGCTGCCGGCAGAGTTTTCGGGATATTTCAGATACTGGTTGATGAGCGCGCGCGTAGCAGGTGTCGCCGTGCGCATGACGCGCTTGACGACGTTTGCAGGAAGCTCCTCCATCATGTCGACCGCATCGTCGACATACAGTTCCTCGATGATGCCGGCAAGCTCCGTGTCCGTGATGGAGTTGATGATCGTCTCCTGCTCCTCGACCTGGAGATTTGCAAACACCGACGCCGCGATCTCCTTGGACAGGATACGGAACACCATCGCCATCCGCTGGGGGTTATCCTCCCAGAGTTCACCGAGAAACTCAGAGATATCAAACTCATTCATTTCGTTGAGCTTTTGACTCAACGCCTTCATCCGATGTTGATCCAGAAGCGCAAAGAGTTCGTCGTGCAGCGCCTCGTAGTCCTCGTACTCCTCGTATTCCGTGTTCTGATCGTCCATCTCCCTGCCCCTCCTTTCCGTCCGGTGTTACAGATCAGCCGTTGAGGTACTCCTTCTGGCTGCAGCTGAGGCTGTCGATGGAGACACCCATGGCCTTGAGCTTGCGGCGTGCGATGTTGTCATCGATCTCCGCAGGCACAGATACAACGCCCGGGTGCAGCTGGCCGCGCGTGCGCACCAGATACTCCGCGCTCATAGCCTGCACGGCGAAGCTCATGTCCATGATCTCGGCGGGGTGTCCGTCACCGGCCGCCAGATTCACCAGACGACCCTGCGCGATGACGTAGATCGTCTTGCCGTTCGGCAGACGGTAGGCATCAATATTGTGCCGCGCCTCATAGATTTCATCCGCGCAGCGATCAAGTGCCTCCATGTCGATCTCCACATTGAAGTGGCCGGCGTTGGAGACGATCGCGCCGTCTTTCATGCGCTCACAATGCTCGAGCGTGATGACGTCCTTGCAGCCCGTAACCGACACGAAAATGTCGCCGATCGCGGCAGCGTCCATCATCGGCATGACCTCATAACCGTCCATCACAGCCTCAAGCGCGCGGACAGGATCGACCTCGGTCACGACGACCTTTGCGCCAAGTCCCTTCGCGCGCAGCGCAACACCCTTGCCGCACCAACCATAACCGTTGACGACCACATACTTGCCCGCGATGACAAGGTTCGTCGTGCGCATGATGCCGTCCCACACGGACTGGCCCGTTCCGTAACGGTTATCGAACAGGTGCTTGCAGTCAGCGTCGTTGACCATGATCATCGGGAAGCGCAGCGTCCCGGCGCGATCCATGATGCGCAGGCGGTGGATGCCGGTCGTCGTCTCCTCGCAGCCGCCGATGACCTGCGGGATGAGGTCCGTGAACTCCGTGTGCATCAGATGCACCAGATCACCACCGTCATCAATGATGATGTTCGGGGCGACGGAGAGTACGCTGCGCAGATGCGCCTGATACTCCTCGTCCGAGCAGCCGTAGACAGCGTGCACATCCATTCCCTTTGCCGCCAGCGCCGCGGCAACATCATCCTGTGTAGACAGCGGATTCGATCCGGTGACGTGCATCTCAGCACCGCCCATTTCGAGCACACGGCAGAGATACGCGGTCTTGGCCTCCAGATGCACGGACAGCGAGATCTTGAGACCGGCAAACGGCTTTTCGCGCGCAAAATCACTGCCGATGTCGCGCAGAACAGGCATATGTGCTTCTACCCAGCGGATCTTCCGCTCTCCGGATTCCGCAAGGTTCAGATCTTTGATCGTGCTCATAGGGCAACCTCCCGCTAAAAATCGATTTAGGCGCTTTATTCTAACACTTTCAGCAAGCGTTGACAACCGCTATTTGCACAGAAAACGCCCCGGAAGGGCAGCATCCTTCCGGGGCGTCGAAAAAACCGGCCGCTCACCAGCCGCAGTACAGGCAATATCCGATGGCTGCCGTCAGTGCAGCGGCGACGGAGCACAGACCGATCAGCAAGCCGGTGTATGATCTTTGCTTTGGCCGCGGTGCGTGCACCGCCGGCACACTGCCGACAGCTTCACGCGCCTGCCGCACAATATCCGCCGCGGTGACACCGCCGCCGGCGGCATTGTCACGCACGATGTAGATGATCTGCTCGAACAGCTGACTGTCAGCGGCATCAACTACCACAACGCGGCGCGAAATACCGTGAGCAAACGCGGTCTCTCCTGCGTTTGCCGCCGTGGGAAGGGATTGCGATCGTACAGAATTTCGGGCAGACTTGTTTTTTCGTTTCATCAGCTGCGCACCTCCACCTTTACCGCCAGTGCGGTCATGTCGTCTCCACGCCCGTATTCACGGATCGCAGCGCGCACGACGCTGCCCGCGAGCGTCTTCATGTCTCCATCCTCAAAATCGTTCAGCAACCGTCTCAGCCAGAGATCCTGCCCATCCGAAACGACACCGTCGCTTGCGATCACAGCAACGCTCCCCGGCTTGAGATGCATGTGCAGCTCATCGGGGGCTTTCCCGCTCTCCTGCTCGAGACCGGGCGCGAACGACGTGCAGCGCAGCTTTTTGAGCGCGCCGCCGGATTTCACATAGGTCGGTGCAGCGCCGTACTTATAAAAATCAGCCTCGCCGGTAAACAGATTCATGCACATGAGATCCACCGTGGCATAGCCCCAGTTTTCTCCGTCGCGCAGCAGCATGGCTGAGTTCAGCAGCTTCATGGCCAGCGTCGGACTGACGCCGGAGCGCAAAAATTCTTCCAGCATGCCGACCGTTCCGATGCTGCCGTCGGCCGCCGATTCACCGCAGCCCATGCCATCGGACAAGATCACGCACAGCTGCCCTGCGTCGGTTTTGAAATACGTGCCGCGGTCACCGGAGACCGCCTCCCCTTTCTTGCGCATGGACGCGATGCCGACCGAGACCGCCAGCGGCTCCGCCTCCAGAAGGAGCAGGCTGTCGCCGCGCACGCTGTCTTCCGGCATACACAGGCGCACACCGAGCGCCGCCGAGAGCTTGTCAAGATAATCCGGCAGCTCCAGCAGCGGGCGCAGATACCGGCTGTCGATCGTCACACGCAGGCGCCCCGTGCTCTCGCGGAAAACTGCGGCATCGGCCTCCACGCCGACCGTGCGCAGATAACGGATAAGCCGCTGTTCTGCGAGCGGGTCTGCCCCATAGCCGCTGTCCAATTCACGCGATACGTTTGTGAGCACCTGCGCAAAGTCAGCATATTGCTGCCAGAGCACGGTACGGTTTTCCTGCAGGGTTTCCTGCATCCGCTGCCGATAGGCGCGCAGCCGCAGCTCACCATTAACAACCTCAGTGTATTCATGCAGATAGACACAACGGTCACGGAAATACGGTGGAAAATCCTCCGGCAGCAGGCGGCCGCGTGTTTGGATGCGCCGCGTGGCATCGTTCATGACATTGAGGGTATCGAGCGCCCGGCGCGTCCAGCATTCCTGCTGCAGCTTGCACCGGCAGCAGACACGGTCGGCCGCGCGGTCGAAGATCTTGGCGGCGTCGGCATCGTTTTCCACCGCCGCAGCCGCTTGAGATGCGGTGTCATGCAGCTGCTGATATGCGTGCGCCATTCCGCCTACGCGCCCGGCAACATACCGGCGCAGGCCGGATTCACCGCTCCCGGCGCGCATCGGCTGCAAAAATGCACCGACCGCTCTGCGGCCGGTGCATTTTCTTGTTTTACACACAGGCATGCCCTGTGGTATAATAATCAATCAACAGACAGACAACAAGGAGGGACGTGTATGCGTATTCTGGTCGTGGAGGACGAACAGGACCTCAACCGCATCCTCGCCAAAACACTCAAAGCCGAGGGCTACAGCGTTGACAGCTGCTTTGACGGCGTGGAGGCGCTCGACTATCTTGAGGGCGCGGAATATGACGCCGTTGTGCTCGATGTGATGATGCCGCGCATGGACGGGTTTTCGGTGCTGGCGCAGATGCGCGCCGACGGCAACGAGACGCCGGTGCTGTTTCTCACGGCGAAAGACAGCGTGCCCGACCGCGTGCACGGGCTGGATGCCGGCGCGGACGACTATCTCGTCAAGCCGTTTTCGTTTGATGAGCTTCTGGCGCGGCTGCGTGTCATCACGCGCAAGTACGGCGGCAGCGCGACCAACGTCTTCACCGTGGCCGACCTCACGGTCGACACCGCCTCGCACCATGTCGCGCGCGGCGGGCGCACGATCTCGCTCTCGGCCAAGGAATTTGCGCTGCTGGAATATATGATCCGCAACCGCGGCGTTGTGCTCTCGCGCGAGCGCATTGAAAACCATCTCTGGAACTATGACTACAGCGGCGGCTCGAACGTCGTGGATGTGTACGTGAGCTATCTGCGCCGCAAGATCGACGCGGACTATCCCACCAAGCTCATCCATACCGTCTGGGGCGTCGGCTGGGTGCTGCGGGAGGAAGTATGAGAAGACCGTCACTCAAGATCCGCATCACGGCGTGGTTTGCGCTCATGATGTTCGTCATCGAGGCGCTGGTGCTCTCGTTCCTGCTCGCCGTCAACGGCACGATCGTCACAAATGACCCCGAGTCGCGTCTCGTGCGCATGGTCGAGCACAACGCCGACCGCGTCAAGTATAAAAACCGGCAGTTTCGCTATGACCACATCCATTATTATCGCAGCGGCGTGTACACGGTGCTCTACGACGCGGACGGCAATCCCCTGCAGGGCACGTTCCCGGCGGAGTTTTCGCCCGCGCAGCCGCTGCCGCTCAGCGGGGACGCGGTGCGCACCGTCACCTGCGGCGAGCAGACGTTTTATGTCTATGATGTGCACGTTGATATGATGGTCGGCAGCGTCTGGCTGCGCGGCGTCATCGATGCGAACGCAAAAGGCGGCGTCATGCGCGTGATCATGCCGCTGGCGTGGTCGCTGCTGCCGGTGCTGCTGGTGCTGTCGGTCATCGGCGGGTATTTCATCGCCAGCCGCGCACTGCGCCCTGTGCGCCAGCTCACGGCAGCGGCCAATGCCATCTCCGACGGGCAGGATCTCAAGGCGCGCATCGGCCTGCCGCACACGAAGGGCAGCGATGAGATCTATCAGCTCTCGGCATCGTTTGACAATATGTTCGACCGACTCGAGCGCTCGTTTGAGGCCGAGCAGCGCTTTACGTCCGATGCCTCGCACGAGCTGCGCACGCCGACGACCGTCATCCTCGCCGCCTGCGAGGACGCGCGCAAAAACGCCCGCACCCCGGCGGACTATCAGGCTGCGCTCGACGTCGTCGACCGGCAGGCGCACAAGATGTCGCAGCTCATCGCCAGCATGCTCGAGATCACGCGTCTCGATCAGGGCACGCAGAAGGTCAACTGGGAGTATGCAGACCTGTCCGATCTTGTCACCGTCATCTGCGACGAGCAGACCATGGTCGCGCGCCGCGGCATCCGCATCGGCTGCGCGGCAGAACCGGACATTTTCATCGACATGGATGTGTTTCTCATGTCGCGCGTCGTGCAGAACCTGCTCGACAATGCCTTCAAGTTCGGCGTTGACGGCGGCTGGATCCATGTGGCGCTCCGGCGCACGGATACCGGCGCGCAGCTGACCGTGCAGGATAACGGCGTCGGTATCTCGCAGGAAGATCTGGACAGAATATGGCAGAGGTTTTATCAGGCCGACCCCAGCCGGCAGGAAAGCGCGGGACTGGGTCTGGGCCTGTCGATGGTGCAGCAGATCGTGGCGCTCCACGGCGGCACGGTCGCCGTCACGAGTGCGCCCGGCCGCGGCACGACGTTCACGGTCACGCTGCCGGAACACCACGGAAAAGAGGAGAAGTAACATGAAGAAAACCGTTTTGCGCGCCTATGCCCGCCTCATTGCCGAGGTCGGCGCGCGTGTTCAAAAGGGGCAGGATGTCGTCATTGAGGCCGAGCTCGACCAGCCGGAGTTCGTGACCATGGTCGCCGATGCGTGCTACCACGCCGGTGCGCGCAAGGTCACCGTCACGTGGAAGCATCAGGCGCTCGAGAAGCTCGCCATCCGGCGTGAGAGCGTCAAGACGCTCCGGACCGTCGAGGACTGGGAGCGCGCGAAGCTCCAGCACTATGTCGACACGCTCCCGTGCCGCATCTACCTGCTCAGCGAAGATCCGGACGGGCTGCGCGGCGTCAGCCCTACAAAGATGGCCAGCGCCCGCCAGGGCCGCTACAGCGTCATCAAGCCCTACCGCGACCAGATGGAGGGGCGTTACCAGTGGTGCATTGCGGCCGTGCCCGGCGCGGCGTGGGCGAAGAAGGTGTTCCCGCACGAGACAAAGGCGCGCGCCGTCGAAAAGCTCTGGGAGGCGATCCTGCACACCTGCCGTGTGCACGATGATCCCGTTGCCGCGTGGAACGCGCACAACGCAGACCTGCAGTCGCGCTGCGATTATCTCAACAGCCTCGGCATCGAGACGCTCGAGTACCGCGCGTCCAACGGCACACACCTGACCGTCGGCATGATCCCCGAGGCACAGTTTTGCGGCGGTGGGGAGTACACGATCGGCGGCAGCTACTTCAACCCCAATCTCCCGACGGAGGAGTGCTTCATCTCGCCGAAGCGCGGCGAGGCCGAGGGCATCGTCTACTCGTCGAAGCCGCTGTCGTATCAGGGACAGCTCATTGAGGACTTTTCCATTCGCTTCGCGCATGGCCGCGCCGTGGAGGTGCATGCCCGCACGAACGAGGCGCTGCTGCAAAAGCTCATCGCCATGGATGACGGCGCCGCCTATCTCGGCGAGTGCGCGCTCGTGCCGTATGACAGCCCCATCAACCAGACGGGCATCCTGTTTTATAATACCCTCTTTGATGAAAATGCCTGCTGCCACCTCGCGCTCGGCATGGGCTTCATCGACACCATCCGCGACTATCCGAACCGCTCGCTCGAGGAGATGCACGCGCTCGGTGTGAACGACTCCATGATCCACGAGGATTTCATGATCGGCACGCCGGATCTTGCGATCACGGCGCACTGCCGCGACGGCCGCACGGTTGCGGTGTTCCGGGACGGGACATGGGCATTTTGACCGAAATCCCACTATTACGTCGAAAAACCGCGAATTGTGGTGCGCTCTGATCTAAGAGCGCACTATTTTTATAGAAAAGTGGGGAATGCGTGCAGGAAACCGTTGCATTTTCCCTGCGCGTATGGTAAGATACGCCTACGCGGAACGAACACCGCAGATCGAAACAAAACGGGAGGTGACCGGCATGAAGAAGCGTGCGCGCCCCGGATGCCGGGGAGCCGCTGACGCTCTGCCTCGGCGCAGAGCCTGCGACGCTCGACCCTGCGCGCACGGAAAACGGCGTCGGCGCAACATATGTGGTCAACCTCTTTTCCGGTCTGACCGGCTATCGCGCCGGCGGCGACGGCGGCCGGGAGCTGACACCCGAGCTGTGTGAGCAGCTGCCGCAGCCGGAGCCTTTGCCCGACGGGCGCGTACAGTATGTGTTTACGCTGCGTGACGGCCTCACGTGGTCAGACGGCACGCCGCTTACGGCGGCGGACTTTGTCTATGCGTGGAACCGGGCGTGCACACTTGAGGATGCGGCGGCGCCGTATCTCTTTGCCTGCATCGACGGGTATGGTACCGGCCGCCTGAACGTCACGGCGTCGCCCGACGGACGCACGCTCACCGTTGTGCTCGCGGAGGCCATGCCGACCTTCCTGCAGCTTTGTGCCCAGCCGGCGTATGCGCCCGTGCCCTCCGGCGCGGCAGATACGATGCGCCGGACTGCGGACGGCGCGGGCTTTGCCGTCAGCGGGCCGTACACGGTCGCCGCATGGACGGACGAGGGCCTGACCTACGTGAAAAACCCCGCCTACTGGGACGCGGACAACGTCACGGCCGAGACGGTGCGCTTCGCGTTCGAGCCTGACCCCGACGCTGCAAGCGCCGCCTTTCTTGCGCGCGACTATGCGCTCGTCTGGCCGGTCCCGGATGCCGCTCTGGACGATCTGCGCACGAACCACGCGCCTGAGCTGCGCACCGTGAGCCGGCTTGCGACCTACAGCCTCTGCTTTCCGATGAACGATCAGGCGCTGAGCGTCTTTACGCAGTCGGAGCGCGCGCAAATCCGCACGGCGCTCGCCCTGCTCATCGACCGCAGCGACCTCTGCGCGCAGATCACACCCGGCGCACAGCAGAGCGCGAACGCCCCCATCCCGCCCGGCATCTCGGATGCCGACGGCAGCGACTTTGCCGCGCACAATGGTGCTGACGGCAATGGGACGGGGTACTACAGCGCCGACTATGCCGCCAACTGCCAGCAGGCCGTCGCGCTGCTGCGGCAGGCGG
>OHRO01000645.1_pt1 | contig 9523 bp, 8 predicted proteins | sample 1578461 | NCBI WGS metagenome assembly OHRO01 (sample SAMEA3879545, study PRJEB24766) | human gut metagenome | biome: human-associated habitat; feature: feces | place: USA | collected 1985/1987
GTGTGAGGGTCAGTGTGTTTAACACGGGAGAGCCGATACCTGATAAGGATATAGAAAATATATGGAATAAGTTCTATAAGGTGGATAAGGCCAGAACAAGGGAATATGGCGGAAGCGGCATAGGACTGTCTATAGTAAAGGCAATTATGGAACTGCATCACAGAGGGTATGGTGTCATAAATCACAAGGATGGTGTAGAATTCTGGTTTGAACTTGAGTTATTTATTGCAAACAATCAATAAATGTGTTACTATATGTATTATTAGGATAAAAGTCATAGAATAAGAATGGGTTTATTGCAATGATGGGAAGAAATATAAAAATGGCAGCTGTGGCATTTACAGCAATTATAACGTTGACAGGCTGCGGAACAAAATTATATGATATGACTGATGAGGAACAAGGCCTTATCGCTAATTATTCAGCATATGTTGTTGCAAAACACAATATATACCAGCAGGATGGCATGACTAACGCTACGGAGAAACGTGGGGATATGGAGGATGCTGACGACACTGAGAAAGTGGACGAGGCGTCACCTGATAATTCACTTTCGCAGGATAATAAGACATCTGAAGCTGGAAATGATAAGAGCAGCAATTCGCAGAAAGAGCCTTCTGCCACGCAGGAAAAGAAGGTGTCACTTGCCGAGGCAACAGGCTACGGCAGCCTTGAAATTACATATGATGGAGTAAACGAGTCAGATGTGTACAATGAGGGCTCATACTATTCTATAACGGCAGGAAGCGGTAATACTTTTGCGGTTATGAAATTCACTCTTAAAAATCCGACAGACGAGGATATAAATGTTGATATGTTTGGCAATGCCAGGACATATAAAGCCACTTTCCCCGATGGAAAGGAATACACGGCTGAGGGCACATTCCTTACATATTCCCTTAATACTTTTCAGGGAACCGTAAAGGCGCACGATGCGGTTGATGTGGTGCTGCTTTTCAAGATACCTCAGGGTACGGCATGTGACAATATTAAGATGTCGGTTATAAAAGATAACGAAAAAAGTTTGATTGAATTATAAAACATATGATATACTTAGATTACTAAGAGGTGGAGGTTGTATTATGGATACGAACATATTATTGGAGTCAGGAACAAACGAGCTTGAAGTGCTTGAATTCACGTTGGGAGACAATCACTACGGAATCAATGTCGCAAAGATCAGAGAGATTTTGCAATATATGCCGGTCACTCCTGTTCCGAATACTCATCCGAGTGTTGAGGGAATATTTATGCCACGTGACACAATGATTACGGTTATCAATTTAAAGAATTGTCTTAATCTGCCACAGACGGATGAAAAAGGCTTATTTATCATTACGAATTTTAACAAACTCAATGTGGCATTTCATGTAGATCAGGTTATCGGTATACACCGCGTATCGTGGGAGAATATCATAAAGCCTGACGAGACACTGACGGGCGAGCATGGCAGCACTGCTACAGGTGTTATCAAAATGGATGACAGGCTTATAGTTATCCTTGATTTTGAGGCTATAGTTGCTTCTATTAGTCCACAGACAGGACTTAGGGTTAATGATATCGATGAGATGGAGGCAAGAGATAGGAGTGATGCTACAATTCTTATCGCAGAGGATTCGGCTTTATTGTCAAAGCTCATCACCGAGTGCCTTAAGAAGTCGGGATATACCAATCTCATAGTGGAAGAGAATGGTCAGGAGGCCTGGGATGTGATAGAGGCTATGCAGGCAAAGGGCGATATTACAAAGCATCTTGACTGCATTATAACTGATATTGAGATGCCACTCATGGATGGACACAGACTCACAAAGCTTGTAAAATCAGATGCAGAGCTTAGAGATATACCGGTTATCATATTCTCTTCACTGGTAAATGAAGAGATGAGGAAAAAGGGTGAACAGCTTGGAGCAGACGCACAGCTTACAAAGCCTGAAATCGGAAAGCTTGTAGAGGCGATTGACAAGCTGATTGATAAAGCATAATATATTTAGATACAAGGGGTGTGGCTTGTTTAGCTGCACCCTTTAATGGATTATAGATGGAGAATACTAATGAGCGATAAATCGACAGAAAACTATCTGGACAATTTGCTGGATTCAATGAATAAGCTGCAGGATACAGATACGAAGATGTCTGGGGCTGATCAGGATGAATTCCTCAAAAAGTTTGAGGACGAGCTTGAAAATGAGACATATGATGAGTATCTGTCGAACTTTGAAAAGGAACTTGAGAGGGAAAATGAGCAGGCCAAGGGTCAGGCTCTTAATGTACAGACTCCGGCTCCTGATGACAAGGATGCTTCACTTGATGATATGCTCACTGAGTTTGACCGCAGGATGAAGGAACAGGAGACTCAGGGAGATAAACAGGAAAACAAAGCAGACAATAATCTAAGCGATGCGGTATTTAATTTTACACCGGCAGATTCTGGGATAGAGATGATGGATGCAAACATGCCGGAAATGGCTGAGAATCCCAAACAGGAGGAGACTCCGGAGAGTATAATAACAAATGAACCTCAGATGGTTGAAGAAATAGGAGAGCCGGATTTGGCAGGAAATGCATCAAAGGATATACTTGACATACTGGGTAGTGATGGTCTGGATAATATCGGTGATCTGCTTGAAGGAAAAACCGGTGAGACAGGGGCTGATATAGATGATTATGCAAGCAGCCAGATGAAAGTGCACGAGACGGCTGATGCAGCAGTTGATGCACAAGATACTGAAAAAAAGAGCCTTTTAAAAAGAATAATATCATTTTTTACAAAAGAGCCGCAGTCAGATGATGTCACAGATATACAGAGCACAGCAGAAGGTGCAGAAACTGACGCAAAGACACTCTCAGATGAGAATAAGCAGATACTTGAAGCGCTGGATGCTGACGGAGAGCTAAACGAAGCCACAGATAAGCCAAAGAAGGGCAAAAAGCCTAAAAAAGAAAAGAAGCCAAAAAAACCTAAAAAAGAAAAAAAGCCAAAGGCTCCAAAGGAAAAGAAGGAACGCATTGGATGGGAGAAGGGACCTAAGCTTCCTAAGGGACCTGTTATAGTAATCTGGGTATTTGTTATGTCGATAGTTGTGTTTGTTCTCATATGCACCTTTTTGCTCGGAAACAACTCCAAAGTGACTGATGCTCAGAATACGTACAATCAGGCAATAGCTGATCTGGGACAGAATAAAGCTGATTCAATAGAACTGTATACAAATGCCTACAGCAGGCTGAGCGGCTTGAAGCTTTCGGGTGACGATAAGCAGTTGTACAATAAGCTGTCGGTGCTTGCATCAGTGTCAGGTAAGTATGATGCCTATAAGAGCTTTAGCGATTCAGGCTATGTAACCATGGCAGCGGATTCCTTAGTATGTGCGGCAGGACGATGTGCTGTAAATGCAGACAATGCAAAGGAATACGGATGTGAGCTGCAGCTTGAGCAGCTTAAAAACATTATTTCTGATACCCTGAGCAGTCAGTATGGCTTATCATATGATGATGCCATTGCTCTATATAATATAGATGATAGAGATGACTATACACTGGCACTGACACAGAAATTAAATGAATTAGGCATTAAAGAGGAGACAAAATGATATGATTGCAATCATCGATTATGGAGCAGGCAACCTGCGAAGTGTGGAAAAGGCTCTTACAGCTATAGGCGAGGAGAGTATTGTGACCAGAGACAGGCATGAGATTTTAAATGCCGATAAGGTAATACTTCCCGGAGTAGGAGCTTTTGGAGATGCAATGAATTCGCTTAAAAAATACGAGCTGGACAAGGTGATTCACGAGGTTTGTGACATGGACAAGCCATTTCTTGGCATATGCCTGGGACTTCAGCTATTATTTGAGGGAAGCGATGAGAGTCAGGGCGTTGAGGGGCTTCATGTGCTTGACGGACAGATACTTCGCATACCAGATAAGGAAGGACTTAAAATACCTCACATAGGCTGGAATTCACTTGATTTACAGAACAATGGAAGGCTGTTTAAAGGTCTTTCAGAGCATCCGTATGTATATTTTGTGCATTCGTACTATCTGAAAGCCGCTGATGAAGCAATTGTCACAGCAACGACAGAGTACAGCACACACATTCATGCGTCTGTAGAGAAAAACAATGTGTTCGCCTGCCAGTTCCATCCGGAAAAGAGCAGCACAGTCGGACTTTCGATACTTAAAAATTTTGCAGGGATAGGGGAGGCATAATATGTTTACGAAGAGAATAATCCCATGTCTGGATGTGAATAACGGACGTGTTGTTAAGGGCATAAACTTTGTCAATTTAAGAGATGCAGGTGACCCGGTTGAGATTGCGGCTGCTTATGATAAGGCAGGTGCAGATGAGGTGGTTTTTCTGGATATTACGGCGTCAAGCGACAACAGAAATACTGTTGTGGATATGGTCAGAAAGGTTGCTGAAAAGGTGTTTATACCGTTCACTGTGGGCGGCGGCATCAGAACAGTCGATGATTTTAAGGCACTTCTTAGAGAGGGTGCGGACAAGATTTCAATAAATTCAAGTGCCATAAACACACCGCGGCTTATCAGCGACGCTGCGGATAAGTTTGGCAGCCAGTGTGTGGTTGTGGCAATCGATGCAAGGCGTCGTGTTGACGGAAGCGGCTGGAATGTATACAAGAACGGAGGCCGCATAGATACAGGCCTTGATGCCATTGAATGGGCTGTTAAGGCAAATGAGCTTGGAGCGGGAGAGATACTTCTTACAAGCATGGACTGTGACGGCACAAAGGATGGCTACGATATCGAGCTTACAAGGTTTATTGCCGATAACGTTTCTGTTCCGGTTATCGCATCGGGCGGTGCAGGCACAAAGGAGCATTTTTACGAGGCTCTGACCGAGGGAAAGGCGGACGCAGCACTTGCAGCTTCACTTTTCCACTACAAGGAGCTTGAAATTATGGATTTAAAGAATTATCTGGCAGATAAAGGTGTGTCAGTCAGAAGATAGGCGGGAGATTGAGATTATGAGTATGCTTGACGGCGAGTGGGCAAAGGCTGTGGGAGCCGAGTTTAAAAAACCGTATTACAGGGATTTGTACAATTTTGTAAGAGATGAATATGCCACACATGTGGTATATCCTCCGGCAGATGACATATTTAATGCCATGCATTTTACGCCACTTGACAAGGTGAAGGTGCTCATCCTCGGACAGGATCCGTACCACAATGTCAATCAGGCGCATGGACTGTCGTTTTCAGTGCTTCCGTCTCAGAAGGATATTCCACCATCACTGCAGAATATCTACAAGGAACTGCACGACGATTTAGGGTGTGATATCCCGAATAATGGATACCTGAAGAAATGGGCTGACCAGGGTGTTTTACTTTTGAATACGGTACTCACCGTCAGGGCTCATCAGGCCAACTCGCATCAGGGGCACGGCTGGGAGAAGTTCACGGATGCAATCATAGAGGCTGTAAATGAGCAGGACAGACCTATAGTATATATGCTCTGGGGACGTCCGGCGCAGTCGAAGATTCCTATGCTTACAAATCCAAAGCATCTGATATTGACAGCACCGCATCCAAGCCCGCTGTCGGCTTACAGAGGCTTTTTTGGCTGTAAGCATTTTAGTAAAGCCAATGAGTTTCTTAAGGAGCATGGAGTGGAGCCTGTTGACTGGCAGATAGAGGATATATAAAGGACGACAATACCGGCTCATATGTTAGTAATACCGGGCTGGGTAATACCGGCAGATATTATCTTGACATAAATTGGAAAAGCGTCTATATTAAAGATATATAGAAGGTAACGGATTACATGATTATCAAAGGAGTGATATTATGAGAGGAATAGGAATGTGGGATTCGTCATCCATATCCACATTGTTTTCAGGCTTTAGCAGCAGTAGAAGCAGCAATGCAGCGTCGTCTTTTATTGCCAATATGGATATGACTACATATAGTGGCATTAGAAGTGGCAGCTAACCTTAATTCAAAGGCCCAGTCTCTTGTCTCATCATCTGTTTCTACATCTAAGGATTCAGCGAAGACACTTGCGTCCATTGAGTCGGAGTCAGAGGACATGGTAAAGTCGGCGCAGGCTCTTTACAAAAACAGCCGCAAGGACGATACAGATGCTACGTACAAGAAGGTGTCAGCTTTTGTGTCTGATTACAACAGCCTCATTAATGCTGCGGATGATTCCGAGACAAAGCAGATTTCGAGAAATCTTGAGTCTATGAAGTCACTTACAGATATCAATTCAAAGTCGCTTGCGAAGGTGGGAATCACAGTGGATTCCAAGTCCGGCAAGCTGTCTGTTGACGAGGATACATTTAAAAAGGCTGATTCGACTAAGGTTGATGCACTTTTTAAGGGGAATGGCTCTTATGCTTACGCAGTGGCAAGCAAGGCTTCAATGCTTGAGTATGCCGCAAAGAATGAGGCAGAAAAGACTAACACGTATGGCGCCAATGGAAGGTATACACAGGCCTATAACAGTGGATATAATTATAATATGTTTTTATAGTCAAAGACAGGCAGGGAATCACCCACCTTACTTTACGGCTTAATAAAAGAAGCATCCCGGATTGGGATGCTTCTTTTTAATTAATTAGCGTTTAGTTGTCTTTTTCATCGTCCTCGCTCATTGAGTAGACCTGACGCTTACGTGCCATCTCATCGCTATCAAGATATTCGTCGTAGGTTGTGATCTTGTCGATCATTGAACCGTTTGGCAGGAATTCTATGATTCGGTTGGCGGTTGTCTGGACTACCTGGTGGTCACGGCAGGCAAAGAGGATTACTCCCGGGAATTTTATCATTCCGTTGTTTAATGCTGTTATTGACTCCATGTCGAGGTGGTCTGTAGGCTCATCGAACATGAGTACATTGCTTCCCATGATCATCATGCGGGAGAGCAGTACACGAACCTTTTCTCCTCCGGAGAGTACACGCATTTTCTTTACTCCATCCTCACCGGCAAAGAGCATACGGCCAAGGAAACCTCGCACATATGTGGCGTCCTTGATTTCTGAGTACTGTGTGAGCCAGTCGACGATTAGCTCATCAGTATCAAAGATTGTGGTATTGTCCTTTGGAAAGTATGACTGGCTGGTTGTGACACCCCATTTATATGAGCCCTCGTCAGGCTCAAGCTCTCCGGCAAGGATTTTAAACATAGTTGTTTTTGCAAGCTCGTTTCCTCCGACAAATGCAATTTTGTCATCGTGGTTGACAGTGAATGAGATATTGTCAAGTACCTTTACACCGTCGATGGTTTTTGAAATACCCTCGACAAAGAGCACATCGTTTCCGATTTCACGCTCAGGACGGAAATCAATGTATGGGTATTTACGGCTTGATGGACGTATTTCATCAAGCTGGATTTTTTCGAGGGCACGCTTTCTTGATGTAGCCTGCTTTGATTTAGAGGCATTGGCAGAGAAACGCTGGATAAATTCCTGCAGCTCCTTGATTTTTTCCTCTTTCTTTTTGTTTGCTTCCTTCATCTGACGGACAATAAGCTGGCTTGATTCATACCAGAAATCATAGTTTCCTGCGTAGAGCTGGATCTTACCGTAATCCATGTCGGCGATGTTCGTGCAGACCTTGTTGAGGAAGTATCTGTCATGGGATACAACGATGACCGTGTTCTCGAAATTGATGAGGAATTCCTCAAGCCATGAGATGGCATCGAGGTCTAAGTGGTTGGTAGGCTCATCGAGGAGCAGTATGTCAGGATTTCCAAACAGTGCCTGAGCGAGAAGCACCTTGACCTTTACTGCACCCGGCAGATCTGCCATCAGAGTGTAGTGATCATCAGTAGGTACACCGAGACCGTTTAAGAGAGTAGCTGCATCCGACTCAGCATTCCAGCCGTCCATATCGGCAAACTCAGCCTCAAGCTCGCTGGCACGGATTCCGTCCTCGTCTGAGAAATCCTCCTTCATATAGATGGCTTCCTTCTCCTTCATGATATCATAGAGACGCTTATTACCCATGATAACCGTATCAAGTACTGTAAACTCATCGTACTTGAAGTGATCCTGCTGTAAGAATGACAGTCTCTGTCCCGGAGTGATTGCGATATCACCATTTGTAGGCTCAAGCTGTCCTGAGAGAATCTTTAAAAATGTAGACTTGCCGGCACCGTTTGCACCAATAAGTCCGTAGCAGTTTCCCTCTGTGAATTTTATGTTGACATCCTCAAATAAAGCTTTTTTACCAATTCTTAATGTAATATTGTTTGCACTAATCATTTTGTCTTTATTCAATCCTTTCCTATTTAATAACCTGTTCGTTTCTGTAACATATCGTTTCTATTTTAACGTAAAACCAGTATTTTGCAAGTGTTTTACAGGCGATTTATAGCCATTGTGCCCTTTTGTACATAAATTTTACCTTGTTAATAAATATTTTAGGGTTTTTGTACAATGTATTGCTAAAAAAACTTGATTTTTTACAGCGCACAAACTAAACTATTATGTAGAGACATTCTGATTCATGTCTATAATTGAACATTTATTTTACAGGAGGAAATATCATGTCTAGAGCAAAACAGTCGATGGATGGAAATACCGCTGCCGCTCATGTAGCATATGCCTACACAGAGGTTGCCGGAATCTATCCTATCACACCTTCTAGCCCAATGGCTGATACAGTTGATCAGTGGTCAGCAGCAGGACAGAAGAACATTTTCGGAAGCACTGTAAAGGTAGTTGAGATGGAGTCTGAGGCAGGTGCCGCTGGTACAGTTCACGGATCTCTTGCAGCTGGTGCACTTACTACAACATTTACAGCTTCACAGGGACTTTTACTTATGATCCCTAATATGTACAAAATCGCAGGTGAGAATCTTCCTTGCGTATTTGACGTATCAGCTCGTACAGTATCTTCACATGCACTGAATATCTTCGGTGATCACAGTGATGTATATGCTTGTCGTCAGACTGGTTTCGCAATGCTTTGTGAGACAAATCCACAGGAGGTTATGGATCTTTCACCGGTTGCACACTGTGCAGCACTTGAGGGAAAGGTTCCATTCATCAACTTCTTCGATGGATTCCGTACTTCTCATGAGATTCAGAAGATCGAGAAGTGGGATTATGAAGATCTCAAAGAGATGTGTCCAATGGATGCAGTTGCAGAATTCAGAGCACACGCTCTTAACCCAGAGCATCCAGCAGCTCGTGGATCACACGAGAACGGAGATATCTTCTTCCAGCATAGAGAGGCATGTAACAAGTTCTATGATGAGCTTCCAGCAGTTGTTGAGAAGTACATGGACAAGGTTAATGCTAAGCTTGGTACAGATTACAAATTATTCAACTACTACGGAGCTGCTGATGCAGAACATGTAATCGTTGCTATGGGATCTGTAAACGATACAATCGAAGAAACAATCGATTATCTTGCAGCAGCAGGAAAGAAAGTCGGTGTTGTTAAAGTTCGTCTTTACAGACCATTCTGTGCACATGCACTCATCGATGCAATTCCGGAATCTGTAAAACAGATCACTGTTCTTGACAGAACAAAAGAGCCGGGTGCTATGGGCGAACCG
>OHRO01000646.1_pt1 | contig 9522 bp, 8 predicted proteins | sample 1578461 | NCBI WGS metagenome assembly OHRO01 (sample SAMEA3879545, study PRJEB24766) | human gut metagenome | biome: human-associated habitat; feature: feces | place: USA | collected 1985/1987
GGTCAAAGAGCCTTGTGCGTCTGCGTCAATGAGCAGCACACGCTTGTTTTGCTGGGCAAGCCCGATGCCGAGGTTGGCGGTGGTCGTGGTTTTGCCCACACCGCCCTTTTGGTTCGTCACCGCGATCACTTTGCAATTCGCCATATGGGTTTCCTCCTTTACATAGATTTAGCCGCCTGCTGTGAAGCAGACGGCTATGTAGGTTAGAGGTACACATCGACGGTTATATCTTCCCATTGGTTTTTGCGGAGATAACAGCCTATGGCTTTTCGGTATGCTTCGGCCTCATCGAACTTGATGGTAAATGACATAAACGGCGGGAAGTTATCGCTTGGATCATATGCCATGCAGTTTGACGGATATGGTGCAGTCGTCCAAAAAGTCCTACCGGAGTATCGTTCTGCACAGGCTGCCATCAAGGAGCAGCAGAACTGAGCTGCGCCTGAGGGCATAGAGGACAGCATATAAATCAAGCGGTCACACCGTCTCCGTGAGGCGGTGTGACCGTTATTTTTTGCCCATTTTCAACCGAATACGCCGAAAATCAAGCCGTTGGTTTCCCTATGAAATCAGCGGCTTTTTTCGTGTTCAAAAAATTTTTGAAAATTTTTTCGTTTAGGGGGTCTATAAATGAGCCTTCTCGCTGGCTACCTATTGAGGGACAAAACGAATTCCTTCGTGAACCTTGAAAACAGAATACACACTCAACAGGTACGTTCCTGATCGGGGGCGAAAGCCCCAGCCGGATGAAGGTGCGCCACGAACTTCCTGCCCACAAGGGTTATCACGGAAAGCAAGGTTGGTAGCGATTCCGAACCATTCTGAAATATCCGCTTGCTACGGATAAGGCGATGAAACGATTCAGGGACAATGATACTTCCCTATGGGGCTGGCGGAGTACCCGGCAGAGGTGAGATTCCTATGAGTTCGGTCAGCAGCCGAACGCCTGTTGACTTCCTTTTCTGCATTTTGGGTTCGAGGAAAAATGAAATGCAGCGACGAAAGCCCCAAAAGGTATTTTGAGGCTTTCGTGGATCAGAAATGATTCAAATAAAGAGAAAGGAGGAAAACCCCATGGAAAACTGTAAGGTGATCGCCATCACGAATCAGAAGGGCGGCGTTGGCAAAACGACGACCGCAGTCAATCTCGGTGTGGGACTTGCAAGCTCCGGGAAACGGGTCCTGCTGGTAGATGCTGATCCGCAGGGCAGCTTAACCGTGAGCCTCGGCATAAAGAACCCAGACGAGCTGGATGTATCGCTGTCTTCCCTTATGCAGTCGGTCATTGATGATGAGCCGCTTGCGGAGGGTGCAATTATCCGGCACCAGGAAGGTGTGGATTTACTTCCCTCGAACATTGAGCTCTCCGGTATGGAAACAGGTCTGTTCAATGTCATGAGCCGTGAGTATGTTCTGAAGAACGCCATCGACGGCATGAGAAAGAGCTACGACTACATTCTGATTGACTGTATGCCCTCGCTGGGTATGATGACGGTCAATGCGCTGGTTGCGGCAGACAGTGTGATTATCCCGTCTCAGCCGAACTTCCTGTCAACCAAAGGTCTTAACCTGCTTCTGCGCTCCATTTCAAAGATCAAGCGGCAGATCAACCCGAAGTTGAAAATCGACGGCATCCTGTTCACGATGGTGGACAGCCGTACCAACGAGGCCAAGGAGATCATCGCATCTCTGCGCGCCCACTACGGCGAAAAAATCCGTGTGTTCGGAACGGAGATCCCCTTTTCCGTCCGAGCCGCAGAAACCAGCGGCCGGGGCAAGAGCATCTTTGCCCATGACAGGAACGGCAAGGTCGCCGCCGCATACCGCTCGCTGACGAAGGAGGTGTTGGAGTTTGAGCGCAAAACCGAGAGATTTAGGGATGACGCCGCTCGATGACCTGTTCTCCACCGACGAGAGCCGTGCGGAGGCCCAGCTTGAAAAGGTCGTTACGCTGAATCCCGCCGACATCTCCGACTTCCCCAACCATCCGTTCAAGGTCAAGCAGGACGAGGCTATGGCGGAGATGGTAGACAGCGTAAAGCAGTACGGCGTGCTGGTGCCTGCCCTTGTCCGCCCCAAAGCGGACGGCGGCTATGAGATGGTCGCCGGTCATAGGCGAAAATGTGCGGCAACGCTGGCGGGGATCACCGAGATGCCCTGCATCGTCCGCAATCTCACCGATGATGAAGCGACGATCATCATGGTGGACAGCAACTTGCAGCGGGAAACGATCTTACCGTCCGAGAAGGCATTTGCCTACAAGATGAAGCTGGAAGCTATGAAACGGCAAGGTCAGCGGTCGGATTTAACTTCGACACCACTGGTGTCGAAGTCCCGCAGCAACGAGGAATTGGGTCAGAAGAACGGTGATAGCCGAGAACAAGTCAGACGCTTTATCCGCCTGACCGAGCTGATCCCATCGGTGCTTGACATGGTGGACAGCGGCAAGATCGCTTTCCGTCCCGCCGTGGAGCTTTCCTACCTTTCCAAAGAACAGCAACAGAGCCTATACGACACGATGGAGTGTGAGGACTGCACGCCGTCGCTGGCACAGGCCATCAAAATGAAAGAGTTCAGCCGGGATGGGAAACTGACGGAGGAAGTCATCCTCTCTATTATGCAGGAGGAAAAACCGAACCAGCGAGAGCAGTTCAAAATGCCGAAAGAGCGTATCAGCAAGTATTTTGCTCCGGGGACGCCCGCACAGAAAATTGAAGATACCATCATCAAGGCATTGGAATTGTACCGCAGGCGGGAGCGCCAGCGGGATATGGAACGATAGTTACTACCAAGGGGCAGCCATACCCATTTTCAATGGATGTACGGCTGTGTCGGCGTGTTCCCCCTCTCCACACCTCACCCCCTCGAAACTACCTGTACTTCCCGAAAAAAGAGATAGTACAGCGGCGGCAGCTTTGCAGTTTCCGGCAGCAATCCGTACAATGAAAGAGCAAAGGAGGTTTGCGCATATGAAAAATACGAGGATCATCGCCGTTTTAGTGCTGCTGGTACTTTCTCTTTCGGGCTGTGCAAATGTGGATCGCTCCGAGGTGTCTGCGCCATCTTCGCAGGAAACGGTTATGGCCGAGCCTGCACAAAGCACCGTACCGCAGGAGCAAGCAACGGTTTCTGTTTCGGGAAGTACAGAGGTTCCCGCAGAAATCACAGCAGAACCCGAACCCGTAGAAACAAAGCCGGAGGTTTCAACCCCCGCCAAAGAGGAAACGCCGCCGACCGTCAGCAGCCCTACAGAAACTACCCCGCCGAAAGCATCCGAACCCGAACCACCGACAGAACCAATGGCAACACAGCCACAGGAGCCTGAATCGCCCGCCGAAGAAGAACCCACAGAGCCGGCATTTGACATTCAGACTTGGATCGACTATGCCAAGGCTTATGCCGAAAGCATAGGGCTGCGGATGGAAAGCTCGGCGGTGGATTGTTGGGACAACCCTATTTCGGTAGGTACGCACTGTTCCTATCTGGAACGGGACATTCAAAGCAGGCTGAACCGATACGCCCGTGACGAGGATATAACCGATGTGTGGATATGGGCGGAGGCACGCTCCGACGGGAAATACGACCTGTATATCGGTTATGCCTGAAAACCAAATATTTACCGAGGAACGCACCGAGAAACACGGTGCGTTTTTTCATTTCAAGGAGGTCACTCAATGAAAACGCAGAAATTCAAACGAACGCTGTCGCTGTTTCTTGCGATGCTGATGTGCGTTACCACGCTGTTTGGCATGGGAACGACCGCATTTGCCGCAGAAGAAACCGACGAAGTATATCTTATCTCCTATCCCCGTGACGGCGACGCTAACTACGGCGGCGAATGGGGACACAACAGCCTGAGCTTTATGAACGGCTGGTCTACGGCAACATCCCGTTTTACGACGATCCGAGCAATGGGGTCGTATGAGGGCAATATCTGCTACTGCATCGAACCCGGCGTGCCGCAGCAGACGGGCAACACCTTTACGAAAAAGGGCGAGGATTTCTGGGACGAATACCCGTCGTCCTACAACAGTACCATTTCTCCCGATGATATTAAGCTGTTTATCGGCCGTATCTTTCAGTACGGCTATACGGGAACGATCTCGACCTCTTGGCGCTCACAGAATGAGGGCGGCGACAAGCTGGCTAACGCCGTTGCCACGCAGCTTTTGATTTGGGAAACCGTCGTTGGTGAGCGTGATGCCGATTTCAACAAGGTCGGCACGGGCGGCAAAAGTGCCATCGTGGAGCAGATCAGCACGAACCACCCGCTGTACAGTCGGATCATGGGCTATTACAATTCCATTGCGGCAAGCGTTCAGCGGCATTCCAAGGTGCCGAGCTTTCTTGCGAAGTCTGCGGGAAAAGCTCAGAATATTGAGCTTGAATGGAACGGCGAGGCCTATACCGCCACGCTGGCCGATACCAACGGTGTGCTCTCCGATTATGTGTTCTCCGCAAATGCTTCGGGTATTCGTTTTTCCGTCAGCGGAAACACGCTGACTATCACGGCGGACGATGCGCCGAGCGATACCGTCACCATTACAGTCGAAAAGAAAAATTCGCAGCGGCGCGGTGTTATCACTTGGACGGACGGCGTGTACGGCCCGAACGGAAAGCTGCAAGATACCGTCACCTATGCGCAGACGGTGAACGATCCCGTAAAGGGCTATCTGAACATCAAGGTCAGCTACGGCAGTGCCAAAATCGTCAAGACCAGCGAGGACGGCAAGGTAGAGGGCATTTCCTTTACGATCACCGGCAACGGTGTGAACAAGACCGTTACGACGGGCGCAGGCGGTATCATTCAGATCGACAACCTTGCCCTCGGCGTTTACACCGTCACCGAGCAGAACTACGACAAATATGAACCACAGGAGGTGCGCCGTGTCACCGTCGTCAGCGGTCAGGTGACAACGGTCAATTTCAATAATACCTTGAAGCGCGGCACGCTCATCGTGACCAAGACCTCCGAGGACGGCTTGAACGAGGGCGTGAAATTCCACCTCTACGGCACTTCGCTTTCAGGGCTTGCGGTGGATGAATACGCCGTGACCGACAGCGCAGGCAAAGCCGTATTTTCTGATGTGCTGATCGGCACAGGCTACACGCTGGAGGAAGTTGATACGGCGATCCGCTATGTCGTCCCCGAAAAGCAGACGGCGGCGGTGGAATGGAACACGGTCACGAACAAGAGCTTTACGAACATTCTGAAAAAGTGGAATGTCACCGTTACTAAGAGCGACGCCGAAACGGGTCTGCCGCAGGGCGATGCCACCCTTGCCGGTGCCGTTTACGGTATTTATAAGGGCGACCAGCTTGTGGACACCTACACCACGGATGCCAACGGTCAGTTCACCACGAAATACTATGTCTGCGGCGACGACTGGACCATTCGTGAGATCACGCCCTCCGAGGGCTACCTGCTGGACAACACCGTTTATCCTATCGGCGCAGCGGCGAAGAACTACACCGTGGAATATAACACCACGGCAAGCGATGTGACCGAGCAGATCATCAAGGGCAGAATCGCTATCATCAAACACACCGACGACGGCGAAACCCAACTTGAAACGCCGGAGGTCGGAGCGGAGTTTGCGATTTTCCTGAAAGCCGCAGGCTCTTATGACAACGCCAAGGCATCCGAGCGTGACTATCTGACCTGTGATGAAAACGGCTATGCGGCCACAAAAGACCTGCCCTACGGCATCTACACGGTGCATCAGGCCAAGGGTTGGGACGGCCGTGAGCTGCTTGCCGATTTCGATGTGTATATCGCCAAGGACGGACAGACCTATCGCTACCTTGCCAACAACCGCAATTTCGAGAGCTATATCAAGATCGTCAAGGTGGATGCCGAAACGGGCAAGGTCATTCCGCTGGCAGGCGCAGGCTTCCGGCTCTACCGCCCGGACAGGTCGCTCATTACGCAGACTTTCACCTATCCCGAAGTCACCACCATCGACACCTTTTATACGAACAGCGACGGCTATCTCATTACACCCGAAAAGCTGGAATATGGCACGGGCTATTCGCTGGTGGAGGTTTCCGCCCCCTACGGCTACACGCTGAACAGTGAGCCGGTCTATTTTGATGTGACCGCCGACAACGCCACGGAGGAAAACGCCGTTACGGTGGTCGAGGTCACGAAGCCAAACACGGCGCAAAAAGGCGTGATCCGAATCAGCAAGAGCGGAGAGGCCTTTTCTTCCGTCACCGAGGCGGACGGCATCTATCAGCCGGTGTTTGCGGTCAAGGGGCTTGAGGGTGCAGTCTATGAGATCACCGCTGCCGAGGACATCATCACGCCGGACGGCACGCTCCGCTATGCGGCCGGAGCGGTCGTCGATACCGTGACCACCGACGAAACGGGGCTTGCCGAAAGTAAGCCGCTGTATCTCGGCAAATACGAGGTCAAGGAAATCACTGCACCCACCGGCTATGTGCTGAACACCGAAGTCCACACGGCAGAGCTTGTCTATGCCGGGCAGGAGGTCGAGATCACCGAAACCGCTGCCGACTTCTGCAACGAGCGGCAGAAAGCCGCCGTTTCTCTGGATAAGGTCTTGGAGCAGGACGAGCGCTTCGGCATCGGCAAAAACGGTGAGCTTTCCGCCGTGACCTTTGGGCTGTTTGCCGCCGAGGAGCTGACCGCCGCTGACGGCAGCATCATTCCTGCCGACGGTCTGCTGGAGATCGTGTCGATGGACGAAAACGGTCACGCTGTCTGCAAGACCGATCTGCCGTTTGGCAGCTATTATCTCAAAGAGTTGTCCACGGACGGACACTATATCCTCTCCGATGAAAAGTACCCCATCGTGTTCGAGTACGCCGGGCAGGACACGGCGCTGGTGGACATCAAGGCAAACGACGGCACGCCCATCGAAAACAAGCTGTTCTACGGCGAGATCCACGGGCTGAAAAAAGATGAGGACGGCAGCGGCCTTGCCGGTGCGCTGATCGGACTGTTCCGTGCGGACTACACCGAGTTTACAACAGAAAACGCTATCCTGACTTCCATCTCTGCCGAGGACGGCAGCTTTTCTTTTGCCCGTGTGCCTTATGGCAACTGGATCGTGCGAGAGATCGAAGCCCCGACCGGCTTTGTGCTGTCGGAGAAAACCTATCCCGTGACCGTCGATGCAGACGGTGCGGTGATCAAGGTGGAGATCGAAAACACCCGAATCCGTGGCACGGTGCGGCTCACCAAGACTGACCGGGACTATCCCGACAACAAACTGACGGGTGCGGAGTTCACCGTTTACCGTGACAGCAACGGCAACAAGGAGCTGGATGCCGATGATGAACGGCTTGGTACGCTCACTGAAACCGGCATCGGTGTTTATGAAATGGCCGATCTGCTCTACGGCGGCTATTTCGTCAAAGAAACGAAAGCGCCGGAGGGCTTCTATCTGGACGACAACGCCTACTATTTCGAGATCACCGAGGACGGAAAGACCGTGACCGTGGAGAACGAAGCCGGAAAGGGCTTTGTCAATGCGCCGCAGGTCGGCTCTCTGAAAATCATCAAGACTTCCTCGGATGGCAAGGTTGAGGGCTTCTCGTTCCGTGTCACCGGTCCGAACGGATATGTTGGTGTATTCACCACCGACAAAAACGGCGAGATCATCATCGAAAATCTCCGCATCGGTGAGTATGTGGTGTCCGAGGTGTCGGACGGCGCATCTTCCGCTTATGTGCTGCCCGCCGACAAGACAGCATCCGTGTTTGAGGGAGCAGTGACGAAAGTGGAGATGCACAATGAACTCCGTGACACGCCGAAAACCGGGGATGACAGCAATCCCGCCCTGTGGCTTGTCCTGCTCGGCATTTCCGCTGCGGGCGCTGCCGCACTGGGTGTAGTCGGATTCAGAAAACGCAGAAAGGAGGGTGCGGAGTAATGGAGCTGAAAACCATTCTGGCGATCGGGCTGGTCGTATTTATCGTCGGCGCTTTGATCTTCCTGAAGATCAGAGCCAAGAAAAAGTAAGCCTTGGGGCAGCGAATTTCGCTGCCCCTTTTACATATCCCGAAAAACAAAAAAGGAGGCAAAATTATGGTTCATTTCTTTGATTCGGACATAGCGAAAAAATACGGAGTCAATGCGGCGGTGCTGACCTGCTTCCTTTGGGATTGTATCGAGCAGAAAAGCACCGAGTCGCCACAGCTCCACGAGGGTAAGGCCTGGGTGCGGTGTTCGGTGCAGATGATGACGGGATTCTTTCCGTTTCTGTCCTATGACGAGATCCGCTACGCCCTGAAACGGCTGGTCAAAGGGCGGGTTCTCACCAAAGGACGGTTCAACGAAAGCCGTTTTGACCGCACGAACTGGTACGCCTTTACCGAGTTCGGACAATTTCTGATGACGGAAAGCGAGGGACGGACGCAATGAAGGACGGCAGACACATCATTTGGAGCAACGACATTGACTACGACGACTGGCGGGAGGACTTGGAGGAGCAGTACCCCGACCTCTCCGAAGCCGAGCGCATGGAGCTAATGTATGAGTTGAACGGCGACTATCTGGATGACGAGCGCTCCAATCTGGACATTCAGCTCTCCCGTCCCATTCTCGTTGTCGGTGATCTGGGGCTTTGGAACGGCCGTCGCATGGGGTATAAGGAGATTCCGAGCGGCAATATCCGGGACTGCCTTTACAACGAACGGGACATAGATTACAGCACTTGGTATGTGGATAAAAACGGCGACTTCCGCTGCGATGCCATTCATCACGACGGCACGAACCATTATCTCTACCGTGCCTACAAGGAGAATGTGAGCGAAGCACAGATCGACCGGCTGAAAGAAAAGCTATACAGCGGCACCGCCACCCGCAGCGACGTGACCCGTGTGACAAAGCGCCTGGGCGACGAGATTGGGCGGGTCTACGGCTGGCGGTTTCCGCCCGTCCGGGAAGCGGCGCGAGAAAGATAGGAGGAAAACGGTATGTCTGTTGATGCAAGAAAAGAACGCTTTGAGCTGGTGGAGGTGTTTGACCGTCCCATGCTCTTTACCTGCCTGCGGGTAGACCGAAACACGGTGCCCAAGGGGCTGTATCTCTATGAGGTACGCAATGACGACGATCAGTGCGGGATCCCCGTGGAGATCGGCCGCTGGATCATGGTTAACCACTGGGGAACGCTGCTGTCTGCGACACCCATCAAACTGGAGCCGAACCGGTACAATAACAACGCCTACCGCCATATCGATCCGGAAAACGACTGGAACTACACCGGCGATCTGTGTTCGGCCAAGGAATATATGGATAAATACCTGCTGAAAAAGGACAGGGAAAAACCAAAAGAAAGATAGGAGGTGCTGCCCATGGCACGCAGATTTCAGGAGATCACGGAGGTTTACCGGCAGGAGATCGCCGCACTGGCCCGCGCAGACCGGTGGACGGCATTTCTGCGCTCTGCCTGCCGGAATTATAAGCTGCCCTTTGAGGAGCAGGTGCTGGTACACGCACAGCGCCCGGACGCAACGGCTGTGTTGGAGATAGAGCGCTGGAACCGTCAATTC